>Ga0194047_10002491_pt1 | contig 10531 bp, 8 predicted proteins | sample JunL225m_MetaG_2_FD_160070 | JGI IMG/M metagenome (GOLD analysis project Ga0194047, IMG submission 160070) | Anoxic zone freshwater microbial communities from boreal shield lake in IISD Experimental Lakes Area, Ontario, Canada - Jun2016-L221-5m | ecosystem: Environmental > Aquatic > Freshwater >...
GATTCCATGAGCAGAGTATATTTTCATAATATGCCAGAGAATCGGTTTACCACCAATCTCGACCATCGGCTTTGGTTTAAGATTTGTCTCTTCTGATAATCTTGTGCCCAAACCACCGGCTAGTATTACGGCTTTCATATTAGCACTTTCTTTTGCATTATATCTTTACCCATTTCTTTAATAAAAAATCATATTGTTTAATGGGTCTTGCAGGGTTTCCCGAAACAATAGTGTAAGGCGCAACACTTTCTCGAACAAGTGAGTTAGCGGCAATAACGCTATGTTTTCCAATGATCAAATCAGAGCTTGAATAAATTACCGCATTTGCTCCCACCCAGCATTGCTCTTCAATTGTGACGGTGCCCTTAGATGTGATGCCTTGATCGGATATGGGCATATCGATATTTTGAAATTCATGATAGTGATCGACGAGGGTTACATTAGGGCCAAAGACTACGCCTTTCCCGATAGAAATTTTGCTCATCGCAGAGATCGTACAGTTAGGACCAATTCTGGATTCTGGACCGATAGTCAAATAAGGTCTATCCTCCGGTGGAGGCATTTCAAAAAGCGGAACCGAAAGCCATGCCCCTCTTTGAATATAGCAGTCATCTAGCAGTGTAATAAAATTACCGCCATCTATCACTGCGCTGTAATGAACTTTCACATTTTTTCCCCGAAGGCGCACGGGCTGAAAAAGAATGCTATAAATTCGCGAGATAATATATATCTGAATAAACTTAATGAGTAATTCTCGAAAAGTATACCCACGCTTTATTAAAGCCAAATAATTTGACCAACTTAAGCTAAAAACATTTTTAAAATTTTTCATTTAAGTCGATTTAATTAAGCAATAATAGTAAAATATATCTTAAACCAAAAACCAATTAACTTACAAAATGGATAAATCAATTTCTCAAGATCAATTCTACAATGATTTGTGGTTGAATCAGTGGGCTGATATGGAAAAATATAATCCTACAGCACGCCATTTAAAGAGATTTATAGCGCAGTTAATTTACCCACTTTCAGACGTAAATTCATTATTGGATGTAGGCTGTGGAATGGGATTTAATATAGAAGATCTCAGGAAAAACTTTCCTCAATTAAAGCTAACTGGGGCTGATATTACCGAGCCAATTATTGAACTTGCAAAACAATATACAGGCGTTGATTCACTTACTACTTATAAAACAATTGACTTGGGTTCAGAGAATTTAGATGCAAGCGAGCAATATGATCTAGTTTTATGTAATCAAGTCCTTGAACATATCGAGAATGACTTTTTAGCCATTCAAAATCTGACAAAGCTAACGAATAAGTATATTTTGATTACAGTTCCATCTGGTAGATATAATTCAACAAGCAAACTTGTTGGTCATCATCGGCACTATTCGAAAGCAGATTTAGTCGATAAACTCACAAGCGCCCATCTTTCAATTATTTATATTCGCGAATGGGGTTTTCCATTTCATTCTCTTTATAAAACTGCATTAGGCTCTCTTAGTCCTGAATCTCAAACAGCGGCGGGAATGGGGAAATATGGAATGATCAAGAAGGGTATTTCTAATATCTTATATACCCTCTTTTCTTTTAATATATTTAATCGCGGTGAGAATATTATTGTACTTGCAGTAAAAAGATAGTCTATATGAAACTAAGTAAGAAGTTTTGGTCTAATAAAAAGGTCTTGCTAACTGGCGACACTGGGTTTAAGGGGTCGTGGCTTAGCTTGATGCTAAATGAATTGGGCGCAAAAGTTTATGGATACTCTATTGATATTCCAACTGAACCAAGTCTTTATCAGATGTGCCAGGTTTCTAATATTACCAATACAGATTTTGCAAATATTACCAATAGAAAAGCGCTTCAGTTTTATTGCTCCAAGGTAAATCCTGACATTGTGATTCATGCTGCAGCGCAATCATTGGTTAGAGATAGCTATGATGATCCCATAGGTACTTTTGAAACAAATGTAATGGGTACCCTGATCTTGTTAGATCAGATTAAGAGTATGCCGTCGGTTAGATCAATAATTGTAGTTACATCTGATAAGTGTTATCAGCCATCTCAGATCGCTCACCATCGTTTTGTAGAGGCTGATCCAATGGGAGGTGATGACCCATATAGTGCAAGCAAGGCAGCTGCAGAAATTGCAGCTCATTCTATGGGCCTTCTTATTAAGGCCAGTCGCAAAGCTAGTGAAATTGCTAGCTGCGGTATCGCTACCGTTCGCGCTGGCAATGTAATTGGTGGCGGAGATTGGGCTAACAATAGATTAATTCCTGATGTCATGCGAGCTAAGATACGTAATGAAATACCATTGATTCGAAATCCCGATATGGTTAGACCATGGCAGCATGTCTTTCAACCCTTGTATGGATATTTATTATTAGCTGAGCAACTGTATTTTGACTCAGTAAATTTTTCAGGATCATGGAATTTTGGCCCTAAAGAAGACAGCGAGATTCCTGTCTTGGAAGTAGTCCGAAAGATAGATGATTTATGGGCTGAGACTTCTGGATGGAGGGGCGGCGATCAAAGCAAAACGTCTCCACATGAAACGGATTATCTACGATTAGATTCAACCAAATCGATTCAAGATCTTGGCTGGAATGACTCGGTAATAGATATTAATTATGGTCTAGCGCTAACGGTAGATTGGTACAAAGCATATTCAGAGCACAATAATATGCTTGAATTTAGTCTGAAGCAGATTCGGGGATTTTTATTGACGACTTCTGATAGTCAATAATGTAGGTTGGCTTTCTGATGCCATCTTTGTAGATGCGCGCTATGTATATCGATATGCTTGGTATTGAGATAAAAATATAGAAAAAGAAAATTATTTGGTTAATTGAAAGATAAAAAGAGTTCTGGGTAAATAAAAAAACAAAGAAAAATACTAGTTCTAGAAATGCTAAGGGCACTCCAATATAAGACAGCATTCTTAGTGGGAAAGTGGAGGAACTAAGGATGCCAGCGATAGCGAATTTCGCCATACCAAAAAAATTATAATGCGTTTCTCCAAATCTTCTTACTTCACGAGAATATTTAATGCCAATTCGATTAAATCCTATGTATGCAAAATCTGATCGCAAAAACGGAAATGTTGATCTTGTTTTTAAGGCTTCGTTCTTAAATCGATTCGAGATTAGTGAAAATTCAGCAACATCAATAATGAAATCTACGTCTGCGATTAAGCTTGTGAAGCGGTAGAAAAATTTTCTCATCCCTTGAACTATAAAATTCTCTGGACGCTTATCTCTAATGCCGTATACAAAATCATAGCCAGATTCCCATTTTTCGATAAATTTAGGAATCATATATAGAGGATCCTCCATATCAACATCGATGATGATGTAAGCATCTGCAGAGGAAACACTCAAGGAAGCGGTCAATGACCCTTGATAACCAAAGTTTCTTGACAGGGTGATAAATTCAACGGGAATAGCCTTAGAGGTTCGATGCAACACTTCTATGATTTCAAGCGTCTTGTCAGAAGAGCGATTATTGGAAAAAAGTAGACTAAATTTATACGCCTGAAGATTATTTGCATTTATTACATTTACCAGATTTTCATAAAAACATTTAATTGATAACTCTTCATTAAAAACAGGTGTAATAATTGCAATGGTTTTCATTTTTCTAAGTCAACCTTACTATAGATTTCATAAAGCGCTTTTAGGTTGATATAATAAACCGATCGCATATCAACATTTTCCATATCAGTGTGAGTTAAATATTTTTTTATTCTCTGATTGTATCCATAGATATAGTTATATTCTTGATCGAAAAAGCCTGGCGCCCAGAATTTAATAGGGATGACTTTGATGGATTTATCGCTTAAATAACCACTATCAATCAGCTTAAATAATTCAAAATATAAATTGAAGTCTTTTTGGATTGTTCTTGTAGTTACTATATTCCTCTTATTATTATTAAATTCTGGAATGAACCGACGTGCATGTGAATAGGATTCAACAATATCAAGCGGGCGTATTTGAAGCCATAGATTGTCGGGGATTGCTTCTAAGTTGATATTATTTTTAGTTTGTAGCCTTTGAAATAGCTCCTTAAGAGTGACGGAATAAATATCTAATTGACCAACGGGCATCTCCTTAGCGCCGGCTGATTCGAAGTATTCTTTAATTCTTTCCCAGAGAATTTCTTGATTGCGGAGTGGAATTATTACTTGCGGAGCTCCTGAATAAACTTCACCTCTATAGGGAGGGTCCGACGAACTGAGTTTTATATAAAAATATAAATTGAGAAATAATAGTAGTGAGATTATACAAATGAGTGAAAAAGCAATGATTTTAAGTCTCACTTTATCAAAAAATAAGGCGTATAAAATAGACACAAAAATACTATAAATAATTAAATTAGGAACGAGTGCCCTGGTGATAGGTTGGCTATAAAATGAAGTTACAATTAGCTGCAACATTAATGGAACTACAAGGATGAGTTTTTTATTTTGAACAAGCTCATAAGCCAAGATCTTAAATGCAATGCTCTTGATAGAGGTCTTTAACTCCTCTTTATATAAAAAGGGGAGGGCAACAAGAGGGACGACTATAAGGGCTACATAGTGATTCCAAGTTCGAAAATCCCAAATTGATCTTTCAAGCAGAGGGTAAGTGCTTACAAGTTGGCCTACTGTAACGGAATACCACTTTATTTGAAAAAAATAAGTGGGAATACCTAGTGCTTCAAAATTAAGTAACTTTTCAACTACAACAATGTAACAAGGTAGAGCTAGAAAACCTATTGCACCTGCAATTGCCCTATAAAACTTTTCCCTTGGAGATGCATTTTGGTAAAGTAGGTGTAAACCTAATAATCCTGCAAAAGATAGGGCTAAAGGGACTATATGTGAGCTAGAAAGAATGGCAAGCGACAACAAAAAGAAGTAAGTGAAAGTTTTTGCCTTGCCTTGCTTACTTTCTGTGAAAAATAAATAATATGCAATAGCAATATACATAATCCCCGAAATTGTATGAGATTGGTATCGATAATTATTATCGATACTAAAAATATCAGTTGCATATATTAGAGTGAATAATAAAGGGGCGTATATATTTTTGGTGCATCTTCTTAATGTCAACAAAATAAATATGAAAGCAATGAGCCCAAACACATAATTACTAGCAGAAAGTCTTGGCAAATAATTCTGAAAAAAATGGTCGCCGAATGGTAGCGTTAAAGCTCCAATAGAAAGAGAGTAACCAAATTTAAAAGAGGGAAAAGGATATAGTATTGCAACGTAAGCTTGCGCTTTACTGATATCGTCTTTAGCTATAGGCTTTGATGCTGCAATGGGCTGCTTTTTATCATTAAATTTCAAGAAAGGATCTAATTGATAAAGAGATAATGCTCCACTTAGATAGTAAAAAAAGTCCCCATCCTTGCGCTGAAACGTGCTTAGATCGCCAGTTTCAAGCGCATCCTTTGGCGCAATCTTATAAAGAGAAATAGCCTGTATTATTGCAAATATAAGTATCAGGCTGGCATAGGTAATTTTGTTTTTCAATATTGCCCTTAGTAATATTTAAAAAATGCCCCCTAGAAAGCTTTAGCATCTAACTTTAAAAGACAATTTAATTTAATATATTGTAGAAAACCAATCTAAAGTTATTTTAATACTTTATATCAAGTATGAGTACTATTTAATATTCTAAGTTGGCCTAAAAATGAAATTTTTTATTTAATTTATACACATGCCTAAAATTATGTTTAATGAGAAAGCCAAAGATACTCTGGCATATGTACTTTTAAGCCTGTTTCTTTTAGGAGTTCTTTTTGTTGCTGCTATTTATATAAAAAATACACAGCCCTTACCAATTCTTGGATTTACTCCAGAATTGATCTTAGAGTATCAAGCTGGACTCAATTTTGAGAAGTATGGTTTTTTAACCCACCTTTTTTCAGTTGACTACTCTAGTTCACCAGATAGTCTTGATCATCCATATATTTACAGTCATCAGTTTGATCTACCAGCAATGCTAATTGGTGTGCTTTTGTACTGCAAACTTCCACTATTTTTCATTCGCCTTTTTTTTGTTCTTGTCTCCTTAGTTGGCGTTGTTTATTTGTTTAAAGTTATTTGCTTAGTAACTAGAGACAGATTTTTAGCCTTGCTCTTAGCTTGTTTAAGTTGCCTATATTTTAATGAATCATTTGTTTATTTAGAGCATTCAACACATTCTTTCTACTCCATTATATATTTTGGAGGATTTTATTATCTGATGAAGTTTATAAAATCAGAAAAAAATTTATATTTATATTTATATAGTGGATTCTTAGCGCTCGGCTTACTAGCAAATACGATTGCAGTGACCCCATTAATAATTGCAACAGCAGCTTATAGTTTCTTTTTTGCAAGAAGATTTTTTTTAAAAATATTGTTGTGTCAAGGTATTTTGGTAACCACTTTCATTACCTTGATGTTGTTGCGCAACTCCATAATTCTTGGTTGGCAATTTACATTTCAAGATTTCCTATACACCCTCACAAATAGAATTTTTTCGATACCTTCAAGAGAGATGTTGTCCGGGCTTTATCAGGATCATGGGGTTGTATTATGGGGTGTGCAAGAATCACGCCCAGGCTTTTTCTTATACTGGTTGAAGTCTCCCTTTATTAACATGTTAAATATATTTGGAGCTATTTCTTTTTTACCATTAGCTTATTTGTTATATAAGTCAGATAGATTTAAAAGACAGTATATAAAAACAATACTCCAGATTCTGCTGATCCTGTGGGGGACATATTTTTGGCATTTTCTATTTATGTCTTATGGAACAAACTATATTTTTGTATTCTTGGATAAGGCAACCTATTTAGCTTGTATTTTTCTTGTTTATTTGTCCTTGCGTTACCTCAGAAGAAATTGGTATTTTGAATCTAAATTTATTTTCAAGAAGCGTACCTTTTCTATGCTTTTAGCGGGATTTATTTTTGGGCTATTTTTTTTCGTTGCTGGAAATGTTGCAGATCAATTCTACGGAAACCAATTTAAAACCTTTTTAGCACAATATAAAACAATACGCTTGAATCAAAAATATACTTTAGTTGACTTGAGTAAGTACACGGATAAATCTAAAAATCAACAAGTTGCAATAGCTACAAATATTGATGGTATGGTTGCCGGTTTTTTCTTTCCCGGGGCAATCGTTAAGGGTGGTTGTAATTTAGACGCCTTAAATAACAAGAATTCTGGAAAATGTTTATCAACTTTTAATTTAAAAAATAAAAATCCATCTCACCAGTTTATTTTATACTCGACCACCTTGATTCCTGGCCATACAAATTGTGATTTGAAGTGTATCGAAGAAGATTTAAAATATCTAAAGTCAAGGTATAAGTCGATCTCAATCGATATCCCAGGTTTTAACTTATTTCAGATCTAATTTAGTCGCCCACCTTATAATATTCCAGATCATGATTGCTACTTATAATTTATCGACACTCAAGCATTGATAGTAAAATTCTAATATCAACCATGAAGTACAATAGAATTCAGTATCAATCGTAGCAACTGCTACAAAACCATAGCTTTTATAGATCAAACTATAAAGTCTTATGCGGAGCAATTAATCCCACTTCTTTTTCATGAATAAAAATCTTACAGAACTTTATGCCGAGCATAAAGGTAAAGTTTCCGATAAGTGGAGTCTTTACCTAGAAATTTACGATCGCATATTTAAAGATATGCGAGAAGATAGCCTTGCTTTACTGGAAATTGGTATTCAAAACGGCGGCTCCTTAGAAATTTGGGCGCGCTTTTTTCCTTTGGCAAACTCTATCATTGGCTGTGATATTAATCCAAAATGCTTAAATCTTAAGTATACGGAGCAGAGTATTGAGTTAATTGTTGGCGATGCCAATGAGGCTGCAACGTACCAAGCTATTTTAAGCATTTCCAATGCCTTTGATATTGTTATTGATGATGGTTCTCATCGCTCAAGCGACATCATTAAATCTTTCTGCCTATACTTTCCCTCAATCAATCCTGGTGGCCTTTTCATCGCAGAGGATCTGCATTGTAGTTATTGGGCCCCTTTTGAGGGTGGCCTAAGAGATGGCCTTTCTTCTATCGAGTTTTTTAAAAGACTTGTTGATATATTAAATTTTGAGCACTGGACTACCCAGGAGCAAAGGGTTGATAGCTTACAATCTTTTTTCGATAAATATGGATGCACAATTACTGATGAGGATTTATCTTCAATCCACTCTATAGAATTTATTAATTCCATGTGTATTATTCGAAAAAAGAATATGCAACATAATGCGTTAGGAAAGCGAATTGTTGTTGGATCTGATGCCTCTATTGTTGCTGAGGTCGTGACGTTAAATAATCTTCCCTACAAGCTAGATCCAAATCTCATTGAAAAGCAGGGATTTTTTAAAAGACTAATCAGAATTTTCCAATAATTTATGTTTCAAGTCAGTTATTCTTACTGACCTCTTAGCGTAAAGCGCTTGAAATCTTCACTTGAGATCTGGGGATTATCTCGTAGTAGATTAATTATACTATCGTCGATATAGATATTTGGTAAGCTCTCAATTTTATCGCTGACTCTATCTCCATGAACTAAGTGCAAGGCATGGTAAAGTAAATTCAATCCAGGAATTTCAAATGGTCCTTTATTGGCGATTACAACTATTGGTAACTTTGTACTTTTAATGATTTCGTTACTTAGGCGCATTAAGGAAATATGGATTGATTCTGATTTAATATAAGTTTCAATCCCATTTCGAATAACATTAATCCACAAGACCGTGAGAAGAGATAGTGAGAGTATCGTTAGCTTGGTACGAATATTATTTGCGTTGCTATTAGTCCAGGCTGATGAAAAAATAGTTCCCAAAATAGGGCTAATGAAGACGATAGCATTGTAGTTATACATACTAAAGTGCGATAAATAGTCAGGGCCATTGGTTGCTGTCCGCCCCACTAGTATAAGAACAGTGCTTAAACCCAAAAGAATAGAGAATAATCCTATTTGCCTCCATAAGACCGCAGACCATCGAATTGCGCATATGAGCGTGATCCAAAGTAACAGCACAAAAAGCAAATGAATTTTTTGCGGTCCCAATAGATGTAGTGTGATGTAACGGGTATTTTCGCGAAATTCTAGCCAAAAACCAAGATTATCTAGAAACCAGCCGTATTTAATCCATTGGTATAGTGATTCAAGAACTTGCATTAGATTTTCTACCGGAATGGCAATTGGACTTGCTCCAAATAGATTAAAAAACTGCTCAAAAAACCAGGCGCCGAATAAATATAGCCCTATTAAGAGTATGCAGAGAAGATTCAGAGCTAATCTAGCTTTAAGAGTGCTACAGGAAATTCTAAGGATCCAGTAACCCAAAAATAAAGCTAGAGCTTCATAGAACATAGTGGATATAAAACAAATCAGAATACTGAAAAGTACGTACATGGATACTCTTTTAGTAATCCCTTTTTCCAGCATGATCAATGCCATGATAATTAAAGTCATCTGAAATAGTTTGTATGAAAAAAAGGTCCATATCGTAATTTCCATTGCTGATGGCAAAAAGAGTGCAAATACTGTTGTTAGCCAAAAGGCTGCAGTCCGCTCCTTGTTATAAAGATAGGCAAACCACCCTAAAAGCAATGCATTAAAAGCATAAAGACTAAGAGATAGGGTGGTGTACCACGCAAAATTTAATCCAAATAATTTGAACTCTAAATAGTTCCAAAGATACGCTAAAGGAATAAATCGATAATCACCTAGGGGTGTCCAAAAAGCAATATGTCCCCATTCTTTGATGGAGGCGGGGTAATGGAGGGATTGATAGTAATCATAGATCGCCCATTGCTCAACACGAAACTGAAGCTGGTATGCAGGCCAATAGGCCCATATAAACAGTACAATTAACAAACCTATGAAGAATAGAGCGTTGCCAAGCGTACGATTGAAAATGTTATTTGGTAGCATATTTTTATTGGCAATCATTCCAAACATGAATTGAGAAACTTTGCTAGTGAGTTTGAAAATGACCAAAGAATTTCAAAATTCATCAAATCCTAATATCTTTTTTATTGGAATTCTATGCGCTACTGTGCTACAGCTTTTCTATTCATATTATATTCCCATCCAGCTCATACCAGCACCCCATGATGATTTACTCTTTTATCGGCTAGCAGAAAATATTGCTAATTTAAAGTGGCTTGGCGTTTTTGATCAAACCACTCTTATCAAAGGGTTTTCGTACCCCCTTTTTCTATCAGCCTCCATTTTTTTTAAATTTCCTTTGCGACTTCTCGAGGCGTGCTTAATATGTATTGCCAGCTTTTATTTTGTCATGTCGGTACGCAAAATGATTCCGAACTCTTTTCTATCAGTAGCGCTTTATGCGGTAATTATTTTCTACCCATTTCAATATAGCCTGATTGATTTTCGTCTTCTAAGGGACATGATTTATTTCCCTTTAATTTTGATTATTATTAGCGCACTTTTTTTTATTTATCTTGAAGCTAGTAATAAAACTAATGGAC
>Ga0194047_10002493_pt1 | contig 10522 bp, 6 predicted proteins | sample JunL225m_MetaG_2_FD_160070 | JGI IMG/M metagenome (GOLD analysis project Ga0194047, IMG submission 160070) | Anoxic zone freshwater microbial communities from boreal shield lake in IISD Experimental Lakes Area, Ontario, Canada - Jun2016-L221-5m | ecosystem: Environmental > Aquatic > Freshwater >...
GTATAGGCTTATGTGTCTCATTATCTTCAATCAAATTGAATGACGTAAGATCTCCGTGGGCTATGCTTTTTTGATGAAGAAAATCTAAAACCAAGAGAATATCCTTAATTTTCTCCAAGACTTTTTTTTCGCTCAGTTGGCTTTCATGGGAATAGTAAAGCTGAGATAGTTCGGCATAGTTTAAACCGTCTACATAATCCTCAACAAGATAGCTATATTCCCTAGCTTCTCTAAAAGCATTGAAAATCCCCCTAAATCGTACTATCTGAGGATGTTCCAGTTGATAAAGAATTTTGGCGGCCTCTTGTAAAGCCTGTTCTTTGGCTGGGTATTCTTGTAATGTGCAAAGCTCATTAAATCTATCCGTATCCTCTGCTATATAAACAGAACATCCTAATGCTGCTGTTGCTGCTTTGCTAGACAATTTTTTTTGAACGTTATAACGTCCATTAATCTTTAACTGAGACATTCCTGCAGGTATTGAAAAATCGAAATCCATCTGATCATATCTCAATATCTTTATTTTTTGGATTGATTAAGCTACTTAAGTACTAAAAATAGCAGTAACTTTTTTGAAATTAACTAACAACAAAATTCACTAACTTACCAGGGACAACGATAACCTTGTCAATATTCTTGTCTATCAGGAATCGCTGGGTAATTTCGCAGTTTCGGGCATATTCTTCCAACTCTTGAGTAGATAAGTTAGAGGGAACCTGGATAACTCCCCTGGTTTTTCCCATTATCTGGATAACTAAATTGATTTCCTCAATCTCTAGAGCGCTAGGATCGTAGTCTAACCATTTTTGTTGATGGACTGAATCAGACTCTCCTATTTGATGCCATAATTCTTCGGCGATATGGGGGGCAAAGGGGGCCAAAAGTAGCAATAGTGTCCTGATACCTTCACTGTAGATGATTGAACTCTTCTGTTTGAATTCTCCCAAGGCATTGCTGAGTTTCATCAATTCAGAGATAGCTGTATTGAATTGATATTCACCTTCTAAATCTTCAGAAGTTTCTTTAATAGCAGTATGGATAAAAAATCTTAGTTCTTTTTCAGCCTTGGAGAGATGACCGCTTGATGTGTTTTTCTTGTTAGTATTAATATACTCTTGCACTAGGCGCCATACCCTAGTTAAAAATCTATACTGACCTTCTACATCAGCGCCATCCCATTCTAGATCTTTTTCAGGTGGAGCCTTGAAAAGGATAAACATTCTGGCTGTGTCCGCGCCATATTTGGCTAAAATATCCAGCGGATCTACTCCATTGTACTTAGACTTGGACATCTTCTCATAAAAAACATCTAGTGGTTCACCAGTTTCTGGATCTTGGGGATGATCAGGGTCGATTTGATCGGCACGAATGTATCTGCCAGTTTTGGGGTTTTTGTAAGTGAGACTCTGTACCATGCCCTGAGTCAACAGTCTTTGAAAAGGTTCAGTAAAGTTTAACAGCCCCCGATCTCGTAGAGCTTTAGTAAAAAAACGCGAATAGAGTAAATGCAATATGGCATGTTCTATACCACCTACATATTGATCCACTGGTAACCAATCGTTGACTAAATCGGGGGCAAAAGGAAGCTCTCGATTATGAGGATCGCAAAAACGCAAAAAATACCAAGAAGAATCAATGAATGTATCCATTGTATCTGTCTCTCTTTTGGCCGAAGCTTGACATTGTGGGCATGGTACATTGATCCAGTCCTCCAGTTTAGTAAGGGGGGATACATCAGGCTTGGTCAATTCTGTATAGTCGGGTAAAGTTACGGGCAGATCTCCAGCTGGAACAGCTCCGCATTCGGGACAATGAACGATAGGTATTGGTGTGCCCCAAAAGCGTTGGCGTGATATCAACCAATCTCTTAATCGATATTGCACTTTTGCTTTACCATATCCTTCTTTCTCGGCTTTGGCGATGATTAACTCTTGAGCTTTGAGAGAGTTGATCCCAGTGAATTGATCTGAATCTACTAAAACTCCAGCTCCAGTGAAGGCTTCATTTAATTGAATGTTCTGCTGTGATTTATTATCGGGAACTATTACTACTTTTATTGGTAGAGAATGGTTGTGGGCAAATTGAAAATCCCTGGTATCATGCGCGGGTACCCCCATGACTGCGCCGGTTCCATATTCATAAAGGACATAATCCGCAATCAGGATAGGAATAGTCTCTCCATTAAAGGGATTTGTAGCAAAAGCCCCAGTTCTAACTCCTTTTTTGGGTTTGTTTTCTTTGGTTCTCTCTAGCTCACTACTTTTTTTAACCTCAGCAACAAAATCCTCTACAGTTATTTTGTTCTCAAAAGTGGTAATTTTTTCGGTTAAAGGGTGCTCTGGGGCTAAAACCAGATAGCTAACACCGTAAACAGTATCAGCTCTAGTGGTAAAGACTCCTATTTTTTCACTAGAGCCAATGATGGAAAATTCCAGATAAGCTCCAACTGACTTGCCAATCCAGTTGGCTTGCATCAACCTTACTCTTTCAGGCCAATCCTTTAGTAATTCGAGATCATTGAGAAGTTCTTCAGCATAGTCAGTAATTTTCAAAAACCACTGACGCAACAATTTGCGCTCTACTTGAGCCCCTGAGCGCCAGGATCGTCCTTCACTGTCAACCTGTTCGTTAGCTAAGACGGTCTTATCTATTGGATCCCAGTTAACAAAGGCTTCCTTTTGGTAGGCTAAACCGGCTTGGTAAAGTTGCAAAAATAGCCATTGCGTCCATTTGTAATAGTCACTTGAGCAAGTAGCGATTTCATAGTTCCAATCAATGGATAACCCTAATTTTTGTAGGGTTTGTTTCATATGAGCAATGTTTTGATATGTCCAGGTAGCTGGTGAAATTTGCCTTTCGATAGCAGCATTCTCAGCGGGAAGACCAAAAGCATCCCAGCCCATTGGATGAAGCACACGAAAACCTTGCATTTTCTTGAGACGTGCAATGACATCGGTGATCACATAGTTTCGAACATGCCCCATATGGAGGTTGCCTGAAGGATAAGGAAACATAGATAGTGCATAGAACTTAGGCTTTTGGCTTTCTTGTTCTTTGGGCAAGAGATCCCATTCTTTTTGCCAGTTCTTTTCAATCTCAAGGGGTTTGTATTGACGTTCCACTAGGAAAACTCCGATGACTCTATCTATCTATATGTCTCTTTTTATTCTGCCAGATGATTGACTGAATATTTTTTTACTCAGTTTTTTTGTTGACTACCCTTGATCTCCTTAGCAGGTTGGGATATTCTGGGAAGCGGAAGTGCTACCTATTTTTACTCAGCCATTTTCATTGAAGATACAATAGTACTTATAACTATGTTAGAAGTGAGAACAGAGTCTACGATAATATGTCAAAACATTCTGGACAACAAGCCTGCTATCTTGGTAATCGGCGGTGCTGAAGATAAAGTGAACTTCCGTGAAATTTTGAGTACTTTTTGGTCTAGATCAGGGGGAAGTGAATCCATCTTGGCAATTGTTCCTTCGGCTTCTAGGGAGCCTGCGGTTCTTGGTGGGCGCTATGAAACCATTTTTGAGGAATTCGGCTCTAAAAAAATTAAGATATTGGATATCAGAGACCGCATCCAAGGAGAAGATCCGCAATTCAGGGAATATATCGAAGAGTGTACTGGTGTTTTTCTCACGGGAGGAGACCAGTTGCGTCTTTGCGGACTACTGTCGGAAACCAGTATTCTAGAGCGTATTCGTCAAAGAGTTCACTCGGGTGATGTCACCCTGGCTGGCACTAGTGCTGGCGCTGCCGTGATGGGCTATCATATGATAGCAGGCGGAGGGAGTGCCGAATCACCCAACCGTTCGTTGGTGGATTTGACCTTAGGTTTTGGAATGATCCCTGAAGTAATTGTAGATCAACATTTTCACAATCGTAACCGGATGGCTCGTCTTCTCAGCGCGGTCTCTGCCCATCCTGATCGCCTAGCTATTGGCATTGACGAAGATACCTGCGCTATGTTTGAAAGAGATGGCACTGTTAACATACTTGGCAAAGGAACAGTCACCATTGTAAATGCCGGTGAGATGTCCTATACTAATCGAGACGAAGTGGGTACAGAAGATCCTCTTAGTCTCCATAATTTAAAACTTCATGTTCTTTCTCGTGGAGATACTTATCATATGAAAAAAAATCTAGCTTTCGCTAAAAATACCTTAATTAATGACTAAAATTTTCCATAATTAATTACCAAGATTGTCCACCATAGACATTCTCTCTAGATAATAAGACATTATGATCACCTATGATGATCGCTATTTGCGAGATTCCCTAGTAAAAAAGCTATGAAAATTCTCAAAACTCTAACGCTACGTGGACCGAACTACTGGAGTATAAGGCGCAATAAGTTGATTGTCATGCGCGTTGATTTGGAGGACTTGGCTGAGAAGTCAAGCGTGGATCTGCCGGGTTTTTCTGAATCACTTATCAATCTATTGCCAATTTTGAGAGAACATTTTTGCTCACCAGGCTACCATGGAGGTTTTCTGGAAAGACTCAATACTGGTACCTATATGGGACACATAGTTGAACATGTAGCACTTTCTCTGCAAGAAATGGCTGATCTCAATGTTGGTTTTGGACGAACCAGAGAGACAAGTACTGCCGGAGTCTACAATATCGTTTTTGAGTACACAGACGAACAAGCTGGGCGATACGCGGGCAGAGCTGCCGTTAGAATCTGTAGGAGTATTGTAGATAATGGACGATATCTCGAGAAAGAATTGATCCAAGATATCGAAGACATCAAAAATCTATCTAAAGCTTCTGCTTTGGGAATGAGTACTGAGACTATTGTTGAAGAGGCTCAGTCGAGAAAAATACCTTGGATGCCTCTTAGCTCTAGAGAAATGATCCAATTGGGTTACGGATTTAAACAAAAGAGATTACAGGCAACCCTCAGTCAGCACTCTAGCATATTAGGTGTCGAGCTAGCTTGTGACAAAGAAGGTACAAAAACGATTCTTAAAGAAGCCGGAATACCTGTACCGCAAGGTGTGGTGATTCAATACAGAAATGATTTACCAGAAGCTATTGAAGAAGTAGGTGGATACCCAATTGTTATTAAACCCCTCGACGGTAACCATGGTAGGGGAATAACTATCAACATCACCACCCTAGAAGATGCTCAAGAGGCTTATGCCCTAGCTAAATCTGAATCAAAAAATCGCTCGGTTATTTTAGAGCGTTACTACAGAGGAAGCGATCATCGTGTTCTGGTGGTAAACGGAAAAGTTATTGCCGTAGCACAAAGGGTACCAGCTTGTGTCAAAGGTGATGGCAAATCAACGATAGAGCAACTAGTTGAAAGAACTAATACTGATCCCAGTAGGGGAATAGGACATGATAATGTCTTAACAAAGATTACTATTGATAGAACTTCTATAGGAGTCCTCCAAAGACAGGGTTACAACTTGGACACTGTTTTGCCAAATGATGAAATAGCCTATCTCAAGGACACCGCAAATCTCAGTACAGGTGGTATAGCGATAGATCGTACCGATGAGATTCATTCAGAAAATATATGGATTGCCGAAAGAGCCGTTAAACTCATTGGACTGGATATTGCCGGTATAGATATTGTAACTACTGATATCAGCAAGCCTTTGAGAGAGGTAGATGGAGTGATCGTTGAGGTCAATGCTGCTCCCGGTTTTCGTATGCATGTAGCACCTAGCCAAGGACAACCACGCAATGTAGCTGCTGCTGTGCTTGATATGTTATTTCCAGAGCCAGATTCTCCATATATTCCCATTGTTGCCGTAACTGGTACTAATGGTAAAACTACGACCTCTCGACTGATTGCCCATATTTTTACTCAGTCCAATAAGGTGGTTGGTTTAACCACAACTGATGGCATCTACATCGGACAATATCTGGTAGAACAGGGGGACAACACTGGTCCGCAAAGCGCCTCAGTCATTCTCAAAGATCCTACCGTAGAGGTTGCGGTTCTAGAATCTGCTCGTGGTGGAATACTGAGATCCGGACTGGCCTTTGAGCAGTGTGATGTTGGAGTTGTCCTCAATGTTGCTGCAGATCATCTTGGATTAGGAGATATAGATACCATTGAACAGATGGCCAAGGTCAAGTCAATTATTGCTGAGGTTGTTAAGTCGGACAATGGTTACGCAGTTCTAAATGCTGAAGACCCCTTAGTATCTGCAATGGCCGACAAGGTCAAAGGCCAGGTGGTTTATTTCAGTCTCACTAAAGACAACCCCATCATAAAGCAGCATCTACTTTCTGGAGGAATTGCCGCAATCTATCATCAAGGCAATCTATCCATATGGCGGGGCATTGATACTGAATATGTGATTGATTCGGCGATCAATGTTCCTGTCACATTGAAGGGTATGGCTCCATTCATGATTGCCAATGCTCTGGCTGCTTGTTTGGCAGCATTTGTGCAAGGGGTAGACATTGAAACTATCAAGATGGCAGTCAACAGCTTCAAACTCTCTCAAGAGCAGACTCCGGGACGAATGAATCTCTTCGATCTGGGAAACTATCATATTCTGCTAGACTATGCTCATAATCCTGCAGGATATGAAGCAGTAGGTGTCTTTGTCAAGAACTGGAATTCTGGAGAGAGAGTGGGTATAATAGGCGGACCTGGAGATCGTCGCAACGAAGATCTTTTTGAGCTGGGAAGACTATCAGCTACAATATTTGACAAAATTATTGTTAAAGAGGATCTAGACAAAAGAGGTAGGGAACCCGGAGAGGTTGCAGATATCATTGCTAAAGGTATTTTTAGCGTCAAGCCTGAGGCCGATTATCAAATAATATTAAATGAAATAGAAGCTCTAGAAATAGCTGTAAGTAAAATAAAGAAAGGTGATTTGATTGTCATTTTCCCAGAAAGTGTCACTTGCGCCATCAAAGCAATAAAAGACAAGACGGGTTATATTGCTCAAGGATAATAAATTTTATAAATCTATGAAAGGAGAGAATTTATGAGTACAGAAGTGCTTAATAAGAATGTTGTAGAGACCCTGCGAAAACCCGCACCACGTTACCGAGTGCTCTTGCATAATGACGACCACAATAGCATGGAGCATGTAATTCAAGTACTGATCCAGACAGTTGCTGGAATGACTCAGCCTCAGGCAGTTGATATCATGATGGAAGCTCATCTAAATGGACTTGCTCTGGTGATTGTCTGCGCTCTTGAGCATGCAGAATTCTATTGTGAAACCCTCCAAGGGCATGGGCTCACTAGCACTATAGAGCCTGACGATTAACTCTCTTGAAAGTGTATCTAGAAAACATAACAAGGCTGCCATTAATAGCAAGACTACTTTTGTTTATATTGTTCTTGCTTTGTTTTTGGGTTCCTTTTGCTTTGCCAATTAGCCTGTTGTTCGCCAAAGACTCTAATTTGGTCAGTATTTTAACCATGTCTTTATTGGGTTTAGAGTACTTGTTGCTGCTCAAATTGTGGAGTAAGTTTGTTGAGAAGATCCCCAATGGTTTTCAATATTATGGTTGGGAGTGGACTTACTTTAACCTGAGTAATTTACTTAAGGGACTAAGTATTGGCTTGTCTTTCTGCCTTTGTCTTTTTTTGGTAGAATCGCTTCTTGGTTGGCTAGAAATAAAACCAGGCTCGGGTAATTTAATATTAGTTGTGGTACAGGGACTATTGTCGGCTCTGGCAGTTGCTTTTTTTGAGGAGTTGTTCTTTAGGGGTTGGCTATTGAAAGAATTAGAACACAATTACAGTAAATTGACCTCGCTTGTGACCAGTTCCTTGATCTTTGCTTTATTGCATTTCCTAAAACCAATAGCAGCTGCAATTAGAACCTTTCCTCAATTTCCTGCTCTTTTTTTGCTCGGTCTTATTCTGGTCTGGGCTAAAAGATCCTGTCGCGATAAATTGGGGCTATCGATAGGTATTCATGCAGGGTTGATTTGGGGCTATTACATATTGAACGTCGGGCAGCTGCTATCCTATAAATCTGATGTTCCGGATTGGTTAACTGGAATCAATCATAATCCTCTTTCTGGAGGTATGGGACTATTGTTTTTAACTCTTCTGGCTCAAATGATGCAAAGAAGAAATAAAATGATCTCATAAATCCGGTAAAATACTTACAAATGTTCATATAAAACGTTAATATATTTTACTATCCCTACTCCCAACGATAATGGATGGTTTTCCCTGGCTAAGCGCGCTTGTTCTGTTTCCCCTGTTTGCTGCTTTCTTGATACCCTTACTACCAGCGAAAAATAATGTAGTGAGGTGGTATGCCCTTGGGGTAGGTATCACAGAATTCATGACTATGTGTTATGTGTTCTGGAAATACTATGATTCCAATAATCCTAATTTCCAGCTTGTCGAAAAATTCACCTGGCTACCCCAATTAGGGTTAAGCTGGGCTGTTTCTATTGATGGAGTCTCAGTACCTCTTTTGCTTCTAGCTGGGCTAGTCACTACACTTTCAATGTTTTCAGCCTGGCAAGTAGATCGTAGACCTCGTCTTTTCTACGCCATGATGCTTTTGCTCTATTCGGCTCAGATTGGAGTTTTTGTGGCTCAGGATCTTTTGTTGTTCTTCATTATGTGGGAAGTCGAACTGGTTCCTGTGTACATACTGATTTCCATATGGGGCGGACAAAAGCGGGGCTATGCTGCAACCAAGTTCCTACTATATACTGCAGTTGCTTCAATTTTTATTTTGATAGCAGCTTTGGCAATGGCTCTTTCTGGTAATAATATTACTTTTGATATTGCCGAGCTTCACCTCAAAGAATTTCCTCTGGCGTTGGAATTGTTCTTATATGCAGGTTTATTAATAGCTTTTGGCGTAAAATTGGCTATATTTCCCCTACATACATGGCTACCCGATGCCCATGGTGAAGCATCTTCTCCAGTGTCTATGGTTTTAGCTGGCGTGCTACTTAAAATGGGTGGTTATGGTCTGATCCGTTTGAATATGGAACTGCTACCTGATGCCCATGTATATTTCGCTCCAGTGATAGCTATTCTTGGCGTAGTCAATGTGGTTTATGGCGCGCTTAACTCCTTTGCCCAGACTAATATGAAACGTCGTCTGGCGTTTTCTTCGATTTCACATATGGGCTTTGTGCTTTTGGGACTTGCCTCTTTTAGCGATTTGGGAGTCAATGGGGCTATGCTCCAGATGATCTCGCACGGGCTTATAGCTTCAGTCCTGTTTTTCTTGGCAGGTGTCACATACGATCGCACTCACACAATGATTATGAAGAAAATGGGTGGAATCGGCCAAGCTATGCCCAAAGTCTTTGCGCTATTCACCATGGGCGCTTTAGCCTCGCTGGCCATGCCTGGAATGAGTGGATTTGTCGGGGAGATTTCTGTTTTTCTGGGTATGGCAAGGTCAGAAATCTACAGTTCAACGTTTCGCACTGTAACAATTCTACTTTCTTCTATAGGATTGATTCTCACGCCCATATATTTGTTATCAATGCTCAGAGAGGTATTCTATGGAGACGGCTCTGAGATGATGTGTGACATCAATGCTTCTTGTGATCTAGACGATGGGGATCTAAAAAATCTGGGAAATGAGCAGGCTATGTGTTTTGGCACTGACTGCTTGCTGCCGGAGGAGTCCAAATTTAATGATGCCAATACTCGGGAAATATTTATTTCCTTGGTTTTCCTAGCCATGATCGTGCTAATAGGAGTATATCCTAAATTGGCAACTCAACTTTACGATACTAAAACAGTAGCAATTAATGCACAAGTGAACCAATCCTATCATGACCATCATTATTCTGCTTTACTAGTTCAACCCAGAATGGATTTTTAACTGATTTCAACAATCAAGGCTATAAAGACCAAGTAAATTGGTTTGCTTAGCTCTCAAAATGAATGGTTCGGTTTTTCTTCTCTAACAAGTCTAAACGCGTTACTACTAATGCCAATTGTCGTTACTGTCGCGTCTTGGCTACCTTCTTCATTGACCTCGGGATAAGAAAAATGCTGTAATTCTTACAGAATAAGCGTTTAGTTAAATTGTTTAATAACATTTTCTCTAAAATATCTACTATTATTGGATATTCTCTCAACGATAGATCATCATTTGACTCTGTAATTTTTGGCAATCTCCCATTTTACTTCTTTGTAAGCTCCGACTTCAGCTATAGAAGTGATTAGTGATTACCAACATGAATGAGTCTATGCCCCCTATCTCCGGTTTTATAAACACTTCTCTAAATTTGTTTGTCCCTTACTAAGAGTTCATTTCTATTTTGCTCCAAAAGGCTTTTAATATAAAAAGCGATCATTATGGTAAATGACACATAAAGCAGACTCAAATTTCTCAATTCATCTTTATTACAAAATAAAATCATTAATGGAATGGTAATTAATAAGGCAATCAATGTTTGTTGCTTGATTGGAGTAGAAAGGGATGACCAAGACTTGGAAACAATCGTGTAGACAATGAATATAAAAAATATAGATAAACCTGAAGGAGCTATCACACTATAGAGTGGATGATATTCCAGAAATAGATAATTA
>Ga0194047_10002495_pt1 | contig 10519 bp, 8 predicted proteins | sample JunL225m_MetaG_2_FD_160070 | JGI IMG/M metagenome (GOLD analysis project Ga0194047, IMG submission 160070) | Anoxic zone freshwater microbial communities from boreal shield lake in IISD Experimental Lakes Area, Ontario, Canada - Jun2016-L221-5m | ecosystem: Environmental > Aquatic > Freshwater >...
GTAAATATTTCTTCTATTTATGGATCTGGGTGCCAGATGAGCTGTCTTCAACAACCCACCCGAGACTGACCAGTTCGTCACGGAGACGGTCCGCTTCGGCCCAATTCTTCTCGGATCTGGCTGCATCTCTGGCTATAACAAGGGCTTTTGAGGTTTCATCCACCTCATCGCTACTCGCCAGTAACGAGAGGCCCATTGATCCAAAAAGAGCGTTGACAGAACTAGCTAGTGCCAGAGCGCTGAACTCATCACCGGAGTCCGCGAGCGAGTTCGCAGCACTAAGCGCATCAAAGAGCGCAGCAACAGCGAGTGGCGTATTGAGGTCTTCATCAAGTTGTGCAGCGACTTGCGCGAACAAATCAGCCGACAGTCCTTCGAAGGTGAAGTTGCTCTTCACTTCAAGTGCGTCACCTGCGAGGTAAGGAAGGTTAAATCTACGAGCGAAACTATCGAGTCGCTCAAGCCCACGTTCTGCGTCAGCAATTGTTGCTGGCGACACTTCAATTGGTGAGCGGTAGTGCGAGCGAAGCACGAGCAGGCGGTACGCACGGGCGTCAGTCTTTTCTAGAAGATCAGTCAGTGACGTGAAGTTACCGAGAGACTTAGACATCTTCTCTTCGCCCACCATGACCCAGCCGTTGTGCGACCAGTGCTTAGCGAAAGAACGTCCAGATGCAACAGCCTGTGCACGTTCGTTTTCGTGGTGAGGGAACTTGAGATCAAATCCTCCACAGTGAAGATCAAATCCGTCACCGAGTAGTCCGAGCGACATGACAACACACTCAGTGTGCCAACCAGGTCGACCTTCACCGAATGGAGCTGGCCACGACGGCTCGCCTGGTTTTGCGTTCTTCCAAAGTGCGAAGTCGAGTGGTGAGCGTTTTTCGTCGTTCGCTTCAATGCGCGCACCGGCGCGAAGTGAGTCGAGTGGTTGTCCAGCGAGTAGCCCGTAGTCAGGAACCCTAGAAACATCAAAATAAATTCCATCACTACACGTATAAGCAATGTCTTTTTCTAAGAACTCAGAGATCAGCGTCACCATGCCATCTACATACTGCGTGGCGTGTGGCACTTCGTTAGGTCGAGCAACACCAATGGAGCGCATTGCGTCCCACCAGTGGTTCTCGTACGTTGTCGCCACAACTTCTTCAGTGGTTCCTTCACGATTAGCGCGGTTAATAATGTTGTCGTCAATGTCAGTGATATTGGAGACGAATGTGACGTCAAGCCCCTGGAAACTGAACCAGCGTCGAGCCACGTCCCAGACCAGAGTGAAGCGGCCATGACCAAGGTGAGGAAGGTCATAGACCGTAGGGCCACAGACGTACATTGAGACCTTCCCGGCGTCACGAAGCTGTAGTTCCCTCACTTCGCCGTGGATGGTGTCAAAGAGACGAATCACGATGTGCTTAGCTCTTTAGACATGTCCCAATCATACGAGGCATGATTCACTCAATTACTTGAAAGTGTTGTGCTCAGGGCTTATGCCACGCAACAAATTAAACCGAATGATTTAAACGAAAAAGGGCCTGAAAGTGTTGTGTTGGGACTAAAAATGCCTGAACACAACACTTTCATAGAAATGCAATATTTGCCTCGCCTAAACTTGGCTAACCATGTCAGACGCCCTGAAGCCTTCTATGAAGGCCACGCCCGAAAAACCATCTATCGATGGGATCGAAGCCGTCTGGTTACAGAACTGGGACGCTGAACAGACCTACGCCTTTGACCGCAGCGCTACTCGCGAGAACGTCTATTCCATTGACACCCCGCCACCGACCGTGTCGGGATCACTACACATTGGACACGTATTTAGCTACACCCACGCTGACGTCATAGCTCGCTACCAGCGCATGACTGGAAAGAAAGTCTTCTATCCCATGGGATGGGACGACAACGGACTTCCAACCGAGCGACGCGTTGAGAACTACTTCGGCGTTCGCTGCGATCCATCACTTCCCTACGATCCGAATTTCTCTCCGCCGCAGAAAGCACCTGAACAGAAGATTTCAATTTCTAGAAAGAACTTCGTTGAACTCTGTCACCAGTTGACCCAAGCCGACGAAGTTGTCTTCAAGGATCTATGGCGCAACCTCGGTGTGTCAATTGACTGGACGCTCGAGTACTCAACTATCTCTGCTCACGCGCAAGCAATCTCACAGCGCGGATTCCTCGAGATGTTGCAGCGCGGTGAAGTGTATTCAAGTGTTGCGCCAACACTCTGGGACGTGGACTTTAGAACTGCTGTTTCACAGGCCGAACTCGAAGACCGTGAACGTCCAGGTAACTACCACCGTGTTGCTTTTAAGAAAGCTGACGGCAGTGGCTCAATTGAAATTGAAACCACCCGACCAGAGTTACTACCGAGCTGTGTCGCACTTGTTGCCCACCCTGACGATGAACGCTTTAAGCCACTCTTTGGAACAAACGTCATCACCCCACTCTTCTCAGTTGAAGTGCCAATCCTCGCGCACGAACTCGCGGACCCAGAAAAGGGTGCCGGTATTGCCATGATCTGTACATTCGGTGACACCACTGACGTCACCTGGTGGAGAGAGTTATCTCTGCCTACACGTGCACTCATTGGAAGAGACGGACGCTTCCTTCCAGCAGAATTCGGCTCTGAGCAGTTCCCTTCCACCGATGCTCCATCAGCGAATGCTTTCTACGCGGGCCTCGAAGGAAAGACCGTTAACCAGGTTCGTGCATCCATTGTTGAAGGGCTCACGCAGTCAGGCGCACTGATTGGTGAGCTAAAGCCAATCACGCACCCCGTTAAGTTCTACGAAAAAGGTGAGCGTCCTCTCGAGATCGTTACTTCTCGCCAGTGGTTCGTTGCCACACTTAAGCACCGCGAGGCTCTGTTGAAGCGTGGCGAAGAACTGTCTTGGCACCCAGACTTCATGAAGCACCGTTACAAGTCATGGGTTGAAGGACTCAACGTTGACTGGAACATTTCACGCCAGCGTTTCTTCGGAGTTCCCTTCCCAGCTTGGTATCCAACGGACGCCAATGGCACAATCGACTTTGATGCGCCAATTCTCCCTGAACTTTCAGAACTTCCTATTGACCCTTCGAGCGATGTTCCTAAGGGATTCAGCGAAGCGAAGCGCAACCAGCCAAATGGTTTCGTCGGTGACCCTGACGTCATGGATACGTGGGCCACGTCTTCTCTCACTCCACAGATTGCTGGTCACTGGGGAACAGAGCTGTTCGAGAAGATTTTTCCGATGGACCTACGACCACAGGCGCACGAAATCATTCGCACCTGGTTGTTCTCAACTGTTGTGCGCAGCCACTTCCAAGAAAACAGCTTGCCGTTTAAGAACGCGTTGATCTCTGGATGGGTACTTGACCCAGATCGAAAGAAGATGTCTAAGTCGGTAGGAAACGTTGTAACGCCTATGCCACTTATTGAAACTCACGGCGCCGACGCTCTTCGCTACTGGGCAGCATCTGGTCGCCCAGGAACTGACACGGCGATTGACGAAGCACAGATGAAGATTGGTCGCCGCCTTGCGATCAAGACTCTGAACGCTTCAAAGTTCGTGCTCGGTCGCCTAGAAGGAATCACAATTCCTTCCCCGACGCAGATCACAGAACCTATTGACCGTGACTTTATTGCACTGCTCGCAAATGTTGTCAATGAGGCGACCGCTGCGTTCAATACGTATGACTACGCACGTGCATTAGAGCGCACCGAAGCATTCTTCTGGACGTTCTGTGACAACTACGTCGAACTTGTAAAGACCCGTGCATACGGTGAAGGCGACAACGCGACTGAAGCTGGAACAAACTCAGCTCGTGCAACGCTCGCCATTACCTTGTCGGTTCTGCAACGTCTCTTAGCTCCATTTATTCCCTTCGTAACGGAAGAAGTGTGGCGCTGGTGGCACGACGGTTCAGTTCACATAGCTCCATGGCCAGTTATTGCTGAACTTGGCGACGTAACGCCTTCACGTGACAGTGCTGTGTATGAGCAGGTCTGTGAAGTACTTGAAGCAGTTCGACGAGAAAAGTCAACCCAGAAGGTTTCTCAGAAGAACGAAGTTGAACTTCTAAAAATTGATGGACCGGCTGAGCTGCTTAGTGCGATTCGCAACGGTGAAACAGATCTTAAGAATGCTGGTGGGGTAAAGGCGTTTGAATTAAACGAATCAGCAACACTCAGTATTACTGTGACACTGAGCCCCGTGGCTATTTAGTGACTCCTAATTCAAACAGACAACTGCACAATGCAGCCGCCTGGTCTGAATACATCAGCGAAGAATTACTTTCCTCAAGATCGAGTCATAATGTTGCGTTCCGCGCATTGATTGGGTTTAACGATTCTTTACTGTTTGCAGAGATCAATCAAATCACTGAATACTGCATTGAGCCACCGCTCCCTTGTGGTGACTCAAGATATGACGCAGCAATTGCATCAATCGCAGAGTATTACCTCACAATTAATCAACTCCCAATTCCTACCTGGATTAAAGATCCGTCAAGGACGCTTACTGAGCCTTGGACTCCTAGCCCCTACTACGATCCTGAAGAAGTACACGAGATCTTTAGACGACACGGGGTGCTTCTTGCAATGTCCGAGTTAACCAGCGTCTAGGGACTACCAGTCCAATGCAGTTCCAAGTTGGAGCTCTAGTAGTTCAATTGCTCCAGGTAGAAAGATTCTCATTGCTTCAACAACTTCAAATGGACTTTGAGATGGAGAATTACGCCTTCTAGAAATACTCTCAATACCTTCTTGCACAAAATGTGGACTCCTCAATACATGGCGAGTTAAGAAATCATCAATGTTCTGCGCTTCAACACCAAATGAAGCGCAGTCTGCTGGTAAAAAGTGCTTGAGATTATTCGTGACAACGACACTCGCCTTTATGTGGACTGCTGCAGCCAAAACATGCCTGTCGCCAATATGATTTGTCATCAACTTCTCAAGACCCTCTGGCACATCAATCAATGCGTTGGGCAATGCATTGTTCATGAACTGGAATCGACGCTGCAAAAGTTCACGATTTACTTCCCGACGATTTAGAAGAATGTTTCTCTCAGTGTCATCAAGAATTTTCTGAGTCCAGTGTGCCTGAAATAAGCCAAACGCACTCAGCGTCATTAACAAGTCAGTCGAATTAGCGCCAAAAAGGACGTTCGAGTCAAGAACCACTAATTGAAGTTTCAAAGTTATAGCTGACTAAAGAGGCAGGTTGTTTTCAACAGAGAACTCGTAAAACTCTTTCATGGTTTCATCAAACTGAACTAATCGAGAATCGCGATATTTCAAAACTTCTGAAAGTTGAATGCGGCGGTGAGTGCCAACTTTGTGAAATGGAATCATCCCAGTTTCAAGAAGCTTGACAACATGAGGTCGACTTACATTAAGAATTTCTGCAGCTTCCTCTGTAGAAAGCTCAGCATTGATCGGTACGACACTCACCCCTTGCCCGGATTCGAGTATTGCCATCACAGATGCAAGCAACTCAACAACTGAAGGAGGAAGCATCAAGTGAGATCCATCAGCCAAAAGAATTGATGGTGTGCCATCACTACGTTGGCCAGTTTCAATTTGCAAAACTTCAGCTAAGAGCTGTGCCTCGCCGGAGCTCACCTGGCTTGGCAATATTTCTTTAATAGTTCCCATGACGGCCTACTTCCTTGAATCACAGACTATCAGATAAACGAAATAAACGAAACCGACTCTTTTTAAACAACCGAATTAGCAAACGCCACCACGGCCCTCGTAATAGCTGAAGTTCTAGGACTCGCCGTTAGATCAAAGGTGTGCTGGGCAAAGGGCATCTCTAGGTAATAAATAGGTGCAGTTGCAACTTCTGCGAAGTGCTTCACGAATCCTCTTGCCACATTTACATCCACGAGAGTGTCATTGCCACCTTGAATTACCAGGAATGGTGGCGAGTCAGCGGTGACGCGGTGAATTGGTGAAAGCGATTCATAGAGTGCAACATTCTCTTTGTACTTCTTTTTCACGACACGATTTTCTAACAAGTAGATCAACCCTCGCCCGTGTCCGTTCCAATGCGCCTCGTCACCAGTCATCTCTAAGACTCCGTAATAAGGGATACATCCACGAACTGACCAGTCAGTTACTCCCGTTAGGTCCTTTGGTCTCCAAGTTTCATCGTTTGTCGTCAAACAGAGCAGTGCCGCTAAGTGGCCACCAGCCGATCCTCCAGAAACAACTACGCGTTGCGGATCGCCGCCATAAGAGCCAATGTTCTTCTTTACCCAAGCAAGTACTCGGGTGGCGTCTTCAATCTGTGCTGGCATAGGGCTACCTGGAGCTAAGCGGTAGTTCGCAGTAACTACTACCCATCCACGCTTCACCATCTCGTGCAGCATTGGACGACCTTGGTCCTTCTTGTCACCAAAAACCCAGGACCCACCGTGGAAGTAGAGCATCACCGGCGCATTAGAAGGTGTTTTAGATGTGCGCCACACGTCCACTACGTTTCGTTCGTGTTCACCATAAGAAATGTTCTTGGTGATCTGAATGTCACGTGCGTGATAGGGAATCTGAAGCGCAGTTCGCCACCATGCACCATAAGCATCGTCGCGTGGCTTTCCTATTTCCAGAGGAACAGGCGCAGATTGCATTGCACGTCTCACTATGCGCCTCGAATAGAAGAGCGTGCCCAAAAGCACTACGTTCGCAGAGATTGAGATGATGGCAGTAATTCGAACAAGGTCACTCAACCACAGGGTGTGGGGCCAACCCCACCACCAGAGCAGGCCCAGAAGTCCGAGTTGGGCGAGTAGTGACTGAAAGGGAAGTTCCCCTGCCGCCCAGCCGACGGGCCACGCAATGGCAGCAAAGATGCCTTTCCTGCCTGGGCGAAGCGCCGTGGCGGCACTGATGATTAACCAGATGCTGAGTGCGCCAACGAAGTAAGCCATGACAAGACCCTACCGGCAAGATTCAGCGGCTTTTCGCTAGATTTCATCTATGGCTCTTCCATCCTCACTCGAAAAACTAAAAGGCACCGTCGGTATATGGACTGTTACTCACGAGAGTCTCCCACCCCAGCGAAGTGGCGAGATTGCCCATGAACTTGAAGAGCTCGGTTACGCCGCCATGTGGATTCCAGAGGCCTATAGCCGTGAAGCCTTCACCAGTTCACACTTTCTCCTCCAAGCAACATCCAAGATCGCAGTCGCAACTGGCATTGCCAACATCTGGGCCCGCGACGCAGTAACAGCAGCGAGTGCTGCCCGGTCACTAAACGCTGCCTTCAATGACCGATTTGTCTTAGGACTCGGAGTCAGTCACCAACCAATTGTGCAAGGGCTCAGGAAGCACGACTACGCATCTCCCCTCGCCCAGATGAAGTCATTCCTTGAAGGCCTCAACGATGCTCCAATGTTTGCCATTGAAGGAAAACAAGAGTTTGCCCGCGTAATTGCTGCCCTTGGCCCAAAGATGCTCGAACTCGGCAAAAACCACGCTCACGGTGTTCACCCCTACCTCGTAACTCCTGAACACACGGCCATGGCTAGAGCAGCCGTAGGGACACAGTTCGTAGGAGTGGAGCAAGCTGTAGTGCTCGGACAATCTCGTGAAGAGTTCTTAAAGCGAGCACACGAATACCTCGAGATGTACACCGGTCTTCCTAATTACCGCAACAACTGGCTGAGACTCGGTTTCAGCGAGGAAGACTTCGTCAGAGGTGGATCAGAGAGACTCTGTGACGCACTTGTCGTTCACGGAGACGAACAAAAGATCCTCGACAACATCAACGAACACCGCAGTGCCGGAGCAGACCACATCTGTCTCCAGGTACTCGGTAACGACGTCATCACTCCGCCACTCGATGACTGGCGTGCAATCGCCAAGGCAGTTAACTAAGAAGGTTGGCTCCAAAAGCCACCATAGTTACTTCTTCTTATAGCCCGCTGGACACACTGGGTTAAGCGCAGTCACCTTCTTGCTGCTTGCACCCTTGACACAAGTAATCGTCTTCATTACCGGTGGCACAGTTGTGGTTGTTGTCGTGGTTGTTGGCATAGCAAAGCTTGGTGAGGCGTAGCTCACAGAGTTTGAAAGGGCTGAGACTGCACTCCCCTTGGAGTTAATGGCTGTCACAGTGAAAGTAAAAGAAACATCTGGGCCGAGATTAGAAATCGGGCAAGAGCTTGCACCAGTCACATTGCAGACATTGCCAAAAAGCTGACCATTTATGTACATGTCAATCTGGTTGTACGTTGGGAGATTTCCTGAGCTACCAGGAGAGAACGAAACCAGGGCATTGCCGCTACTCATTGATGCTGAAACACTAGAAGGTGCGGTTGGCTTTGAAAAAACAGTTTGAAGACTGCAAGAAATAACTGTGATGCTCACAGATCCATTGCCTGACGGTACTTGTGAAGGAGCACTGATTGCTTGGCTTGTCCCTAGCCCTGAGACATAACTACTTCCTCCACCGCCACCAGCGCCAGCGCTAGCAGATGGAAGTTGTTCACTTCCAGTGGCACCACCGCCACCGCCGCCAAAGTATCCACCGCCACCGCCGCCACCGGAAGCAAGGTCACCTGATCCACCAACACCACCAGACGTTCCACTTCCATTTGCACCGGAACTAACTGTGTTAGCTAAGGAGCCATAATGTTGTGTAACCCCTGCTCCACCAGCACCTGGTGCGCTGGCGGTGCCACCAAATCCACCATTGAGTCCACCGCCACTTGAGGGATCGCTAATTCCATTTTGACCTAGTAATGAAGAAGTGCTCTTTCCACCACTACCACCATTACTTGCGAATAAAGAGAATGCTTGGTAAATTCCTGCACTTCCACCTCCACCGCCGCCACCGGCAACAAGCGCTAGGGCGCCGTTAATCGAGATGGTTGTCGATCCGCCACCGCCACCGCCAGTTGTAGAAACGTATGATGTAGTACCACCATTGGCTCCACCGTTATACCCACCAGCGCCAACTGATCCGTATTGCCCTTGTGTGCCACCGCCGCCAACATTGATTGAGAATGTTGAGTTTGCCGCTACTGAAAATTGCGCAGAAACGTATCCCCCGAGTCCACCGTCACCACCGAGTCCACCGTTATAGGATCCACTTCCACCCGCACCACCAACTGCTGTGATTTGATAAATGCAAGTCCCATTTGGAGACGTGTATGAGGTGACTGGCGCACCAGAGTAAGGAATTGTTATCACTCCAGAAGATGGCAATACCGTTGCCGAAGAGATTGCAGGAGTAGAGAGGAGCAAACCTGAGCTAAGTAGTGCTGATGAAGCTGCGATTTGAAGAAGCTTTTTCATAGAATCCTTTATAATTAACATTTAGTTAAATTTAACATTTTTTACTATAGGGGAACTGCAGTGTCATTGCAATTACTAAAGAACTGTCCAGCAAACTAAAGGCTAAGCGCCACCAAGCAAAGTATTCATTCTTCTGGGCACCGTAGCTAAATACGGGTCATCTCATGCGAGCTGACCGGCACTCGACTATTTCTTGAGTGTGTAACCCGCTGGACACAATGGGTTAAGTGCAGTTACCTTTTTGGTGCTTGCACCCTTGACACAAGTAATCGTTTTCTTTGTTGGCGGAACAGTTGTCGTTGTTGTCGTGGTTGTTGGCGAAGCAACACTCGGCGACGCGTAGCTCACAGAGTTTGAAAGAGCTGACGCAGCGCTCCCCTTGGAGTTAATGGCTGTCACCATGAAACTGAAAGAAACATCTGGACCGAGATTTGAAATCGGACAAAAACTAGCTCCCGTCACATTGCAGACATTGCCAAAAAGCTGACCATTTATAAACATGTCAATCTGGTTGTACGTAGCGAGATTGCCAGAACTTCCAGGACTAAAGGAAACAATTGCCGTTCCGTTGGTGATACTTGCTGTCACATTTGCTGGCGCAGATGGTTTGGAATAGACGATTGGTGTGCTGATGGGAGTCCAATGCGCGTAAAGCGTCACCGATCCAGTCAACGTGTAGGGCGAACTTAAGGCACTCCCATTTGTCGGTGATACGAACCAGCCATTAAACGTGTAGCCAGTTTGAGAAGTGGATGGAAGTGAGATTGTAGAGCCGTCGTTGCCACTTACTGGTGAAACAGCAGTTCCGCCTTGACTGTCAAAAGTAATTGTGTCAGTGGTCCCAACAACCCACTGTGCACTCAAGGTCACGTTCCCTGATCCCCCCATTGTGTACGTGGCGCCAGGCTGGTAGGTGGTGGTGCCATCATTCCATCCAACGAATGTGTGTCCGGCGTAGGTCAGAGGGTTTGCCGGTAGGACAAAAGTTGAGCCTGTTGCTACAGCAGACTGAGTTGCGGGAGGTGTTCCAGAGTTGCCTGAGCAGTTGCTGAAACAGTAGTAACCAGAACTGTAACTCACAGCAAATGTAGGCGGTCCAGCAGTCACTATGACTTTTTGGATCTTTAGACCACAGACATCAGAAATCCAAAGATTTCCACTCAAACCCACTGTCAGCCCAGCGGGGCAACCGGTATTCGTCGCTTGGCCAGCCGTAACGAACGTAGACGATCCAGG
>Ga0194047_10002498_pt1 | contig 10513 bp, 19 predicted proteins | sample JunL225m_MetaG_2_FD_160070 | JGI IMG/M metagenome (GOLD analysis project Ga0194047, IMG submission 160070) | Anoxic zone freshwater microbial communities from boreal shield lake in IISD Experimental Lakes Area, Ontario, Canada - Jun2016-L221-5m | ecosystem: Environmental > Aquatic > Freshwater...
ACCACCGCCATCCCGGTCTTTTCTGTCACGGCGAGGACCACGATCGCTACCGCTGGAGACAGGCACAAGGATACCGAACTTGCGCTCAGGTACTGCCACCTTCTCATCGGTAGGACCAAGACCGAAGGTGCGGAACGGTTTGCTACGCTTGATTTCTTCGTCATTACGCACTTTCAATTGAGAAAGCGCTAACAAAGTAGCACGCACGGTGTTAACCGGGTTGTTGTTACCCAGCGACTTTGAGAGAATATCCTTGATACCTGCGGCTTCAAGAACAGCACGTACCCCACCACCCGCGATTACGCCGGTACCCGGAGAAGCTGGTCGCAGCATTACTTTGCTAGCGCCGAACTTCACGGTAATTTCGTGTGGTATGGTGGTACCCTCAAGAGGCACTCTGATCAGGTTCTTCTTAGCATCTTCAGCGCCTTTGCGAATGCTATCCGGCACTTCACCGGCTTTACCGATACCCGCGCCTACATAACCCTGACCATCGCCAACCACTACCATAGAGCTAAAGCTGAAGCGGCGACCACCTTTTACCACTTTAGCTACGCGGTTGATTTGGACCACGCGCTCTTCCAAATTCAATTTGCTTGCATCAATTCTTGCCATCTGAATTCGCGCTCCTTAAAAGTCCAAACCGGCTTCGCGGGCGGCGTCAGCCAGTGCCTTAATACGCCCGTGATAAAGATAACCGCCACGGTCAAAGACCACTTTGGTAATGCCTTTCTCTTTGGCGCGCTCTGCTACAATCTTTCCAACCAGTTTCGCCTCATCAGTCTTGTTGATACCGTCCTTAAATTCAGGGCGGGCCTCCTTATCCATCGTACTCGCTGAGACAAGGGTATGACCGATAGAATCATCGATCACCTGCGCGTAGATGTGGTTGGCGCTACGGAAGACGTTGAGGCGCGGTCTTTCGGGTGTGCCACTTATCTTGCTGCGCACCCGAATCTGCCGCCGCTGTCGCGGACTCAAATCTCGTCTAATTCTGCGCATAGTCTTTTACAAGCTCCCTATATTAGGTCAGAGTATCAATACCCTGCACCTGTAGTCTTATTTCTTGCCAGCTTTACCGGCTTTACCAGCCTTGCGGCGAATTACTTCACCGGCTAAGCGAATGCCTTTGCCCTTGTAGGGTTCCGGCGGACGCAACGCCCTGATACGAGCGGCTTGTGCGCCTACAATTTCTTTATCTATGCCCTGCACCGAGACTTTAGTAGTACCCTCTACTACATATGTAATACCATCGGGGGGCTGTAACTTAGTAGCATGACTAAAGCCTAGTAATAGCACCAAGTCATTGCCATCTTTGACAGCACGGTAACCTACGCCAGCGATTTCTAAGTCACGACGGTAGCCAGCACTCACTCCGACAACCATGTTGTCAAGCAAGGTACGGGTCAAACCATGCATAGCGCGACTTCTGTTGCTATCATCCGGACGTTTTACCTCGATGGTGGCATCGTTTCGCTCAAAGATAATCGAGGGTTCTAGCTGGCGCGATAATTCGCCTTTAGGTCCCTTGACATGAACGAGGTTGCCTTCCTCAATATTTACCTCTACGCCCTTGGGAAGGGTTATCGGCTTGCGTCCAATACGCGACACTTTTCCGTCCTCCTATTTAACTACCAGACGTACGCCAGCACTTCGCCGCCTACTCCAGCACGCCATGCTTGCCGCCCGGTCATTACACCTTGCGGAGTACTAACTATAGCAATGCCATAGCCATTCATTACTTTTGGAATTTCGCTACGCTTGGCGTATATGCGCAAACCGGGACGGCTGACGCGCTTTATGCCGGTAATAACTGCTCGTTTAGAGCCACCACTGGCACTGCCGACGTATTTTAATTGTATTTTCAGCAACTTCATTGCTTCAGTCTGCTCTTCGGAAAAATTCAGGACATAGCCTTCATCCTGCAGAATCTTTGCAATAGATACCTTCAGCTTGCTGCTCGGCATTATTACTTCCGAGTGGCGAGCCGAGGATGCGTTCCTGATTCGGGTCAACATGTCCGCAATCGGATCGGTTACGTTCATCTATAAACTCCCCTTAAAAGCCTTCTCTCAGCGGGACTTTCTGCCCAACACTGTTATCTCGAGGCGGTCTTTGCTCTTACGCTACCAGCTTGATTTCTTGACACCGGGTAAAACGCCTTTCAGAGCGTTTTCGCGGAAGCAAATGCGGCACATCCCGAATTTTCGCATATAGGCGCGGGAACGTCCGCAAATCTTGCAGCGATTATAACCCTGGACCTTGAACTTCGGCTTGCGTTGAGACTTAACAACCATTGATTCTTTTGCCATCTTGTCCGGTTTCCTTCTGCTTATGATCTGCGGAACGGCATACCCAGAAGCCCAAGCAGCTTCTGACCTTCTTCGTCGTTCTTGGCAGAGGTAACTATCGTCACCTCCATACCGCGCAGTTTATCAACTTTATCGTAATCAATCTCCGGGAAGATGATTTGTTCCTTCAAACCCAGAGTATAATTTCCGTGTCCATCAAATGACTTGGTAGGTACTCCAGTAAAGTCACGGACACGAGCAAGCGCTATGTTCATAAGGCGATCGAGGAATTCGTACATTCGATCCCCACGTAATGTAACGCTTACGCCTATAGGCATTCCTTCTCTTAACTTGAAGGCAGCAATGCTTTTCTTGGCGCGGTTCACAATTGGTTTCTGCCCAACTATCGCGGTAAGGTCACTTACTGCGGCATCCAACGCTTTAGCATTGGCAATGGCTTCACCCAAACCCATGTTGATTATTACTTTGTTAACTCTAGGAACCTGCATTGCATTCTGGAAGTTAAATTCCTTCATCAATGCCGGTATAACTTCTGCTAGGTATTTAGTTTTGAGATTAGGTACTTGCGCTGCATGACCTATTGCTTTCTCTACTGTAACACCTTTTGGGGCGCCTTTGGAAGATGCCGACTGGGATTGTTGCTGTTGCGGCTTTCCTCCCTTTGACGGTTGCTTACCCCCTGCTTTGCCTTTATCTGCCACTTAACTGTACGCTCCTTCCCGCTCCAAACCTATTCGGGTAACCTTGGCGGCCCCCGTTGACCTGCCACCTTACCCGTACCGGGCAGTGAAGGGCAGCGGTCTTTGTGCGGGCTAATAATTGTTCCAGTTTAATTTTTAAGTTAGTTCCCCGCTTACTCAGCGGTATGTCTGACCCAACCGGTTGAATCCGGGATAGTTGCTCCGCAATCAGGGTTTTTGCAGAAACGAACTTTCTCGTTATTTTCTTCACGGAAGCCTATTCGCACTGCCTCATTGCAACTCGGGCAAACCAGCATTACATTGCTAACTTGCAGAGGTGCTTCTACTTCCACAATACCAGTTTGACGTATCTGGGAGCGGGCTTTGATATGGCGTTTTACTATATTAACGCCTTCCACGATTACCTTATTACTTTCAGGCAATACGCGTTTTACCTTGCCTCGTTTCTGTTTATATTTCCCGGTGATTACCTGTACCGTATCACCCTTCCGCACTTTTGCCATTTCCGTTACTCCGTTTATCCCTAGATACGCTTTATAATACTTCTGGCGCTAGGGAGACTATTCGCATAAATTGTTTCTCGCGCAACTCACGCGCGACAGGCCCGAATATACGAGTGCCAGTCGGGTTATTGGTAGCAGGGTTTATAAGCACCGCTGCATTGTCATCGAAGCGGATATAGCTGCCATCTGGACGGCGGTATTCTTTTCTAGTGCGAACCACTACAGCAGTTACCACCTGACCCTTTTTGACCTGACCACCGGGCGAAGCCGATTTTATGGCGCAAACTATAATGTCGCCTATACCCGCATAGCGACGGCTGCTGCCACCCATCACCCGGATGCACATAACTTCTTTTGCTCCGGTGTTGTCGGCGACCTTGAGACGAGTAGTAGGCTGTATCACAGGGCAACTCCTCTTTCGATTATCTCTACCAGCGTGAAGCGTTTTTCCTTGCTGATAGGTCGGCACTCTTCAATTCGTACCACATCGCCCAACTTTGCAGTGTTTTCTTCGTCATGCGCCTTAAATTTGGTATGACGACGAATAGCCTTCTTATACAACTTATGTTTCTTAAGATATTCAACTTCTACCACGATGGTTTTATCCATCTTGGTACTCACTACCTTGCCGACCTTAACGGTACGCACTTTTTTCGGCTCGGTAGCGGCAGAAGCTGTCTCTTTAATTTGTTCCAGATTTTCAGCCATCATTTCGTTCCTTAAAATTCAACTACCAGCCTGTTATTGCGCCACCAGATTATGCAACTCGCGCTCCCGCTGAATTGTCTTGATGCGGGCGATTTTTTTCTTAACCTGACCAAAACGCGCCGGGCTGGGATTCTTGTAAGCAGCCAACTGAAAGCGCAGGTTAAAGAGTTCTTTATTCAGGTCTTGGACTTGCTCTTCAAGCTGCTCATCATTCAAGGCGCGTAGTTCATTAATTCTCATCTTTAACTACTCCTCGCCCTCTCCGGCTTCAGCATTATCTTCCACCAATTCCACTTCTTCTTCCGCGGCAATGCCGGGTTTGGGAGCAGTTAGGCGGTCAACGAACTTGGTTCGTATAGACAATTTATGACCAGCAAGGCGCATAGCCTCTTCCGCCAAGTCACGGCGAACGCCGCCAATTTCAAATAAAACTCTACCGGGCTTAACTACTGCCACCCAATGATCGGGTGCGCCCTTACCGCTACCCATACGGGTTTCGGCAGGTTTGGCGGTTACAGGCTTATCCGGGAAAATACGTATCCAGATTTGTCCGCCGCGCTTCACATAGCGAGTAATGGCACGCCGAGTTGCCTCGATTTGGCGGCTATCAACCCATCCCGGTTCAAGAGCCATCAAGCCAAACTCGCCGAAGGCTATGAAATTACCGCGGGTTGCTTTGCCTGTCATTCTCCCGCGATGTTGCTTGCGGTATTTGGTTCGTTTAGGCATTAACATGGCACATTACTCCTCCGCGCTGGCTTGAACCGGCATCAGGTTCACTTTCTTCATCTGGCCCGGCAGTACATCACCCTTGTAAATCCACACTTTTACGCCGATGCGTCCGTAAGTGGTAAAAGCGTGTACCAAGCCGTAATCAATATCGGCACGGATAGTTTGAAGCGGGATTCGCCCATCCTTTTCCATTGCGTTTCGCGCCATTTCAGCGCCTGCCAAACGACCGCTGCACTTGATTTTGATGCCTTTAGCACCCAAACGCATAGCACGGGTAACCGATTGCTTCATGGCACGTTTGTAATTCACGCGCTTTTCGATTTGTTCAGCGATACTCTCTGCTACCAGATAGGCATCGAGTTCAGGCTGGCGAATCTCTTCGATATTGAGCTTCACCTTCTTACCCGTCATGTCCTCGATTTCTTTCTTAAGCTGATCTACCGCTTGCCCACTCTTTCCGATAACAATGCCGGGCTTGGCAGTATGCAACGTGATTTCGAGGTTAGTCGAACTTCGCTGAATTTCGATTTTGCTCAAAGCCGCTGCCTTCAGACGACCGAAAATAATCTTCCGCAGCTTAATATCTTCATGCAGTAAGTTGGTATATTCCTTTTCAGCGAACCAACGGCTCTGCCAGTCTTTCGTTACGCCCAGCCGGAAGCCGATAGGATTAACTTTGCGTCCCAATTATTCCTCCTCTCGCTCTTCTACCGTAACTGTGATGTGGCTTAACCGCTTTACGACTCGGTCAGCGCGCCCTCGCGCTCTGGCATGAATACGCTTGAGACGGGAGCCTTCATTCGCCATGATGGCTTTGATATACAATTTCTCTGGCGACATAAGAAGGTTATTTTCGGCATTTGCTCTGGCACTTTGCAGTACCGCTGCTACATCTCGTGCCGAATGCTGCGGTAAATGCTTTAATATTGCCAGCGCATCATCTACCTTCTTACCCCTAATAAGATTCACCACCAAGCGTACCTTGCGAGGCGAGTGATGAACGGATTTTACTGTAGCGCTTACTTCCATTTCCTCACCTACCGCCCTTTCGCTTTCTTCTCGTCACCTGCGTGACCCCGGAAATTGCGGGTTGGCGAAAATTCGCCTAACTTGTGACCCACCATATTTTCGGTTATATAAACCGGTACATGGCGACGACCATCATACACTCCGATGGTATGACCTAACATCTGAGGGAAGATAGTGCTACTTCGTGACCAAGTCTTCAGCACTTTTTTCTGCCCTGCAGCGTTCAATCCTTCTATCTTAGCCAGCAACCGCTCTTGGATAAACGGTCCCTTTTTTAATGACCTCGACATCTTTCCTCCACCAAATCACTTGTTTCCCCCCTTCCCCTATTGGAAAAGGGGGGACGGGGATTAGGTTAATCCTTACCTTACTTAGTTCTGCGCCGTATAATAAAGCGGTTTGTACGCTTGTTGTTACGGGTGCGATAACCCATTGCCGGTTTACCCCACGGAGTCTTGGGATGTTTCAAACCAATCGGTGCGCGACCCTCACCACCACCATGGGGATGGTCTCTCGGGTTCATTACCGAACCGCGCACGGTAGGACGGATGCCCTTCCAGCGAGATTTACCTGCCTTAGCCCAACGCTCGTTTTCGTGGTCAAGGTTGCCTACCTGTCCGATGGTTGCCATACATTCGATTCGCACCAATCGGAATTCACCACTAGGCATACGCAGAGTAGCATACTTGCCCTCTTTCGCCATAAGTTGCGCCACCGTACCGGCTGAACGCACTACTTGACCGCCATGCCCAGCGTACAATTCAACGTTGTGAATCTGAGTACCGAGCGGTATATTCTTTAGCGGTAGGGAGTTCCCCACGCGAATTTCAGCTTCAGGCCCACTCTTTACGTTATCGCCCACTTTCAAACCATGTGGCGCTAGTATATAGCGTACCTCACCGTCAGAGTAGCGCAACAACGCTATTCGGCATGAACGGTTTGGATCGTACTCTATCGCTATTACCTTTGCAGCCACTCCAAACTTGTCGCGTTTGAAATCTATAATGCGGTAGCGACGTTTATGACCACCACCTTGGTGGCGTACTGTAATACGACCTTGATTATTGCGCCCAGCCTTACTCTTAAGAATGATTGTGAGCTTCTTTTCGGGCTTATGTTTGGTAATATCCGAGTAATCGCTGATTGCGCGACCCCGGCTACCGGGCGATGTAGGCTTAAACTTTTTTATTGGCATTTTTACGCTACCTCAAAAACTTCTATCCTGTCGCCGGGCTTCAAGCGCACGATTGCCTTCTTGCCCGTGTTGGTGTAGCCTTGGATGCGCCCGCGCTGGCGCTGTTTTCGGTGCATGTGCATCGTGTTCACGCTGATCACTTCCACGCTGAAAATCTTTTCAACTGCTTCTTTGATCTGCACCTTGTTAGCGCGTATATCTACCTCAAATGTGTAGATGCCCTCTGCGGCTTTATCATTAGCGCGTTCGGTAATCAGAGGGCGCTTGATAATTCCATACATATCCATAGCTTATCTCCGCCGCCCTCTATTCTTGCCCGGCTGCTGTGCTACTGCCTAGAATGCGATTTATCACATCCAATGCACCCAGCGGTACAATTACTTTGGTGTACTTAAACATATCATCCAAATTCAGATAGCCCGCCACCAGTGTTTTGACATTTGCCAAGTTACCGGCTGCCCTATACACTGTTTCATCTCTTTCGGCTACCAGAATTAGCACTTTCTGTCCGTTCAATTTCAAAGCAACAAGCGCTTCAGTCATTGACTTAGTGCGTGGTTCAAGCCCTTCAAAGCCGTCAATAAAAAGCAAATTGTCTTCTATCGCTTTAACCGAGAGCGCTGAGCGAACTGCCAGACGACGCATTTTGCGGGGCATATCCTTCTCATAACTGCGCGGTCTAGGACCGAAAATTACTGCACCACCTGTATATTGCGGCGCACGGCGGCTACCCTGACGGGCGTTGCCAGTGCCTTTTTGGCGATAAGGCTTTTTGCCGCCACCTCTTACTTCTTGGCGGGTTTTGGTGCTTGCTGTACCCTGACGGGCGTTTGCATGCTGGCGTACTAATGCTTGATGCATAACCGCGGTGTTAGGTTCAATACCGAAGATATTATCGTCTAGTTCTACGGTTGTTACCTCGGCGCCCTTGATGTTAAAAACTGTTGCCTGCACTGCTGTCCTCCTACTTGACGGGTTTAACCGCTTTGCGAATAACCAACAGGCCGCCATCCGAACCGGGTACCGCACCTCTGATTAAAATCAGATTATTCTCGGTATCTATTTTTACCACTTTAAGGTTGTGGACGGTTACGCGATCCTGACCCATGTGTCCCGCCATACGCATTCCTTTTACCACACGACCGGGCGTTGTGCCTGCGCCAATACTACCGGGCGCGCGTCGTCTATCGCTCTGACCGTGAGTTTTAGGACCACCGTGGAAGTTGTGACGCTTCATCACACCGGCGAAACCCTTACCTTTGCTGGTTCCGGTGACATCCACCAGTTCGTTCTCTTTGAACACATCCGGACCGATCTCGTCTCCCACCTTATAATCCGCAATAGGATTAGTGGCTTCTACTTCGCGCAAAAATTTCAGACCATAGGTCTTGGCACTAATGCCCTCTCCTTCAATGCGAAGGAGTTCCTTCTGATGACCTCTTTGAGGTTTTTTCAGACGAGCACTCTCTTCGAAGCCGATTTGTACAGCTTCGTAACCGTTTTTATCCTGAGTGCGTACATCAACCACTTTGCAGGGTCCTGCTTGCACTACGGTTACCGGGATTGCTTCGCCCTTCTCATTGAAGATCTGGGTCATGCCGAGCTTTTTGCCCAGTATTGCATTTACCATTTCTCATTGTCCTTACGACTTGGAGCGCCTGCACTCTGTCAACCTAACAGAGAAATACGCTCTTTGCAAAAACCTCTACAGTTTAATTTCTATCTCTACACCCGCCGGGAGGTTCAAGCGCATTAGCGCATTGATGGTCTTTTGGCTGGGCTTGATAACGTCAATCAGGCGCTTATGAGTCCTGACTTCAAAGTGTTCCTGCGAATCCTTATCAACAAAAGGTGAGCGAGTTACAGTAAACTTCTCAATCCTAGTCGGTAAAGGTACGGGACCTGCTACCACTGCCCCGGTTCGCTCGGCGGCATCTACGATTTGCTGCGCCGACTGATCCAGAATCTTGTGGTCGTAGGCTTTCAGGCGTATTCTTATCTTTTGTTCAGCCATTTACTAAAATCCTCCGTAGGGGCGCGTACTTTTGCGCCTCAGGAGGGCGAGTTTTTACCCGCCCCTACTTCTGTTTTTTTCGGTGATACTACTCGATGATGCTGGTAACGCTACCTGCTCCTACCGTTCGTCCACCCTCTCGAATTGCAAACCGCAACCCTAACTCGATTGCTACCGGTACTATCAACTCTACCGTCATCTGCACGTTGTCCCCAGGCATTACCATTTCCATCCCGTCCGGTAACTTGATTGATCCAGTTACGTCCGTTGTTCGTATGTAAAACTGCGGTCGATACCCGTTGAAGAATGGGGTGTGCCGTCCCCCTTCTTCCTTCGACAATACGTACACTTCTGCTTTCACTTTGGTGTGGGGTTTAATCGAACCTGTCTTCGCCAAAACCTGTCCGCGTTGTACGTCTGCTCGCTCAATGCCGCGCAACAAACAGCCTACGTTGTCTCCCGCTTGTCCGCTGTCCAACGTCTTCTGGAACATTTCCACGCCCGTTACTACGCTCTTGCGCGGCAGTTCTTCCGACATTCCCACTATCTCGATTTCTTCTCCCACCTTCACCGTGCCGCGTTCGATACGTCCCGTTACTACTGTGCCACGTCCCTTGATTGCGAATACGTCTTCTATCGGCATCAAGAACGGCTTATCAATCGCCCGTACCGGGGTCGGTACGTAGCTGTCCACCGCTGCCATCAAATCAAAAATGCACTTCAGTTCTGGCGCGTTCAAGTCTGTGGACTGGCATTCCAACGCTTTCAAGGCGCTCCCTCGTACTACCGGGATGTCATCGCCGGGGAAATTGTACTTCGAAAGCAGTTCCCGTACTTCCATTTCCACCAGTTCCAACAACTCTTCGTCTTCCATCACGTCGCATTTGTTCAAGAACACTACCATCGAGGGTACCTGTACCTGACGCGCCAACAAAATGTGTTCGCGGGTCTGCGGCATCGGCCCATCCGGCGCGCTCACTACCAGAATTGCCCCGTCCATTTGGGCTGCGCCTGTAATCATGTTTTTGATGTAGTCAGCGTGACCGGGACAATCCACGTGAGCATAATGCCGATTATCGGTCTCATACTCTACGTGCGCGATGGCGATGGTAATACCGCGTTCGCGTTCTTCCGGTGCGTTGTCAATACTATCAAACGCGCGAAACTTGGCTTTGCCACGCATCGCCAACGTTTTGGTGATTGCTGCGGTGAGGGTGGTCTTGCCGTGGTCAACGTGTCCGATTGTTCCTACGTTCACGTGCGGTTTTGTGCGCTCAAACTTCTGCTTTGCCACCTGATTTCCTCCTTAAGATATGTTT
>Ga0194047_10002502_pt1 | contig 10507 bp, 8 predicted proteins | sample JunL225m_MetaG_2_FD_160070 | JGI IMG/M metagenome (GOLD analysis project Ga0194047, IMG submission 160070) | Anoxic zone freshwater microbial communities from boreal shield lake in IISD Experimental Lakes Area, Ontario, Canada - Jun2016-L221-5m | ecosystem: Environmental > Aquatic > Freshwater >...
ACCCTATTGGTTGCTGGGCTGGGTTATTATTGGTTAAGCTCATCAAATAAACAAGTCAGCATAAACCATATCGACAATGAATTGAAATACAGCAAAAATCAAACAAGAAAAATAACAAGTCCGGAAATAAATCTGTCCACCCCATTGATAAAGGGTAATGCAAATGAGCCAATCGAAATTATAGCGCATAAACAAGTAGAGAATAATCCTACCAATGAAAATCAGGTAATTCCTGTATTAGTGGAAACAAAAACCACATTCACTAACAACACCTGTTGTGCAGTAACAGCAGAAACCACAAAAACTATTCAAACTATTTCTGATGATTCTGTGGGACAATCTTTGACAAAAAAGCCAATCGAAATAACTCCAGCAAATCAGAATACAAATAGTGTTAGTAATCCAATACAAAAAAAGGCAATTCGTAATAATGGATTCTTTATTGGCTTAATTGGTGGCTTCGATGCAAGTACAGTAAAATTCAATTATGCTTCCAATGTGGGATATAATATTGGAGGCAGTTTAGGGTATCGTTTTAATAATCATTGGTCAGTTCAAACAGGAGCTATTTATACACAAAAAAATTACAAATTAAAAGGTCAGGATTTTCATCCGCCAAAAGGAAGCTGGATTAGTTATTTTGAAATTGAAACTGTTGATGGATATTGTAAAATGTGGGATGTTCCGATTATTGCTACTTACCATTTTACAGGAAACTCAAATGGAAATACTTTTTTAAGTGTAGGTGCCTCTTCTTATTTTATGAAGAATGAAAATTACAACTACTTATATTTTTATAATAATCAATATTATACCAGAACAAATAATTATACATCAACCGACCAGCATCTTTTGGGATTATTACATATTTCTGCGGGCATAGAAAGACCAATCGGGAAAAACATTACAAGTATTATTGAGCCATATGCAAAAATCCCTTTATCAGGAGTAGGTTTTGGTAGTATTCAACTGAGTAGTTTTGGTTTAAATTTTTCTATACAGTACAAGCAACCCAAAAAGTAAATATCTCGTTTTCATCATAAACCATAATTAAATCGATGAAAACAAAACAGCTAAAACTATTTATCAATACAGCTGCAGTATTGATTTCCTTTTTTATATTATTAATCGCTTGTAGCAAAGGTGGTAGCTCCCCCACAACGCCTACCACCCCACCTACGCCCACACCAACAGATCCATGTGCAGGCAAAACAATTACTGTAACTGGGGCAGTAACAGTAGTTGATGCATGCAGTGGTGCAAAGGTTTCAGTATCTGCATCCGGAAGTACCGGTTTCACATATAGTATTGATGGCGGAAGTTTTGGTGCATCGAGCGACTTCAGTAATGTAACTGTGGGAGATCATACCATCTCAGTAAAGGATGGTGCGGGTTGCACACAATCAGGGAAAGTAACTGTTACACAAGTTGCTGCTGGACCATTTTTCGCAGCTGTTAAAACACTCATTCAAGCCCAATGTGTAAGTTGTCATTCAGGAGCTGGTGCAAGTGCTGGAAAAGACTGGAGCAACGATTGTTTGGTAATAGCAAACAAAGCATTAATAAAACAAAGAACTGTTGATGGAACACCAACTTTTATGCCTCAGGGTGGAAAATTGAGTGCAGCAGATATGAAGATAATTACTGACTGGGTTAATGCAGGTGGCAGATACAGCGATTAGGGGCAATCGTTTTAAATCGGCCTGTATTCTCAAAAAGCAACTCTTAATGGGTTGCTTTTATTTTTTAAAAGTAGTATCAAAATATTTTGTTACAATAAAAAATAAAGTCACTTGAAATTAATCAAGTGACTTTAATATTCAAGAAAATATTCTTTTAAAAAATCTATTATTTCTTGTTTTCCATTGCTTTCTGCATTGGGTTGATGCCTGTGCTTTGACCTCTACCTGCACCAGCTCTGGCTTTAAAGATGGCAAATTTACTAGGCTCACTAGATTCTAATTTAGGCCAGGTATTATTAGACTCATCGATATCAGCTGTTTCACGATTAGGATCTAATTTAATTCCCGTTGCTTTTTTAGTAGTAATGAAAAGTTTGGTTACTTTATTTTCATTTAGGCGCCAAACCTGTGCTGGTATCCTTTCTACTTGTTTGCTTCCATCTTCAAAAGTAAATTCAACAATTAAAGGCATCACCAATCCACCTTTATTTGAAAATGTGATTTCATATAAATTCACATTCGCATATTTTGCTTTGGTTGCATCATCTAAGGCTTCTGGAGTATTATTTGGAGGTGTTACTTTGTATTTAGTAGTGTCATAAGGTTCGAAACCTCTTGTATATCTCCAATAGAAATCTCTTAGAGTAGTATCGGCATCTACTAAGAATACTATATTCTTATCCGCTCTATTTCTTTGTTTTGATAGGTCGTCAGTGGTATATAAAGGTTTAGCTAGAGAAACCAATCCTGTTGAAGGTGCAGCTCCTCCTCTTCCACCCATCATCATAGCAGTTGCTGCTTGATTAGGATCATATACTCCATGTTTAACGGTATCGATTGCTATATCACATGGTTCAATTCCATAGAACCAGCCTCTCCAGAACCAATCCAAATCTTCTGCGCTAGCATCTTCCATTGTGCGGAAAAGATCTGCAGGTGTTGGATGTTTAAATGCCCAACGACGTGCATACTCTTTAAAGCTATAGTCAAATAATTCGCGTCCCATGATTGTTTCGCGTAAAATATTTAAACCAGTAGCAGGTTTGGTGTATGCATTTGGTCCGAACATTACAATGTTTTCACTATTGGTCATGATTGGTTCCAATTGCTCTTTTGGAAGGCGCATATAATCAGCTATTTGATATGCAGCACCTTTACCTCTTGAAGGATATTTATTATCATATAATTCTTCAGTCAAATACTCCACAAAAGAATTCAATCCTTCGTCCATCCAGCTCCACTGACGTTCATCGCTATTCACAATCATTGGGAAGAAGTTATGGCCCACTTCGTGAATAATTACACCCAACATGCTCAACTTAGTTGATTCACTATAAGAACCATCTTTCTCAGTACGACCGTTATTGAAACAAATCATTGGGTATTCCATTCCATTTGCAGCTTCAATACTTTGGGCCACAGGATAAGGATATGGAATAGAGAATTTAGAATATGATTTAATGGTATGTGCTACTACTTTGGTAGAAAACTTACGATACAAGCCATAAGCTTCTTTTGGATAGCCACTCATACACATCACTTTCTTTCCTTCTACATATGCAGGCATGGCATCCCATATCATTTTACGAGATGTAGTCCAAGCAAAGTCGCGTACATTATCTGCTTTGAAAATCCAGGTTTTCTTAGCGGTACTTTTATTCTTTTCTGCATTTTTTGCATCATCTAAAGTAACAATCTCTACTGGCTCTTTCGCATTGTTTGCTTGTGTCCATCTAGCTAATTGTGCAGGTGATAAAACTTGTGCATAGTTCTGACCTTCACCAGTACTCAAAATAGTATGATCCGCAGGAACAGTCATTGACACATTATAGTTTCCGAAAGTCAAAGCAAATTCTCCACGGCCAGTAAACTGGTGGTTCTGCCAACCTTGAAAATCACTATACACACACAAACGTGGGTACCATTGTGCCATTGTAAAAAATGCATTGCCATCTTCAGGGAATAATTCATATCCGCCACGACCGCCCAACACCATTCTGTTTGAAATTTTATAATGCCAATCAACATTAAAAACAAATTTCTGCCCCGGCTTTAATGCAGAAGGCAAATCAACACGCATCATCGTTTTGTTGATCGTATATTTTAATGTTTTTCCAGTTACATCAGTTAATTTAGTAATGATGTCACCGTAACCATTATCCTTGCTAGCATCAAGTAAGTTTTCAACCTGAGTGGTAGATAATTGTTTACCCATAGTAGATGAAGTTTGATAACCAGCATTATTTACAGTGCTGTGCTCATTCTCATCTAATTGTAACCACAAATAAGTTAATACATCAGGAGAGTTATTAAAGTAAGTAACCGTTTCACTTCCCTTCAAAGTATAATTGGGTTCGTCCAACTCACATTTGATGTTGTAGTCAACCCTTTGTTGCCAATATTTGGTTCCTGGGGCTCCACTTGCAGTTCTATATTCATTTGGGGTAGGTAGAATAGTACCTAATTGTTCGAACTTGTTTCCGTGGTTCGATGTTGGGTTATTTTTGATGTCTTGTGCCTGCAAATTGCAAACAAGAATCAAAAGCAATCCCAGAAATCCTAATTTTCTCATAGCTGTATAGTTTAAAAAATTATAAACTGTGTAATCGATCCAACGCCATATTCAACGCAAACGCAAATACGGCGGCACTAATAAATAACAAATATTCCCTTCTATTAATTTTTATCAGTCCTACTAATATAAACGATAAAATTAAAATGATGAATACTATTAGAATTTGACCCAATTCCAGGCCAATATTAAAAGCCAGTAGTTGAGATATAATATTCTGATCTCGTCCTAAAATACTTTTCAAATAGCTACTAAACCCTAACCCGTGAATCAGCCCAAAAAATAGGGCCATAAAATAAATAGGTGGAAATTTTGTTTTAAAGACAAATTTTTTCACAAACAAGTTACTAAAAGCTGTAATTAAAATGGTTACAGGAATTAGAAATTCAATCCAGCTAACAGAATAGGATACAATATGTAGCACACTCAAAGCCAGGGTTATACTATGTCCAATAGTAAATGCAGTAACCAGAACCAATATCTTTTTCCAATCTGCGAATTGATATCGAATAGTTAGCGCTATGATAAAGAGAATATGATCGCTTGTTGGGATACTGGCAAGTTGATGAAGTAGGGAAGCATTTCCTCTCCAATTTGCGATGTGCTGAAACCCAGTTTCCAAATAAAGTCTAAAATCATTCATATCGGAAGTTTCAAATTAATGATGACATTTGTAGCGAAAAAAAAATAATGTTGAATGGTAAATAGTATGGTTCAATGGCTTACGGTGGCATTCATTTCAATGTTTCATCCTTTTTATGTTTCAGTTATAGATATTAATCATAATACTAAAGCTGGTTCATTAGAAATAAGTATTCGAGTATTCACACCCGATTTAGAACAGACTTTACAAAAGTACAGCAACACAAAAATAGATATTGCCAATTCGAAAGATAATACTTTACTAGATAAACAGATTAGTACTTATATCAATCAAAAAATTCAGTTTAAGGTAAATGGCCAATCAGCTAATATAATTTATATAGGCCATGAAATTCAAAATGAAAGTGTATGGATATATGCTGAAATCGCTAAAGTTACACAGCTCAAAAAATTAGATATTAACTGCAATTTATTATACGATTATAAAGATCTACAGAGTAATATATTTCACGTCAAATCAAACGGAAATGAAAAGAGCTTTAAGCTCGACTATCCCAAATCGATAACTAGTTTTGAATTTTGAGAGGCTCCTCATAGAAGTTTGGTGCCCCAGCTTGAAAGCCTGGGTTAACATTTTTCTTTGGGCTTTAGATTAGTGAAACCAACACTTTATCAATACGGTGATTATCCATATCAACTACTTCGAATTTAAAGATCTTCCAAGTCAGCTTTTCGCCAGTATGTGGAATTTTCTCAATCTCATGAATGATAAAACCAGCAAGGGTATCGAACTCCTGATCGCCTTCTTTCATCCATTCTGCCTTATCAAAATGTGATAGAAAATCATAAAATGGAATTTGAGCATCGATTAAAAATGATCCATCTTCTCTTGATACAATTTCAAATGATTCGTCCTCAGGCTGAGGTATATCCCCTACTATAGCTTCTAAGATATCATTTAGCGTTATCAATCCTAACACAGTACCATATTCATCAACAATAAAACAATGATGAATTTTTGTTTGTTTAAATTTTTCTAAAACCTGATAAGCCGTATTGTTTTCGGGCACATACATCGCGGGTTTCATGATGTTCTTTACTAAAAAGTTATTATCAGAAATAATGAAATCTTTTATAGAAATGACGCCCACAATTCGGTCAACTTCTCCTTCACAAACCGGATAAATCGAATGTACCACTTCACCCATGATCAGTTTGATTTCAGCAACTGTTTTGCTATGATCAATCCATACAATATCACTCCGATGTGTCATCAAAGATGTTATATTCCGATCTCCTAAATGAAAGACTCTTTCAATGATTTCTTGTTCTGCTTCTTCAATAGCACCATGCTCCGTACCTTCACTTATAATCGCTTTGATTTCTTCTTCAGTAACCTGATTTTCGTTTGTTTGCACATTAAACAAGCGAACAATTAAATTAGAAGAACCCATCAAGAACCAAACAAAAGGATGGGTTATCCAAGAAATAATACTCATAGGACCCGCTGCTTTCTTGGCTATACCCTCAGGATCACTAAGACCAAGACGTTTAGGAACTAATTCTCCCAATACTAATGACAAATATGTAATAACAATTAAGATGATAACAGTAGCCAGTGAACTGCTATAGGGTTTCAAAAGGTCTAAATTTGCTAACCATTCCTGTAAGGGTTTTTTAAAACTGTCTCCTGAATAGATTCCCGTTAAAATACCAATCAGCGTGATTCCGATTTGTACTGTAGATAAAAAAGAATCAGGATTATTAGCAAGTTCCAATGCTTTTTCAGCATCTAAATCCCCTTTTTGGGATTGAGCTTCTAGTCGGGCTTTTCGCGCAGATACCAATGCAATCTCCGCCATGGAGAACATGCCATTAAGTAAAATAAGTCCTAAAATGATAAAAACTTCTGTCATGGGATGCTCCAAATCTAATGAATTGCAATGAATTTAAGGTTTCCCATCCAAATCAACAATGGCATAATAAGGCAATGCCTTATCTCTGGTAGTTGGATTTAAAAACTCGGGGGTTAACATACTTACAGAAAAATTGGGGCCCTTATGCAACAGTTTTAAATTTGGAAATTTTATTTTAAGTGATTGAATGCTATCTGAAGATGCAATCAAAATATCAGTTACAGTAGCATTTGAACTTGTATATCTGTGTTCAAAAATATGTTGTCCATAAAAGTGTAATGCTCGGCTATCGAGTGGACCATACACATATATATTATTTTTCTGCAAACCCGATTCAATAATATAATCAGCAGCCATATTACCCATTTGATACTTCAATAATTTGGGATAAAAATTGCTACTCAACAAAAAATTGACGGATATTACTGTATAAAAACAAAGTACTAATATAGAAGGAACCGGGACCCATTTCCGAGCAAAAAACAATAAAACAATATAAAATACTGCGCCTAAAATAGATAAGCCTACTATATAAATACTAACTTCTTTAAATGGAATACGCATAGCTACAATGGCGAGTGTCCATAATAGGGCAAACATGAAAAGATGAAATAATTGCAATACGGTTTTTAAAATTCTGAATTCTTTGGTGAAGAATAGTTGATGAAGAAATACCGCCGTAACTATTGAAGCCAAAGGAAATACAACAAATATATAATGCGGCAACTGGGCCTGACTTCTTGCCAATACACAATAAGTTAATACAAATCCCCCCACACTAACCCATTCTTGATTTTGTCTTAACCAAAATCTGCTTGCAATAATATCACGAAACCGAATGAGTAGTGCCACTAAAAAAAACAAGATCCAGGGAAGAAAACTCCAGAGCATATTTTCCAGAAGAAATGTAAAATAACTCATTTCATGAAAAACATTTTCACCTGTATACCTTCCAAAACTCTGAGTCCAGTAATAGAATCTTAAACCAGATTTAATAGAAACTCCATAAATGATTTTTCCAGGATGTAAATCGTATTGCTGATATAATCCGATACTCATTGGAATTAATAAAATGGCGATAATTAATAGCCCTATCAAGTATTCCCATCTAAAAAATTGTTTCCATTCCCTTCTTAAAATAAAATGTGGTACAAAAGCGAGAATAGGAACAATTAATGCAATAGGACCTTTTGTCATCATTCCTCCAGCAATTGCAACAAATGCCACCACAAAATATTTCCATTTCCCTGTTTCGAACCAGGCCGCTAACTGCCAGATGCTTAAAATAACCCAGCCCATTAGCATCGTATCGCAACGAACATCATGTGTAATTAAAAAGATAGCCTGAGAAGTGGCTAGCACCATGGCACTGAGTTGTGCAATTGTTTTTTGATAGTATAAAAGAGTAAATCGATACGTAGAATACACAGAAAGGATTGCAAAGAACAACGATGGTAATCGGTAGGCCCAATCGTGTATTCCAAAAATCTTCAAACTGAAAGCTGAAAGCCAAAAAAGCATCGGCGGCTTATCTAAATAATCTTTCCCATTTTCAAATATTTGCAAAAAACTATTCCTTTCCAACATTTCACGACTAATCAATGCATACTGTGCAGCATCAATGTCCATTAAAGGAATACATATCATTCCAGTTATACAAACTATTAAACTGAAAAAAAGTACTCCATAAAAAAAACGATTCGGAATCATACTGATGTATTTATAATTCAGATAAAATTGGTCCGACTTTTCGTAAACAGATTTGTGCAGTGGCATAGCCGATTGTTGAACCAACAATCGAGCCAAAAATAATATCCAAAGGGTAATGTACTCCTACATATACCTGTGCATAGCTGATGGTAGCAGCCCAAATAAAAAACAAAAAACTCCATTTTTTCAATACCTCCCTTAACGTTATAAAGACATAAACTGCAAACCCAAAGTGGTTGGTAGCATGAGAAGAGATAAAACTGTATCCACCTGAACAATGTCCTAATAATAGACGTACCTGACTCATTAATATTGGATCATTGCAGGGTCTTGGCCTTTCGAAAAATGGTTTAATTAAACTGCTACTAATTTGATCAGTTAGTACCAAGGTTAGTATTGCTCCAAGTATCCAAAAAAATGATTTGTTCTTGAAATTTAAAACTGCAAATACTATTAAAAAAACATAAAGAGGCACCCAGGTATTTGCGTTTCTCCAAAGGGGTAATACATTATCAAAAAATGGATTTGTAAAAACCGTATTGAGTTGCAAAAACAAAGCAGTGTCCCAGGCATTCAGCCATTGCCATACTTGCTGCAGAAAACTATTCATAAATACCATATCGAGCATCATTTATCAGTTTATTCACATAAAGCAACTAAAACTTCTTTTGAGCAATAATAATAAGTCTCGGAGAATTGTGTAAATCGTAATTTCCTAATAAATAGTCGCCAAACACTTCTTTAATTTGAAGATGTTGATACGATAACATTTCTGTAAAATCACCTAATGAAAATTTAGCTACTCTTTCTGTGTAAAGGTGTTTAGGGTTTTTATTCTTACTATCTGTAATTTGAATCTGTTTAAAAAAATGCCCTTCATCATTCCATTTACTAATATGAAATTGAATGTCTTCCACTGTCTTGATAAGTTTTGACTCCTGTGTTTTCTCAGCAAAATGAACATTCAAGTAATCAATAATAAGAAACCCGCCTGGCTTTAAGCTTTGTGCCATCGTTCTAATGGCGTTATCATGTTCTCTTCTGGTTCTGAAATACCCGAAACTGGTGAACATATTAAAAGCAAAATCGTAATAATTAATCCAGAATGGCAAACGCATATCATGGGTATAAAAATGGAGGTTATCCGATTCTTGAACCATTGCTTCTTCAATCGACTCTTCCGAAAGGTCAATTCCGGTTACATCAAATCCATAATCTGCCAATGCCTTGCTATGTCTACCCTTGCCACAAGCCACATCCAACATGGTAGCACCTGATGCTGGATGTAAATGAGAGATAAGCTTTTGAATAAAGTCTAGCGCTTCCTGATCATCCCTATTTTGATATAATAAGTGATAGTAATGTGAATTGAACCAATCTTTAAACCACGACTGCTGCATAAACCCGCTTTAGGCACAAAAATAGGATTCCGAATCAAAGAATAATTTGAATTATGTTTGCAGTGAGCAAAACAATCGAATTAATGGCATTAATTAAGAGTATTTCGGGGATTCGGGGAACCATTGGCGGCAAGCCAGGCAACACTTTGAGCCCTTTGGATGTAGTGAGATTCACTGCCGCTTATGGCACATGGCTAAAAACGGAAAAAGTTGATAAATCAGTTGCCGGCAACCCAAAAGTGGTAATTGGCCGTGATGGTAGGATCAGTGGAGCAATGGTACAAAGACTAGTAATCAGCACTTTGAATGCACTAGCTATTGATGTAATTGACCTTGGACTTAGTACTACTCCAACCGTTGAAATGGCGGTTGTATTTGAAAAAGCTTCTGGTGGTATTATTTTAACCGCAAGCCATAATCCAAAAGAATGGAACGCTTTAAAATTGCTAAATAATGATGGAGAATTTATAAGCGGTGATGACGGAGCTAAAATTTTACAAATTGCAGAAGCAGAAGATTTCAATTTTGCTGGTGTAGATGAACTAGGAACTTATACAGAAGATCATCATGCATTGCAAAAGCATATTGATGCGGTTATTAATTATCCATTAGTTGACAGGGCCG
>Ga0194047_10002503_pt1 | contig 10506 bp, 13 predicted proteins | sample JunL225m_MetaG_2_FD_160070 | JGI IMG/M metagenome (GOLD analysis project Ga0194047, IMG submission 160070) | Anoxic zone freshwater microbial communities from boreal shield lake in IISD Experimental Lakes Area, Ontario, Canada - Jun2016-L221-5m | ecosystem: Environmental > Aquatic > Freshwater...
TTATCACCCACATTTGCATTGATTTCAGAAATTCCATTATCGGCCAACACTTTGAGTAGTTGTTGATGAATATATTCCACGCCCATGCGCCAATTCTTTTCCACCTTTTCCCATGCTTCTTTATTTGCAAATGCCATATCGTATCCATCGAGCACGGGCAATAATTCTTCGACAAATTGTTCACGCGCGAAATCAAGCGTCTGACGTTTGCGATCGTCTTCACCTTTTTTGTAATTGATAAAATCTGCACGCTCCTTTTGCCAGTTTGCCAAATAATCCGCTTTTTCTGTTTGAGCCTTTTTTAAATCATCACGAAGCTTTTTTATCTTATCCTTCGACATTGCCTCACCCTCACCTTCCTCGGTTTGTTCAAAGACTACATCGTCAACAGTCTCGTCTGATTGTTCGGTTTCATCGAGCGATTCTTGCGGGTCAATTATTTCTTCATCGTTTGTATTCATATCTTCATTCTATACATTATGAAAATTTTTACAAGACAGCAAAAAAGAAAACGAGGGCAATAAGTATGCGATACACTCCAAATGATGTAAATGTATGATTTTTGACATAATTGAGGAGGAATTTAATTGCAAAGAATGCTGAAATAAATGCAGTAAGAAATCCAATCGCGAGTAATTCGATTTGTCCGCCATTAAATGCATGTCCGCTTTTGATCAAATCGAGGCCAGTTGCGGCGACCATTGTCGGTACGGCGAGCATGAACGAAAATTCAACAATTGCTTCGCGTGAGATCCCAAGCGCGAGTCCACCCACAATGGTCGCCGCCGAACGCGAGACTCCGGGAATAATTGCGATCGATTGAAACAATCCAACAATGAATGCTTGTTTGTATGAAATGTTTTCAATTTCATTTGTATGAGAAATTTTGCCTTTGCGAAAATATTCAAATCCAATGAGAAATATTCCACCCAAAAGTAGTGACCAGAGTACCACTGAAATATTTCCAAGTAAATATGTTTTGACGAGTTTATAAAGAACTAAACCAATTACTGCGGTTGGCAAAAAAGCCACACAGACGCGCAAAAATATTTTTTTGTTCATCAAAAGCTTTTTCCAATATAATGCCACAACTGCAAGTATTGCGCCGAGCTGAATAAAAATTTCAAAACTTTTTACAAAATCTGTTTCACTTATCCCAAGCACATGTGAAGCGAGTATCATGTGACCAGTCGAAGAAATCGGCAAAAATTCTGTAACTCCTTCTACTATTCCCAAAATTATTGTTTGAAATATATGCATAAAAAAAGTATAACATAAAAAAAATACCGTAGACTGAATCAATCTACGGTATCAACATAAAAACATATTACTTTTCCTCCTCAACTGGCAATTCTTGCCACATAAAAAAATAAGCAGTATCACCATCTTCAGGCATTCCACCATTTTTTGCTGGTTGAAAATAATACAAGAAACCACCTTTTTCATGTTTTTTTATTTCTTTGAGGTATTCATCAAAACAAAAAACACAAAATAACATCAGCACATCATCAAGGATTAATTGATCTATTTCTTTTTGAAAATGTATTCTCACAAATTCTTCAAAATTGAAGAATTTACGGCGGAACTCACTTTTTTCTAATTCGGCGGTACCGAATGAAACGGATTTCACTGTATCCTGATCAAAACTAAATTTTTTAACAACAAGTTCCACGTTTTTTAATTTTTTAATTTTCAAAAAAACGATGGGTCTCAGTAAGTCATTTGCATCTTTGAATATTTTTTGAATAGAACTTTCCTTGAGCTCTATCAAATTTTTTACACCAGACGTGGTGTCTCTAAAAATTTCGAGTTCATATACATATCCTTTGTATACGAAATTAACTTTAGAAAGAAGGTTTTTCATAACACAATATTTGTTTAGTTCGATTCAACCTTACGTCAAACTTTACAATTAGTCAATTTCGTCACAAAAAAATCTCCCGAATGGGAGATTTTTTTGTTTTAACGTTTTGACCACTGTGGAGCTTTGCGAGCTTTTTTGAGACCGAATTTACGGCGTTCTTTTGCACGAGGATCACGTTTGAGAAATCCTTCTTTTTTGAGTTTACCTTTTGAGTCCTCGTCGAGCTCAGAAAGGAAACGAGAAATTCCGTGACGTACAGCTTCGGCTTGAGAATGAATTCCTCCACCTGAAACCATAACTGAAATTTCATATTTTGAATCTGGTTTAATGAGCACAAGTGCATCATTTACAACCTTCATGAGTGTTTGTGTTTTGAAATAGTCCTTAACATCCTTTCCATTTACAACAAAAGAAGATTTAGTTGCAGGTGTCATACGAACGCGACATGTTGATGTCTTGCGTCGTCCAATTTTTTCTGTGTACTGTTTTTTATCTGCCATAAAATTATTCTTTGATTATAAGATTTTTCATAATAACTGGTCGAAGTTTGTTATTTGGAAGCATTCCTTTGATTGCGCGAGTGAGAACTTCACCATTCCCTTTCTTTTCAATAACTTTTGCGAGAGAATCGTAACGAAGACCACCTGGGTATCCTGAATACATCGCGTATTGAACTCCTTCCATTTTGCGCAAATCGATTGAAAGCTTACTTGCGTTTGTGATTGTAAGCTTTACATCAGCAGCCATGTGCTTTTCGAATGATGGATCTTTTTTACCCATCAAAATAACAGCAGCTTCACTTGCTACGCGTCCAATCTTTTTATCTGTTGCATCTATTGTGTATTCTTTCATATATCTTTGTGTACCTTATCGTAAAATCGCTTATTTAGCAAGCTTAAACGAACTCAATCACTGCCATGCGAGATGCGTCACTTTTGCGAACTGGCATGCGTGTAATTCGTGTATAACCTCCTTTGCGACCCTTGTAGTTTGGAGCAATTTCTTCAAAAAGCTTTTTTGCTTCATCTTTGCGGTTAAGCAATCGAGAAACAGCCAAGCGTTGACTCGCAACATTTTCATTCTTTGCAAGTGTTACGAGTGGTTCTACAATCTTGCGGAGTTCTTTTGCACGAGCCTCAGTCGTTGTGATTTTTCCATGACGAATAAGATCAAGTGTAAGTCCTTTGAGGAATGTGTTACGAACTTTGCGTTCGCGTCCGAATTTTCTGTTTTTGTTTGAATGTCTCATAATATGTAAACGTTATACCTTATTTAAGTGTAATTCCGTGTTTGGTAAGCACACGTTTGATTTCTTGAATTCCTTTTTCGCCCATTCCTTCGATTTCAAGCAAATCTTCTTTCTTCTTTCTTGCAAGACCACCAAGAGTTCGAATTCCTGCTTCAGTCAAAGCATTCAAAATTCGTCCTGACAAATCGAGGGTGTCAATACGAGTTTTTAATACTTCACTGATGTCGTCTTTAGAAGAATCATTGTCGGTATCATCTGATTTTGAAGCAACTTCTTTAACTGGAGCTGAAATAGTTTCTTCTGTAAATCCGATGATTGCTGCAAGTTGGTCAATCATAATGCGAATTGAACGTTCAAGTGCTTCACGTGGAGAAAGTGTTCCATCTGTTTCAATACTCATTCGCAAACGGTTGTGGTTTGTCTTGTCACCAACACGCATGTTTTCTACATCGTATGATACACGGCGGATTGGAGTAAAGATTGCATCAACTGCAATTGTTCCTACATCAACTTTACCTTTTTGGTGAACATCGCGAGGAACAAATCCAAGACCACGTTCAACTGTGATTTCGATTGAAAGATTTGCGTTTTTGTCTGTAAGTTCTGCAATATGAAGTTCTGGGTTTAGAATTTCAAGTTGACCTCCCATTTGGATGTCACCTGCAGTAACCATTTTTGCACCTTTGACAGAAAGAGTTGCTGTTTGAGTTTCGTCAGTTGTCATTTTGAAACGAATTTTTTTCAAATGAAGCAAAATAACGACGACATCTTCTTTGACGCCTTCGATTGTAGAAAATTCATGTGATACACCATCGATTTTTACAAGTGTAATAGCTGCACCTGGAAGCGATGAGAGCACAATTCGACGCAAAGAATTGCCAAGTGTATGGCCATAACCTGGAGAAAGTCCGTCAATTTCATACACGCCCTTAAAACCGTTTTCTGAAACAACTCGAGGCTTTGATGGAAGAATGATGTTTTGATCCGACATAAGATTATATAAAAAAATTAATAATTAATAATTACAATAAAAAATAATTAACGACTGTAGTATTCGAGTACAGTGTTAAGATTAAACAATCCTCCGAGTTCGAGTGCAGGAGTTCCAGTCACAGTACCTGTCAATTTTTCTGCGTCAAATGAAAGCCATTTTGGAACTGAATAATTCTGAAGTTTTTTTGGAACATCTGTAAAGAGAACACTCTTTTTACTTCCTTCGCGGACAGTAATAACATCTCCGATTTTTACAGAATATGAAGGTACCATAGTACGCTTTCCGTTTACTACAAAGTGTCCGTGAGAAACCATTTGACGTGCGAGACGGCGTGTGTGCGCAAGTCCGAAACGATACACTACATTATCCAAACGGTTTTCAAGCATTCCAAAAAGCTTTTCCGCAGAATTTGCGCCTTTTGTTTCAGTTGCCTTTGCTACATAGTTTGCAAGTTGGCGTTCAATGATTCCATATGAAAAGCGAACACGTTGCTTTTCTACGAGCTGAAGTCCGTAATCAGAAAGAGCCTTTGGGCGTTTGTCACTTTTTTTGCCGTGTGCGTGACGTGCTTCTGAAAGCTGAAATTTCTGAGTCTGAGTTTTTTCAAAAACTCCAGGACCGAGGCGACGAGCTATTTTGTATCTTGGGCCGATTTGCATAAATGTAATAAATAATTAATAAAAATTGTAAATAAATAAATTAAACGCGACGTGGCTTTTTTGCCTTTGGACCATTGTGTGGAATCGGTGTTGCGTCTTTGATTGCAGTAATTTCGATTCCATGAGCCATGAATCCACGAATTGCAGGTTCACGTCCAGATCCAACTCCTTTCACAACAACATCAGCTTCTTTGATTCCAAGAGCAGCAACTTTTTCACCAAGTACATCTCCAACTTTTGAAGCTGCAAATGGAGTTCCTTTCTTTGCTCCTTTAAAACCAATACTTCCTGATGAAGACCAGAAAAGTGTATTTCCTGATTTATCAGAAAAGATAGCTTTTGTGTTATTGAAAGTAGCTTCAACGTGTAATGTTCCACTCAAAAGCTTCTTTTTTGGCACACGAACAACCTTTTCAGCTGCTTCTACTGCGCCTTCGTTATTTTCTGCTCCCTCTTGAGTTGTAATTCTTTTTTTTCCCATGGTATATAAATTAATTTTTAGATATAGTTAAATTCGGTCAATCAAATTTTAAGTCTTTTCAAGTTTACGTTTACCACTTCCCATCGTCTTTCTGATATTTCCACGAACTGTTCGAGAATTTGTTTTTGTTCGTTGTCCGTATACTGGGAGACGCTTCATGTGTCGAACCCCGCGATATGCTTTGACGTCTTTCAAACGTTTGATGTTTGCAGAAATTTCACGTTTAAGTGTTCCTTCTGTTTTCATAACCTCAATGATCTTACGGATTGCATTCTCTTCTTCAGCGGTAATTTCACTTGCCTTTTTTTCAAGAGAAACTTCTGCTTCTTTAAGAATTTTTACAGCAGTTGAACGGCCAATACCGTAAATAGCGGTGAGGCCAAACTCTAATTTTTTCACATCTGGAATTGTTATACCTGAGATTCTCATGATTTTGATAGTTATAATTTTTTAATTATTTTTATTGTTTTTGCTTGTGCTTTGGGTTTGTACAGATAATACGCAAATGGCGACTACGTCTAACCATCTTACATTTCTCACACATAATTTTTACTCTTGCTCGTACTTTCATAAATGTTTTTTATTGTTTTGCGCAATGGCAAATAAAAATTTACAACCCATCTCTGGGCTGTTGCCCCTAAAGCTTATAGACGTCTTGTAACTCGCCCTCGTCCCCCATCAGGAGATAAGACAAGTTCGACCTTGTCACCTACCAAAACCTTAATGCGATGCAATCGCATTTTACCGGAAAGGTAAGCAAGGACCACTCGGTCCTCATCACCTAATTTTACTCGGAAGAGTAAATTTGGAAGTGTTTCGGTAATCACTCCAACCGTTGGTTTTTCGTCTTTTTGAATGACCATGTGACAGGTGTAAGTAGATTAACAAATATAATTGCAAAGGTCAATAGGCAAAATCAATTTGTTGGGTATATCACATCAACATTGATTTTTTTTGCATCATCTGGAAATGATTGTTTCCAGAATGGTTTGATAACAAGGTCTGCTTTTTCTACACCTGGAATTGCCGCAAGTGCACTCGAAAATCCTGATTTATCCTTACTAATCAAGGTATTTTTGATATCATCTGTTTTGATTTTCCAAATTATTTTTACCGTACCCGTAAACGAAAATGTTATTGGAGTATCTGAATTTGGGTCAAGTGGAGCAGTTGACGAAGGGACGAACACAAGTGATGAAATACCTGGAATTGTGACCGGTTCGTTGTTGTAATTGTTAACAAATTTTTGAACAATACTTTGTGTGAGCATATCTTGTTTTATCAAATACGCTGTAAGTTTACCGTGAAGACCGAGTGGAATTTCTGGATTTTTTGAATATGGTGCAACAACCGCATTGTCAGTTTCAAATACAGTTGCTCCCTCAAAAAATAAATATCCTGGTGGAACCTGTACTTTTTCTTTTCCGATGAGCGATGCCTTTAATTGATCTTTGAGTGTTTGATACGCAGTATCAGCAGATGCTTGTGGAATTGTATTCAAAACTCCAGACAATCCGCCAGAAAGTGCTGTTTTTGATTTTGCATAAATCTTGCCAGCTTGTGGACGCTTTGCATACATTGGAATTGTGAAATTAGCAGTATCGATATTTCCAACTTCACCTGGCACAACAGCAGTTATATCGACATCAATAGAGCCTGGAAGGTTCCCCATTGATTTTGATTTAATATAACCAGGAATACTTACAAGTGAATTAACTTTGTATAGCTGACTATTTGATCCGAGCAATTGTGTACCCTTTGCAATTTTGACTGGAGTAGTTGAATACGTATTAAACAAGGTAACTTTTCCGGTTGCAAAATTTGAAACATTTTTTGTTTGAGTTGCAGGTAGTGTGATTGAAGTGTCGCCAGAAAGTGACATTACCATATATGGAAGTACTGTGGCATCTTTACTATCTTTGATGGCTGTAAACGTGTCTGTAGAATCAAGCGCAACCATTACTGTTTTGGGCACAATGGTGACAGTGGCTGATTGAAACAAAAATGATACTGAAACAATAAGCACAATGAGACACGCAATCGCGAGAAACCATAGCCCATGCTTTGATGAACTCTTTGGAGGTGTCGGTGTAAATGGAATTTCTTTTGGTAATACCCGTGCTGGGTTTTTGCGAATACTAAATTCGCGCGGAGTAGTGTTTGGACTTCCAGCTCGAGATGATGGTTTTATATCTTGAATAATATTTTTTTCCATATGATTATATTTTTAACATAGCATTATCAATAAGATACTTGATTCCAATACACTCCATCATTACTGCCGCCTTTTTTTCTACACCGAGAGTAAACGAAATATTAGTATTGAAAAGTGAACTGTTCATAAAAAATACTTTAAATTCTTTGCCCGCAAGTGTGTTTTGATGGAATTGTTCATTTTTTATTGCATCAGAAAACCAAAATGAAATATCATCGTCCACAGAAAGCAAGATTGAATCCGGGACTGCGAGATCACGCGATGCAGTATATAGTGCTTGCTGAAAAGCTACCTGCCACTCCTTTTTGGCTTCAATCAAAATTTTGTTACATGCTTCGTATACTGGACCGCTTGTTTTGGCTTCATTGTGAAGCGCCCATAATGTTTGAGATTCAGGAATTGTGCGTTGCAATCCTGTCGAGAGTCGGCGCAAAATAAAATTTTTACCCGACGGAAATGAGAATGATTGTTGTAATGCGTTTTGTTTTACAAATGACACGTCGGTGATTTCTCCACCAATATCCATAATCATATAACTTTCTTGGTGAGGAAAAAATTCTCGCGCAACCAAATATGTAGTCGATAGAAATGTAGAAAAATGTATCGTACCTGCATACACGCGACTAATGATTGTTTCGATACTTGCGAGTGTTTTTTCGGAAGCAATTGAAAGAAACATTGTGATTTCGAGTTCTTTTACACTCAAACCCACAGGCTCGTGAGTTTCGTATCCATTTAATCGTGCACGAATTGTTTGTGATTCAATGACACGTACTACATCTGTCGCAACTTTTTTTGCTTTGATTTGTTCTTCTTCGAATGCGTTGAGTTCACGTCGTACCATATCATCCAAAATATTTTTTGAAACAACAAATGTCTGATTACGCATGAGTTTGGCAGTGCGCACTTGTGAGTCATACCACGGCGACGCCAAACACACATTGATATAATCGATCGACGTGCGACTTTGCTTTACGATTTTGCCGAGACATACAATGAGTGCTCGTTGCATTTCCTTTTCAAATTGCAAATACGTGAGATTAGAAAGTATTGCAATACGAGAACTTTCACTTGCGATAATAGTGGGTTTATTATTTTCAAAAATTGCGAGCGCGCATGTGACCGACGCAGAGCCGATATCTATAAGCAATACGCTTTTTTTCAATTCATTCTTATTTTCTTTTTTTGAAAAAAGAGACCAGAAATTCATGCGTATATTATAGCATGCAATGTTTATTCGAGAATAGCTTTGATGCGACGCACACCTTGTGATGAAGCTTCTTCTTTTTGAATTTTGAATGTTTCGAGTTCTTTGGTGTTGTTCACATGTGGACCTCCACAAAATTCTTTGGAAATATGATTTCCATTTTCGTCTTCGATGAAGTATACAGAAACTATATCTGGGTATTTTGCTCCGAATTCCATTTCGGCACCAATTTGTTCTGCATCTTCACGTTTCATTTCGCGACGAACAACATTGAGACCACGAGAAATATTTTCATTTACCAAATCTTCAACTTTTTTCTTTTCGTCATCAGTCATTTTGCGATCGAATGCAAAGTCCATACGCAAACGCTCTTCGGTAATATTACTTCCCCTCTGTTTTACATCGTTGCCGAGTACTTGCTGGAGCGCCGACAAAAGCAAATGATGCGCCGTATGCAATCGAATCGTCTTTTCATTATGATTTGCAAGTCCACCTTTAAACATCCCAGCGGATGCAGTTTGAGAGAGCTTTTGGTGTTCGGACATTTTTTGGTTGAATGCATCAATATTGATCTCAATTCCCTTTTCTTTACAAATTTCCAAAGTAATTTCTATTGGAAAGCCGTATGTCGTCGCAAGCACGAACGGGTCTTTACCTTTTTCAAATTCTTTCAAGCCTTGTACAAGTGTTTTGGAAAATCGTTCCAACTCTTCAGAAAATTGCGTGAATGAAATTTCATTTTTTAATTCCGGGTATGCAGATTCATATTTTGAACGAAGAAAATTAAATACAACAAACAAATCTTCTTTGGTAAGTCCGATTTTGTCTGCCTGTACCATCGCTCGGCGAATAATTCGGCGGACGACATATCCTCGGCCTTTATTGTCTGGCATTGCACCATCAGCAAGCAAAAATGCCGATGCACGCAAATGGTCTGTGATAATATATGCGGAGCGATAATTAAATGTTCCTTTTTTTTCTGATTCAGATTTTATTATTGCAACAGTTTCTGCGAGTACATCTGTCTCAAAAACTGTACTTACTTTTTGGCAAACCATCGCAATACGCTCAAGCCCCATGCCAGTATCAATATTTTTTTGCGAAAGCGGAGTGACAGTATTTGCATCTGTACGTTCGTATGCCATAAACACATTGTTCCAAATTTCAATTACTTTTCCTGCATCATCAGCTTCTACAAATTGCTCGTGCGACATTTCACCGAGTGGATTCTCATTAATATCATAAAAAATTTCTGTATCAGGACCACAGGGACCAGTCTCGCCGAGCGCCCACCAATTATTTTTTGCAGGCAAATAGTAAATATGACTCTCTGGCATATATTTTTTCCATATTTCCACAGCTTCATCATCTCGAGACACGTCTTTGTCTCCTTCAAAAACAGTTATATAAATTCGAGATGGATCAAGGCCAAGTCCTTCGTCTTTTGAAGTCAAAAATTCGTAGCTCCATTTGATTGCGTCTTCTTTGAAATAATCTCCGAGCGACCAGTTGCCAAGCATTTCAAAAAATGTGCAGTGACGATTATCTCCCACTTCATCAATATCAACGGTTCGAAAACATTTTTGCGAATCCACGATGCGAGTGCCCATTGGGTGTTTTTGCCCAAGCAAATATGGCACCATTGGTTGCATACCGGCAATATTAAAAAGTACTGATGGATCGTTGAGTGGTACAAGCGGTGCCGATGGAATAATCGCGTGTCCGCGCTTTTCGAAAAATTTTAAAAACCGTGTACGAATTTCTTCTGATTTCATATTTTGACAATATAGCAAAAAGTAAGGCAAAAATGAAGCGGGGCGGTTCGGCTATGCCGAAC
>Ga0194047_10002505_pt1 | contig 10501 bp, 10 predicted proteins | sample JunL225m_MetaG_2_FD_160070 | JGI IMG/M metagenome (GOLD analysis project Ga0194047, IMG submission 160070) | Anoxic zone freshwater microbial communities from boreal shield lake in IISD Experimental Lakes Area, Ontario, Canada - Jun2016-L221-5m | ecosystem: Environmental > Aquatic > Freshwater...
GCATCAAGCTCTTACGCTCCTGGCAACGCTCAACCCATTCAGTGTAATTAGTAAGCTTGCCTTTTGCTTTCCATTCCTTAGCAACTTCAACAAATAACTCTAACGCTGCTTTTGCATCTGAAACAATACCGTAGTCGGGATTAAATACGCGACCAATTTGGGTTGGCTCAATGTCAACGTGAATAAACTTGCGATCTTTGCAATACACATCGATTGATCCAGTGTGGCGGTTAGCCCAGCGGTTACCAATACCCAAAACAAGATCACTAGCTAGCAGGGTGGCATTGCCATAGCGGTGTGAGGTTTGAAGACCAACCATACCGGCCATCAATGGATGATCATCCGGAATAGTTCCCCAACCCATGAGGGTTGGGATCACTGGAATACCAGTCAATTCTGCAAACTCCACTAACAGAGCATCTGCATCAGCGTTAATAATGCCGCCGCCAGCAACAATTAATGGCTTTTTGGCAGACATCAGCATTTCGAGCGCTTTTTCGATCTGCTTACGGCTAGCTGCTGGTTTATATACCGGCAATGGCTCATACGTATCGATATCAAATTCAATTTCAGCTAATTGAACATCAATCGGCAAGTCGATTAATACTGGGCCGGGGCGGCCTGAACGCATCAAATGAAATGCCTGTTGGAAAACCCGTGGCACTAAGCCAGGCTCACGAACCGTTACAGACATCTTTGTTACTGGCTTAGAAATCGTCTCAATATCAACAGCCTGAAAATCTTCTTTGTAAAGACGAGCACGTGGAGCTTGTCCAGTAATGCAGAGAATGGGAATAGAGTCAGCGCTTGCGGAATACAGTCCTGTAATCATGTCAGTACCCGCTGGGCCGGAAGTTCCGATACAAACACCAATGTTGCCTGCCTTAGCTCTTGTGTAACCTTCAGCCATGTGTGAAGCGCCCTCAACATGTCGAGCTAGGATATGCGTAATTGACTGACGTTCGCGTAATTGTGCGTAAAGTGGATTAATAGCAGCTCCTGGAACACCGAACGCAGTAGTGATACCCTCTTTTTCCATCACCAATACTGCTGCCATTGCGGCTTTCATTTTTGCCATGATTTGTCTCCTCCTAAATTGGTATAGACGAATGATCTTCAAATTAAGCCGACTTGAGAACCTCACCAAATCTATATCTAGTATTCCGTGGTGGAATAGTGTAAAAAGATCCCATTGGCACTCAAAAAGATAAGCTATGGACCGCGTACAAGGTATTTCACTCTATATACGGGTTGTTGAGACAGGCTCCTTTAGCAAGGCCGCAGAGGGTTTGGGCATTACCCAACCTACCGCAACCAAATTTGTTGCCAGCTTAGAAAAGCGCTTAGGCACCCTGTTATTGCACCGCAGCACCAGAGGGGTAACCCCCACCGAAATCGGAAAGATCTATTACGAAAGGTGCAAAGGGATTGCACGAGAAATTGAAGAAGCAGATGACTTGGCATCCCTTATGCAATCGAAGGTACGCGGCAAGATTACTATCAGTGCTTCGGTAGGCTTTGGGCGTCGCGTACTCACGCCTTCTGTTCTGCAGTTCATGTTGCTTCACCCCGAACTAGAGGTCAATCTCAACATGGATGACCGCTACATTAATCTGATTGAGCAGGGAGTAGATCTAGCCATTCGCATGCGCCGTTTACCAGATTCCTCTCTAGGCTCTCGTTTTTTAGGCTCAAATCCTTGGGTCATGGTGGCTAGCCCAAAATATCTCAAAGATCATCCTGCCCCTAAAAAACCTAAAGATATTGCAAACCATCAAGCCTTGATTTACACCACCGCACAAGGTGATCACCGCTGGAATTTAACGAATCAGAATAATCAAAGCGAAATCATTGAGGTGAAGGGTCCATTCACCTCGAATAACTTGTCATCAATTCTAGCCGCAGCCAGAGCTGGCATGGGCCTCGCTGTGCTGCCTTGGTATGTCGCCCACCAATCCGTCAAAGACAAGATACTCACCCCTGTGATGGAGGATTGGATACTCCCCTCCCAAGAAATTCACGCGGTATTTTCATCACCAAAACATGTCTCCACTAAAGTGAGTTTATGTATTGATTGGCTGCAAGGTCAATTTAAAGGTGAATGGTGGAAAGGTATTGAAACAGGAAAATTGGAGTAAAAATCTGACATGTGCAGGTTTTGAAAAATTAGAGCCCCATCATTCGATGCAAAATTTTCGGCTTCATTTCTTCCCAAAGACTTTCAAAGTCTTCAGTCTTGGCCTCTGACAACTGAATGGGCTTAAAAAGACCACCAAATACGATGGTCTCCTTTTTAACTAAAGTCTTATCAAACTCTGTCAAGCCAATGGGTTTGTCATCGATATCTCTAGTCAACTCTGCTGAACAGACAATCGCATCTGCATCATCATGATCAACTACTGCAAATTCAATATATTGCTGATTCTTTTCAACAATCACTAAAGTGCCCCTGGCATAGCAGATAGCTTCATGAGCTTGCACGATATAAGCTAAAAATAAATTCTCTTGATCCTTCTCCATCTGTAAATCATCGATAAAGAAAAGATATTGACTACCCTCACCATTGACCAGAGTAAAGACTTTGGGAGTAACTCCGTGCCCGAGCACCAAATTTCGATAGTAGGAGGAGATTTCTACAGCCAGATTTTCAGCAAAAAGATGCATCAGTAACTCGTAAGTAATTAAGTTAAATGTTTCTTGAAAAATTCGAGTGAGCGAGCCCAAGCCAACTCAGCAGACTCGTGGTGATATTGCAAAGGCGCTAAGCCTCGTGAGTCAGATTGAGGATTGGCAAACGCATGCTTCGCATCGTAGCGATGAAATTCATGATGAGCGCCCGCTTCTTTTAACTTTTTCTCTAGTACATCAACACCGGCTGGCGAAAAAAATTCATCCTGCAAGGACCAATGGCCCATCATCGGCTTAGTAATATTGACTGCATCTACATATTCAGCAGGTGGATTGCCATACCAAACGACTGTGGCATCTAACTCCGGCACAAAGCAGGCAGAAAGCACTGTCAGTGCACCACCCATGCAGAATCCAGTGACCCCTACTTTGGCACTACCAGTCGCTTTCAGATACTGAACCGCGCCTCGAATATCTTGAGAAGCAGCGTCACCGAAATCCAAGCCATTCATTAAATGCTCAGCCTCATTTGCCTCAAGAGCCAACTCACCCCGATATAAATCCGGTACCAAGGCGCGGTAACCAGCTTTGGCAAAACGATCAGCCACTGCTTTAATTTGATCATCTAAGCCCCACCACTCCTGAATAACCACTACACCAGGAGCATTGGGTTTATTGGGTGGCTCAACCAAATAGCCATTAACAGTTTTACCATCAGGTCTTGTAAATTGAATCACAACTGCTCCTTTAATGTTTTCTTAGGATCTGAATGGATATATCCTACCAGCCAAATAGTGAGTAGCCCACAACCTGCAGCGCCATAGCCAACCCAGTTATAGTGCTCCATCCTGCCATCCGAACCTATCGTCACCACCATTCCTGCTAGCACCGTAGCAATACCCGATGCCAACATTTGAACCGAGCCAATCAGGCTCATAAAGGTTCCTCGAATTTTATTTTCTACCACCTGGCTGACCATTGCTATTGCAGGAATCATGCGTCCTGATACTAGGATAAAAAATGCTGTTGAGTTAATTAATACAATCCATAAAGGGGTAACTGGTAGATTCGTTGTGACCAATAAAGGAATCAAGCTCACAACCGCTAATACGCGAAAGACTTTTACCTTGCCATACTTATCAGACATATGGCCGATAAACCGCGAACTCATTAGGGTAGCCACACCACCACACAAGTAAATCAAGGAGATGTAGGCATTATTAATACCTACATTCGAGGTTAAGTACAAGGCGATATAGGGAATGATCGAGAACCCTGTCATCATAATAAAGGCCATGAAAATAAAAGCTTTGATATGTTGATGCGCTATCAAGATCTTCATGATTTGACTCAAACGGCTACCCTCGTGAACATGGTCTAAGTGCCCAGTAATTTTTGGAATATTGCGATAGCCTAAGTACAAAATGACAGTGGAAACCAAGGCGATAAATATAAATGGTGCTCTCCAACCCAGGCTAGGAATATGGTGCGCTAAAAATAAACTGAGAGGAACACCTGCAACTGTGGATACCGAAAATGCAGCCATCACCGTTCCCAAGGCTTTTCCTCTGCGCTCAAAGGGAATGGAATCGGCCACGATGGTTTGCACTAAAGAGCCTAAGATTCCGCCAAATGCGCCTGCAAATGCCCTAGCAGTAAAGAGGGTCTCGTAACTCGGTGCAAGACCGCAGGCTAAAGTGGCAACAATAAAGCACACATACAAACTCAGGAGTAATTGTCGACGCTCAAAACGATCTACGTAATAGGTGGCGAAGATACCAGCAATAGCAGCCGCAAAAGTATAAGAAGAGAGCAATAAGCCAAATTGATGGGTGCTGATATCAAGCGCTTTAATAAACTCAGGACCCAAGGGCATCATGATCATGAAGTCCAAAATATGGGTGAACTGAATACCCGCTAATGCGAGTAGAAAAAAGCGTTCGTGCTTCTGATTATCTGAAATAGGATTGCTCAATGCTGGCTTTACTTGGATTTAGGGATATGTCATTATCGTCCCTATGCCCAATCCATGCGTCAGAGCATTTCGCCAGGTCCTTATACTGACGCTATCCTTAAACTGCTGCCCCTATGAATACACTCCTCACTGACCATCCCATCATTTATCCACTGTTAAAAGAAATTCTGGTGGGAACCCTTCTCTTATTAATTGTTCTCGTTTTTCACGGAAGTGCCATTAATAAAGTGACCATGAAATTTGATCGTTGGACCGATAATAATTTGGCGCGCAAGGAATACAACTGGGTTTTTCTCCATTTTTATGTTGCTTTCAACTCCTTTGCACTGATTCACATCTTCGAAGTATTGCTCTGGGCAGGTTTTCTGTTAGCGCTTGGTCTGGTAGATGACACCTTAGCGGCAATTATTTTTTCCGGAAGCTGTTACACCACTGTTGGATTTGCTCCAGACAACCTTCCACATGGTTGGAAGAGTCTGGCATTCTTCATCGCCTTTACTGGCCTATTCTCCCTAGCCTGGACCACCTCCAGCATGATTGGTATGACCAACGTCTATCAACAGGCCTGGAGGGCAAAAGATAAGCTAAAGCACCATTAATGTGCTGCTTTGCAACAATTCTCTTGAAATAGGTGTATCATCAGGGTATACCCTTAAGGAGAGTACAAATGGCACATTCCAATACCGTTCAGATTCAAGAATCATCCAGCTTAGGTTTAAAGCCTTTATTCGCAATTCGTGACTTTTTTGCCTTACTTTCATCAGCCTGGGCTGAAGCAAAGCTAATGGAACAGAAAAGTCATAAAAATAGCGCAAATTGGTAATAAAACCTAGATTTATTGCTGTTTTTTGGCAGTTACTGCCTCTTTTAAACAAAAGCCTCTAAAAATACTTAGAGGCTTTTTTCATGGTCCTGTTTGCGCACTATTGTTGGGCTATTTCTTACGGTAATAACCGTAAACACAGCGCTTTCCCCCTCGAGAAGGGTCATGAGTATCTTGAAGTACTCCATTAATAACTGCTGTTAAGTGTTTGGAAACCTTAACAATTAATGTTCCTGCCGGCAGTTCGTCGGGCCGCAGGTGTACTTGGCATCCTACTCCAAGCTTCATGGTCGGAACCCACTCAAACCCGAGCCCAAGAATGTAGTTGTGGAAGACATTGCGGTGATTGCCGTTGCGGGGAGATGATCCCGTTTGGTTGAGGCGTCTGGCAAGCTTGTCATTGCGTAGATCAGCATAGCTTGCATTGGCACTCCTAAGGTCTTCATAGACCTGCAAATAGGGCAAACCAGACGCAATTGCAATAGACCGAACAACGCAATCCCCGGCACCCCCTTTAAATCCTGCAGACTCCCTCCCCCCATCATTTCTCTGAAATGGAAACACAGTATGTGACCGAAAGGGATTTAAGAAACTAAACATGTCAGATGAAGTATTACTGAAGGGTACCCAAAAAGAAAATGGGTTTGCCTTTCGACAAATCCATTCATTTCTTAATCTTGCCTGTAGATTACTTTGCTTGTTCCTGCTTTACCTTCAGGCGCCAAGCATGTAGCAATGGTTCGGTATAACCATTTGGCTGTTCAAGGCCCTTAAAGATTAGATCGCTTGCAGCTTGATAGGCATATGAATCTTTGTAGTTTGGCATCATCGGCTTATAGAGGGGGTCTCCTGCATTCTGCATATCGACAATGCTAGCCATGCGTTGCAAAGCTTCTTCTACTTCAGCTTTGGTAACATATTTATGCAGCAACCAGTTGGCAATATGTTGACTAGAAATACGCAATGTTGCGCGATCTTCCATTAAGCCTACGTTATAAATATCAGGCACCTTAGAGCAACCAACACCTTGGTCAATCCAGCGAACCACATATCCCAAAATTCCTTGGCAGTTATTATTGAGCGCCTCACGAATCTCTTCTTTAGTCCAATCGGGATACAGTGCAATAGGCACAGTCAAAAGATCATCCGTTAAGGCCTCATACTCAGCTGCAGTATCTAGAATTTCCATTTCCTCTTGGATCTTTGCAACATTGACTTGGTGATAGTGCATTGCATGCAATGTCGCAGCAGTAGGCGATGGTACCCAAGCAGTATTAGCACCAGCTTGTGGATGCGCAATTTTTTGCTCTACCATTTCTTTCATGAGATCTGGGGCGGGCCACATGCCTTTACCAATCTGCGCACGCCCACGTAAACCACAATCTAAGCCTGCCAAAACATTACGGCGCTCATATGCTCCAAACCATTTGGCAATCTTCATCCTACCTTTGCGAACCATGGCACCACCATACATCCCGGTATGCATTTCATCACCGGTGCGATCCAAGAATCCGGTATTAATAAAAGCAACGCGAGCACTGGCTGCAGCAATGGCAGCTTTAAGGTTAACGCTCATGCGACGCTCTTCATCCATGATTCCCAATTTCACAGTGTTCTCTGGCAGACCAAGCAATTTTTCAACTCGCCCAAAGAGCTCACTGGCAAATGCCACTTCTTCTGCGCTGTGCATTTTTGGTTTAACAATATATACAGAGCCCTTACGCGTATTGCCAATTGCCTGACTTGCTGGACGGTTGATGTCGTACAAAGCAATTAATACTGTAACTACTGCATCTAAGATACCTTCGTAGATTTCTTTGCCTTCACCAGTAATGATGGCTGGGTTAGTCATCAGGTGACCTACGTTGCGAAGAAATAAGAGTGAACGGCCATGCAAAGTGACTACGCCATCTTTGGCGTTAACCGCACCGATACCAGCCTTATATTGACGGTCTGGATTAAGTTTGCGGGTAAATGTTTTACCGCCTTTACTAACTTCTTCAACCAAGCTGCCCTTGAGGATACCTAACCAATTCTCATAAGCAAGTACCTTGTCATCGCCATCAACCACTGCCACGGAGTCTTCTAAGTCGAGAATGGTTGAGAGCGCAGCTTCAAGCACCACATCATTTACACCAGCAACATCAGCAGCGCCAATCGTTTTGGTCTTATCGATTTCAATATCAATATGAATGCCATTATTGCGCAGCAAAATAGATGATGGAGTAGCAGCATCGCCTTGGTATCCAACAAACTGTTTCTCATCAATCAAGCCAGTAGTGCTACCATCCTTTAACTTTACTGACAGTTTATTGTCCACCACCGTATATGCGACAACATCGCTGTATAAAGCTTTAGCCAATGGGGCTGATTCATCTAAAAACTGCCGCGCATAGGCTACAACCTTTGCGCCCCGAATTGGGTTGTAAGCACCCTCTTTATCAGCACCACCCTCTGTAGAAATAACATCTGTACCGTATAGAGCATCATACAAAGAGCCCCAACGAGCATTAGCAGCATTTAAAGCATAGCGAGCATTGAGCACAGGAACAACCAACTGAGGGCCAGCTTGAAGAGCTAGTTCATCATCAACATTTTGGGTGGTAGCTGTAATACTCCTAGGTAACTCATCTATATATCCAATTTCTTTTAGATACTTACGATAGGCTGGCATATCTTTGATTGGACCTGGATTGGCTTTATGCCATTTATCTAAATCAAGCTGAAGACGATCACGTTTTGCTAGCAATGCTTCATTTATTGGAGTTAAATCTTTGACGATCTCATCAAATCCCTTCCAAAAATCAGCGCTCTTAATACCAGTTCCAGGAAGTACTTTATCTTCAATAAAACGATAAAGGGGAGTGGCTACTTGAAGGGAATTGCAAGTGGTGCGGGCAGTCATGTTGTAAACCTTAGTTTCTAGTGCAGTAGTTAATAAAAAGGGAATTTAAATATCGCGCATCAATCTTGAAATGGATGCTGAAGCAAGATGGTTTCATCGCGCTCTGGGCCAGTAGAGACCATGGCGATGGGTTTGCCAGCGACCTCTTCAATACGACGCAAGAATTTCTGAGCCTCAGGCGGCAACTTATCCCACTCACGTATACCAAAAGTCGTCCCTTTCCAGCCTGGAAAGTCTTCATAAATAGGTACACAACGAGCTACAGACTCAGCACCACGAGGCAATACATCTAATTTCTGACCATCTAAAGTGTAACCAACACATAAGCGAATCGTTTCGAAGCCATCAAGCACGTCTAACTTAGTAATACACAATCCAGACAAGCCATTAATCTGAATGGAGCGTTTCAAGGCAGCGGCATCAAGCCAACCGGTGCGACGTGGACGACCGGTAACAGAACCGAACTCCTTGCCCACTTCAGCTAAGCGGATACCAACCGGATCTTGTTTAACAGGATTATCATGATCGTATAGCTCACTTGGAAATGGGCCTGCACCAACACGAGTGCAATAGGCTTTAGTAATGCCCAAAATGTATTGCAAAGAGTCTGGACCGACTCCAGATCCAGCAGCAGCATTACCGGCTACACAATTACTAGAAGTGACGTAAGGATAGGTCCCATGATCAATATCTAACAAAGTACCTTGGGCACCTTCAAATAATAAATTTTGTCCGGCTTGTTCAGCAGCGTATAGCGCACTAGATACATCAACCACCATTGGCTTTAGACGCTGCGCATAAGACATTGCTTCAGCCAGAGTTTTTTCATAATCCACAGGATCAGCGCCGTAATAATTGGTCAGCATGAAGTTGTGATAATCTAAATTTTCACGCAATTGTGCTGCAAATTTTTCTGGGTAGAACAAATCTTGAACGCGTAGTGCGCGACGCGCTACCTTATCCTCATATGCAGGACCAATACCCCGTCCAGTAGTACCAATCTTAGCTTCGCCACGCTTTCTCTCACGGGCATGATCAATAGCAACATGATAAGGAAGAATCAGGGTGGTTGCCTCGGAGATCTTCAAGCGAGATTGCACATCCAAACCAGCAGCTTCAAGCTCGCCGATTTCTTTAAAGAGAGCTTCGGGAGATAAAACGACCCCGTTACCGATATAGCAGATTACCTCTTTATGCATGATTCCAGAGGGAATCAAACGCAAGATGGTTTTCTTGTCACCAATAATGAGGGTATGGCCTGCATTGTGCCCACCCTGAAAGCGTACTACTGCTTGCGCATGATCCGTCAGCCAATCTACTACCTTACCTTTACCTTCATCACCCCACTGAGTGCCAATGACTACGACATTACGACCATGAGCTTGCTGCTTTGAAGACATATTGAAATCCAAAAAGATAATTACAAAATAGGTTAAATTTTTTGAGTACTGTAGAGTTTACTTTTTCGGAACCACTTCCCATGAGTTGCCCTGCTTCACTAATTCACGATCACATTCATATTCAGCAGCCTCTACAGTAGCTCCAGTCAATACCTGTATGACGATTTCACCGTTGCCACGTAACTGAGCAATAGCTGCATTAAGAGCGGCATCATCAAGCCAAGGTGCTGCAATTGCTAACTTGCGCACATACTGGGGTGACAAATTTGCTAAGGTTAATAAATCCAATGAGAATCCAGTTGCTGGGCGAGGTCGACCGAATGCTTGGCCAACATGGTCATAACCGACCACCACGTGCAATCGGTTGGGGCAACTTCTCTACATAAGCAGCAAACATCACACCGCTGTGATACTGATAGCCGCGTAGATCAGATAAATCAATACTAAGCTCTAAGCCATTGGATAAGTTATTTGTAGATGCAAGCAATCGCTCAAGATCGCTAAGCGCTTGATCAATATCGATATGCTTGGGTAGTGCTTTTTTTGCTTTGGCTAATACATCAGCGCAAGGACCATTTAATTCAGTCAAAGCCAATAGTGCTTTTGCTGTATTGGCAGGCAAACATGCAGCCCACTGACTTAAACGTGGACGATCTTTACTTTGCAATAAGTCATACAGTGCTTCAATCGACTCTTTGTCCAGATTCTGTCCATCTAAAATTCCGGTCAAGATGCCAGCATGAGACAAATCTAAGTAAACCTTATTGAGG
>Ga0194047_10002506_pt1 | contig 10499 bp, 7 predicted proteins | sample JunL225m_MetaG_2_FD_160070 | JGI IMG/M metagenome (GOLD analysis project Ga0194047, IMG submission 160070) | Anoxic zone freshwater microbial communities from boreal shield lake in IISD Experimental Lakes Area, Ontario, Canada - Jun2016-L221-5m | ecosystem: Environmental > Aquatic > Freshwater >...
TTCTTATCCCCCTTGGTTTTATCAGGGTGAAGCTCTCTAGCCAGCTTGCGATACTGCTTTTTTACCGCGTCAGGCCCATCGCTTTTTTTGACGCCAAGGATCGCATACAGGTCCTTCTCGTATAAATCCTTGGCTGCCATGGTTCTCTACTATTCAGGATCGGCGACTGCTACACGAGCAGGACGAATCACTCTCTCTTTGAATTTATAGCCTGGTTGCAAGACCTTTGTAACAGAGGTTTCTTTTACATCAGGTGAGGTTTCATGCATTAGCGCTTCATGAATTGTTGGATCGAATGCAACATTGATGTCAGAGAACTTGGTTAATCCAAGGCGCTCTGTGACCGCATTTAGTTGATCAGCAACAGCCTTAAATCCACCGTTTAATTCACCATGCTCATCTGCGCGCTCAATGTTGTCCAGTATTGGAAGTAGCTCTGACATTACAAGTGCGAAAGCGGATTCACGGTCGACGATACGATCGCGATCAACGCGCTTACGGTAATTCGCGTATTCAGCTGTAAGTCTTTGTAGATCTTCTGTTAAAACCGCAAGAGGATCTTTATCGGCTATGTCAGCTAACGCTTCTTCAACTGCCTTAGAGAGTTCTTCCTCGTTTGAAGAAGAACTCTCAGCAGGATTTTGTGAATCAGTCATTACTCTTCAACAACCTCGGCTTCATCTACGCCATCATGCTTTTCTGATCCAGCAGCGTTATTAGCCGCTGCATCTGCTGATGCATAGAGTGCGGCTCCAAGTTGTTGTGACAACTCAGATACCTTCTCGGTTGCTGACTTAATACCAGCGAAGTCTGCGCCTTCAAGAAGCTTTTTCAAATCAGCAAGTGCTGCTTCAACTTCAGCCTTCTTTTCCGCGTTTTCAGGAGTCGACAACTTCTCGTCATTATCCTTCAAGAACTTCTCTGTTGTGTAAGCAAGTGAATCTCCGGCGTTACGAATGTCTGCTTCTTCACGACGCTGTTTATCTTCATCGGCGTGTGCTTCTGCATCCTTCATCATGCGCTCGATATCTTCCTTAGAAAGAGCCGAACCACCTGTGATAGTCATGGACTGAGACTTTCCAGTTCCTAGATCCTTTGCTGTTACGTGAACAATTCCATTTGCATCAATGTCGAATGTGACTTCAATTTGTGGAACTCCACGAGGCGCAGGAGCAATTCCTGTTAGCTCAAACATGCCCAAACGCTTGTTATAGGCTGCCATTTCGCGCTCACCTTGGAAGGCTTGAATCTGCACTGCTGGCTGATTGTCATCAGCGGTTGTGAAGATTTCAGAACGCTTTGTAGGAATTGTTGTGTTCTTTTCGATGAGCTTTGTCATCACGCCACCCTTAGTTTCAATACCAAGAGAAAGTGGTGTTACATCGAGTAGAAGCACATCCTTCACTTCACCCTTAAGAACACCAGCTTGGAGCGCTGCACCAACGGCAACAACTTCATCTGGGTTTACGCCCTTGTTAGGTTCTTTTCCACCAGTGAGTTCGCGGACGAGGTCCACAACTGCTGGCATACGAGTTGATCCACCAACAAGTACAACGTGATCGATATCAGCGATTGGAATTCCAGCATCTTTAAGAACGGTTTGGAAAGGCTTCTTTGTGCGTTCAAGTAAATCTGCTGTCATTGCTTGGAATTGAGCACGTGTAATCGTCTCATCCAAGAACAATGGATTCTTCTCTGAATCAACTGTGATGTATGGAAGGTTGATTGATGTTGATGCAGATGCCGACAATTCGATCTTTGCTTTTTCAGAAGCTTCGCGAATACGTTGCATTGCCATCTTGTCTTTTGTTAGATCGATTCCGTTCTTAGATCCAAATGTCTTTACTAAGAAGTCAACGAGTGCTTGATCCCAGTCATCTCCACCAAGGTGGTTATCACCAGAAGTTGCTTTAACTTCAACAACACCGTCGCCGATTTCAAGAAGTGAAACGTCGAATGTTCCACCACCTAGGTCGAAGACCAAGATTGTTTGTTCTTTGTCGCCCTTATCAAGTCCATAAGCGAGCGCCGCAGCTGTTGGCTCGTTAACAATACGAAGAACGTTAAGTCCAGCAATTTCGCCAGCTTCCTTCGTTGCTTGACGTTGTGCGTCATTGAAATATGCAGGAACAGTAATAACTGCATCTGTCACTGTGTCACCAAGGAATGCTTCAGCATCGCGCTTGAGTTTCATCAAGATACGTGCGCTGATTTCCTGTGGTGTGTATTTCTTTCCATCAATATCTACGGTCCAAGCTTCGCCCATGTGGCGTTTTACCGAACGGATTGTGCGATCCACGTTTGTAACGGATTGGCGCTTTGCGACTTCGCCGACAAGAACTTCACCGTTCTTGGCGAATGCCACAATTGAAGGCGTTGTACGTGCACCCTCGGCGTTGGCGATAACTGATGGTTCGCCACCCTCGAGAACGCTGACGCAACTGTTTGTAGTTCCTAGGTCGATTCCGACTGCTCTTGCCATTATGTGTCTCCCTCTTAGATCAGCCCTTTGGGGTTGCCGGGCTAGGCTTGAATTCTCGCACTTGAGTCGCCTTTGGTCAAAACCTTGAGTCGAGGCGGCTCAACTATGAGTTGTCTACATAACACGGCGGGCGTGGGATCTATTCCCGGCTCCCAGCTCTGCCCTGTCTGAGGCCCCAACCTTTAACCTAATCACGTGAACCTCTCTCTCGCCCTCCTTTCTTATCTGATCACCGTTATTGCGGTGGCGCTTTTTATTGTTAAGGCGCGGGAGATTTACTCCTTTATTAGGCGAGGCCAAGCTGACCCAACGCGGAGTGAGAATAAAGGCCGCAGATTCGCGTGGATGACGCATGAAATTTTGACGCACACAAAGATGACGAGGTTTACTCCGTCGGGATTTGCGCACTGGTTTGTCATGGTGGGCTTCGTTGCCCTATTTGGAAGTCTCGTTCAAGCATATGGAGAAGTAATAAGTCCCACATTTAAGTTGCCACTTATTGGTAATTGGATTGTTTACCGAGGTTTTGTTGTTCTGATTGCTGGGCTGACTGGTGTCGGAATCATTGTTTTGATCAAAGTTCGATTTTGGAATATGTGGTTTCGTAAAGGGCGCAAGAATCGTTTTCTTGGTTCAGTAACATGGCGCGGACTTTATGTTGAACTCACTATTTTGGCTGTTGTTGTCTGTGTTTTCATTCTTCAGTTCTCAAAAAACGAAAATGTAATTCGTTGGACTGCAGCAATAAAGATTCTTGTTTCGATGACGTGGTTCATTGTTCTTGCCCTTAATTTGACGATGGGTGTTGCCTGGCACAGATTCCTAGCGCCTTTTAATATTTTCTTTCAACGCAATCCAGATAAGCGTCCATCCCTTGGCGCAGTTCCAGAAATGTTGTCACATGGAAAGCCAATTAACTTCGAGGACCCCTCCGAGGATGATGTTTTTGGCATTGGTAAAGCTGCAGATATTTCATGGAAGGGCTTGCTTGATATGGCCAGCTGCACTGAGTGCGGTCGGTGCCAATCTCAATGTCCTGCTTGGCATACAGATAAACCACTTTCTCCAAAGTTATTGATTATGGCTATGCGTGACCATGCACTTACCAAGGTTGTATCTGATGAACCAATGAGTTCTGTTATTTCACCTGATGTTTTGTGGTCGTGCACTTCCTGTGGCGCGTGTGTGCAAGAGTGCCCTGTCGATATCGAACACGTAGATCACATAATGAATATGCGACGCTTCCAGGTGCTTGTAGAGAGTGAATTTCCTACAGAATTAGGCGCAACCTTCCGCAATCTAGAGAAGGCTGGTAATCCTTGGGGCGCTAATCGAAATGATCGCGATGCGTGGATCGCAGAATGTGAATTCCCGGTTCGAGTCATCGAAGGACAAATTCCAGATGATGTTGAATATCTATTTTGGGTGGGTTGCGCTGGAGCGTATGAAGAGCGTGCAAAGAAGACGACAAAGGCTGTTGCAGAATTGATGCACATGGCCGGCGTCTCGTTTGGAGTTCTTGGAAAACGTGAGACATGTACCGGAGATCCTGCCCGCAGAGCAGGAAATGAATTTCTCTACCAAATCCTTTCACGTGAAAATATCGAGACTTTGAAAGAAGTCTTTGGACCCCGCGGGGTCAAGAAAGTTGTCGTTACTTGTCCTCATTGCTTCACAACAATCGGCCGCGACTATGGGCAACAAGGTTTTGACCTCCAACCTATTCACCATACGCAGTTGTTAAATGAATTAGTAAAGAACAAGAAGTTGGTTCCAGTTCCACCAACGGAGACAAAATCAATTACTTATCATGATCCTTGTTATTTAGGTCGGCACAATCAGATTTACCAACCTCCACGCGAGTTGTTGGAGTCAACCGGTGTGACAATTACTGAAATGCCTCGTAATCAAGAGCGCGCCTTTTGTTGTGGCGCTGGTGGTGGTCGCATGTGGCAAGAAGAGAAACTTGGCAGCAGAATTAATATGAACCGAGTTGATGAGGCAATCAGTACTGGCGCTCAAGAGATTGCTGTTGGGTGTCCATTTTGTCGAGTAATGATTGGTGACGGTGTTACCGGGCGAGCTGCGGATGTAGAAGTTCTAGATGTTGCGCAAGCGTTGCTGCGGACGGTTAAATGAAATCAATAAAAATGTCACTATTGCTCCGCCGATAAAGCCACCGACGTGCGCATGCCAATCGATGTTATGAAAAAGAATTGGTAGGGCGGCATTTAAAACCAGAGTTCCAATGAGGTTTTTGTAATCAATACCCGCGCGCTTTCCAAATACCAACATTGAACCAAATAACCCAAAAATCATTCCTGATGCTCCAACCGAAGCACCAAGGGCCGGCATTAAATAGAATGAAAGAGCCGAGCCTGCAATAAGGGATCCAACCAAAATGGCTGCAAAGCGCCACTTACCCATGGCTTGCTCGACAATATTTCCAAGTTGGTAAAGAGCGAGCATGTTAAATAGGAGGTGTGTCCAACTAGCGTGAACCAGAGCAACACTCAGCCAACGATAGAACTGGTGGTGTTCGGGGTAAGCCGAACCCACGAGCGCAAAATCTACTAACAATGTGCTGTAGAAATATTTTTGAACAATAAACAAGCCAGAAATGAGAACGATGAGCAGTGTTGTGAACGAATCCTTCTCTTTCATAATTATTCAGTAATTGAAACTGAATTAATCTTTATAGCTTGAATTGGTCGGTCTCCTGCACCAGTCTTGGTAGAACCGATTGCATCGACAACCTTTTGTGAAGCCGCATCTTTAACCTCACCGAAGATTGTGTGCTTGCGGTTGAGCCAAGATGTTTCGACTGTGGTGATAAAGAATTGTGAGCCATTTGTTCCTGGGCCTGAATTAGCCATTGCAAGAAGGTATGGGCGATCAAAATTGAGCTCCGGGTGGAACTCATCGGCGAAGCGGTAGCCAGGACCACCAGTGCCTGTTCCAAGTGGATCTCCACCTTGGATCATAAAGTTAGCAATGACTCGGTGAAAAACAGTGCCGTCATAAAGATTTGCTGTGGACTTAGTTCCAGTATTTGGATCTACCCATTCACGAGCACCGGTTGCGAGTTCAACAAAGTTTGCAACAGTTTTAGGTGCGTGATTTGGAAAAAGTTCTACGACGATATCGCCGGCTGATGTGTGAAGGGTTGCTTGTGTCATGGCAGGAATTATTCCGAGAAAAGGGCAAAAGTGCTAATTTGCGGCTTATGGCCACTGTAAATTTTCAAGCGGAACTTAAAAAGTTCCCTAAAGAACAACAGAAAGCTCTCCTTGCGACCTTAAGCACAGCGCAGGCTCTATTCCCTCGGGCGCAGCGAGCAATTGCGTGGAATATGCCAACCCTCAAAATTGGCGATGACAATCTCTGCCATGTTATGGGCTTCAAAAATCACAACAGTTTGTTCCCTGCTTCAGGATCTGTTGCCGAGCATATGGCGAAGGACTTAACTAAATACACCGTCTCGAAGGGAACAATCCAATTTGAAGTGGATAAACCTTTTCCAAAGCCACTTCTGAAGAAAATATTGTTGACTCGTTTAGAACAAATTAATAATTCTTATCCTAAGAAGAATGGCCTTTTTGTTGAGTACTACAAAAACGGTGGAATTAAGACTGAAGGAAAATACAAAGCTTCGAAAGTGCATGGTTTGTGGAAGTTCTATCGTATTGATGGATCTGTCATGAGAACTGGTTCATTTAAAGATGGTGAGCAGTCTGGAACTTGGACTACATATGCTTCGAATGGTCGAGTTGTGAAAGTTACAAAATTTTAAATTAAAAAACCCGCCAACCGAAGTTAGCGGGTTTTAGTGGAGACTAGGGGGGTCGAACCCCTGACCCCCTGCTTGCAAAGCAGGTGCTCTACCAACTGAGCTAAGTCCCCGTTATTAGCGGTCGTACTGTACAACTGTCTTGCTAGTGGGCCTACGTGGACTTGAACCACGGACCTCTTCCTTATCAGGGAAGCGCTCTAACCAGGCTGAGCTATAGGCCCTCATTCGCTCCAATGCCATTTCTGACCTTAGTGTGAACAAGAGGCGCAAGGCTACCCGACTTATAGGTGCAGGCGCAAAATAGCGGAATTACTCCTCTTTTACCAACGCAATTGAGACCACAGTGATGCCTTCATTGAGGTTCACGAGGCGAACTCCGAGGGTATCTCGTGTGGTTTCACGTACTTCATCAATTGGAGTTCTCATTACTGTGCCACCAGATGTGATCGCAAGGATTTCATCCTTTGGTTGAACAATCATTGCTCCGACCAAAACTCCACGTGAACCTTCATCAATTTTTGCAGCTTTTACACCGATACCACCGCGGCCTTGTGGACGATATTCATCCAAGCTTGTTCGTTTGGCATATCCGCCATCAGTTGCGGTGAACACAAACTGATCTTTTGATTCACCGTTGATTGCTGCCATCGTTAGCAACTCATCCTCGGCGCGGAACTTCATTCCAATTACACCAGATGTCGAGCGCCCCATGGATCGAATGGATTCTTCACTCGCCGCAAATCGTAGTGACATTCCTTTTCTAGAAACGAGAAGAAGTTCGTCTTTATCGCTAACTAATGATGCTGAAACTACTTCATCATTTTCTTTAAGGTTTATAGCAATTAATCCCCCAGAACGCGGGCTGTCATATTCAGGCAATGGCGACTTCTTCACCATTCCACTGCGAGTTGCAATAACAATATAAGGGTGTGAGTTGTAATTGCTAATTGCAATTACTTGGGCGATAGATTCATCCGGTTTGAATTCCAATAGGTTTGCAACATGCTGTCCGCGTGCATCCCGGCCTGCATCTGGCAGTTCATGAACTTTGGCACGATAGACGCGGCCTTTGTTTGTAAAGAACAAAAGCCAGTCGTGTGTAGAGGCAGTGAAGAAATGCTCTACGAAATCATCTTGCTTTAGAGCTGCCCCTTTCACTCCTTTTCCTCCACGGCGTTGTGCGCGATAAAGATCTGCGATGGTTCGTTTGCTGTATCCGCCACGTGTAATAGTTACAACGACTTCTTGGTTTGGAATTAAATCCTCAACAGACATATCTGTATCGCCTGCAATTATCTGCGTGCGACGCTCGTTTCCGTGTTTCTCTGAAAGTTCTTGTAATTCAATTTTGATGATTTCGCGTTGTTTCGCTTCACTAGCAAGGATTATGTTGAGTTCCTTAATTTCAGCCATTAATTCGTTGTATTCGTCGTTAATTTTTTGGCGTTCCAAAGCTGCGATACGACGAAGTTGCATATCCAAAATAGCATTTGCTTGAAGCTCATCGACGTCTAATAACTTCATTAAACCAGTGCGTGCTTCTTCAGGGGTCTTTGATGCACGAATTAAGGCAATAACAGCATCAAGGGCATCAAGGGCCTTTAAATAACCTTGCAAGATGTGTGCGCGTTGCTCGCGAGCAGCAAGGCGATATTTTGTGCGGCGGACAATAACTTCTACTTGGTGATCGATGTAGTAACGAATAAATTCATCAAGGCGAAGAGTTCGTGGGACGCCATCAACCAACGCCAACATATTGGCGCCAAAAGAGTCTTGAAGTTGAGTGTGTTTATAAAGGTTGTTAATGACAACTTTGGGGGTTGCGTCGTTACGTAAAACTATAACTAGGCGTTGGCCAAGACGTTCATTTCCTTCATCTCGAACATCGGCAATGCCCTTTATTTTCCCGTCTTTGACGAGGTCTGCAATCTTTAGAGCGAGATTATCTGGATTGACTTGGTAAGGAAGTTCTGTGACAACAAGACAAGTACGTTTGTTGATTTCTTCAATTTCAATTACTGAACGCATGATGATGGAGCCGCGCCCTGTGCGATAAGCGGATTCAATTCCATCGCGGCCAACAATGAGGGCTTTTGTTGGAAAGTCTGGGCCTTTTACAAAACTCATTGCTTTGGCAAGAGTCTCTTCAGATGTGGCATCAGGATTCTCTAAAGCCCAACAAACCGCTTGAACAACTTCGCCGAGGTTGTGTGGGGGAATGTTGGTAGCCATTCCAACGGCGATACCAGCTGATCCATTTACAAGAAGATTAGGGAAGCGTGAAGGTAGAACGGTTGGCTCTTGAGAGCGTCCGTCGTAGTTTGGAATGAAGTTAACTGTGTCTTCATCTATATCGCGCATCATTTCCATTGCGAGTGGAGCAAGGCGGGCTTCTGTATAACGCATTGCAGCTGCAGGATCGTTACCTGGGCTACCAAAGTTTCCATTTCCATCAATGAGTGGATAACGAAGTGACCAGAATTGTGCGAGCCGAACTACTGCGTCATAAATAGCGGTGTCGCCGTGAGGGTGGTAGTTACCCATAACGTCTCCGACGATACGAGAGGATTTGTAATAACCTTTATCTGGACGATAACCAGCGTCATACATTGCATAAAGAACGCGGCGGTGTACAGGTTTTAAACCATCACGAATATCGGGAAGTGCGCGTCCAACAATGACCGACATTGCATAATCAAGATAGCTGCGGGCCATCTCAACTTGAAGGTCAACAGTTTCAATTCTGTCGTGACCATTAGCATCGGTAGTTTGTATAGGAAGGTTTTTATCCATTAGATATCCAAGAACCTGACGTCTTTGGCATTCCGTTGAATAAAGTTACGACGCAATTCCACATCTTCACCCATGAGGACTGAGAAAAGATCATCTGCTGCTGCAGCGTCGTCCAATGTGACTCGGATAAGAACTCGGTGTTCAGGATCCATAGTTGTATCCCAAAGTTCTTTAGCAGGCATTTCACCCAAACCTTTGAAGCGTTGAATTCCATCTTCTTTAGGGAGGCGCTTTCCTGCTTCTAGTCCAAGTTTAATAAATCCGTCGCGTTCTTTGTCGCTAAAAGCATATTGAACTGGCTCCTTACCACCCCATTTGAGTTTATATAAAGGTGGTTGAGCGAAGTAAACAAATCCACCCTCAATCAAAGGGCGCATAAATCTAAATAGTAAAGTGAGCAATAATGTTCTGATGTGCTGACCATCAACGTCGGCATCTGCCATCAAAATAATTTTGTGGTAGCGAAGCTTTGCTATATCGAAATCATCGTGAATTCCTGTGCCGAGCGCAGTGATTAATGATTGAACTTCGTTGTTTTGAAGAACACGGTCGATGCGTGCTTTTTCAACATTAAGAATTTTTCCGCGGATAGGCAAAACTGCTTGATTTCTACTGTCTCTACCGCCTTTTGTCGATCCACCGGCTGAGTCACCTTCAACGATGTATAACTCGCATTTTTCAGGCTCAGTCCATTGGCAATCAGCCAATTTTCCAGGCATACCTCGTCCTTCTAGCAAACCTTTACGGCTTCGAGATAAATCTCTTGCTTTGCGAGCGGCAACTCTTGCTGCGGCAGCGTCAATTGATTTGCGAACAACTTCTTTGCCTTCAGTTGGATTAGATTCAAACCAAGCTGTTAGGTTTTCATTCATTGCTTTTTGGGTAAATGATTTAGCTTCAGTGTTTCCAAGTTTTGTTTTTGTTTGACCTTCAAATTGAGGCTCACCAATTTTAAGGGAGACAATTGCTGTCAGGCCTTCACGAACGTCATCTCCAGTTAATCGATCTTCCTTCTTGCGAATGAAACCCCATTCTTCACCAAACTTATTTACAATCGAAGTGAGGGCTGTTCGGAAGCCTTCTTCGTGGGTGCCACCCTCTTGCGTATTAATAGTGTTTGCGAATGTATAAACAGATTCGGTGAAACCATCATTCCATTGCATAGCAATTTCAAGAGCTATTTTTTGTTTTTTGTCCTCTGCTTCAAAAGCGATGATTGACTTATGAAACTCACCTTTTGTTGTGTTGAGGTGTTTTACGAAATCTATAATTCCGCCTTCGAAATGATACCGAACAGAAATTGGGTTTCCTGTTTCATCAACATGTCCTGTTCGATTATCAGTAAGGGAGAGAATTAAACCTTTGTTGAGGAAGGCCATTTCACGGAAACGCGTTGAAAGGGTTTCGAAAGAGAAATCGGTTGTTTCAAAG
>Ga0194047_10002510_pt1 | contig 10491 bp, 9 predicted proteins | sample JunL225m_MetaG_2_FD_160070 | JGI IMG/M metagenome (GOLD analysis project Ga0194047, IMG submission 160070) | Anoxic zone freshwater microbial communities from boreal shield lake in IISD Experimental Lakes Area, Ontario, Canada - Jun2016-L221-5m | ecosystem: Environmental > Aquatic > Freshwater >...
ATTTATAGTATGTCGTCAAACTAATTTGAACTTTTGCTTTTCGACTATATAGAATACTATTTCTATTTAAATATATAAATCCATTAAAGATAAATTATGTTGCACCTCAAAACAAAAAAGGCTTTCAGAAAACCCTCTGAAAGCCTTTATTTTACTGGTGTGGAGAATATCGGATTTGAACCGACCACCTCTTGCATGCCATGCAAGCGCTCTAGCCAAATGAGCTAATCCCCCATTTTTTACTTCCAAAATAGTTTAAAGGTATGCAAGCGTCCCGATAGCTATCGGGACAAATGAGCTAATCCCCCAAAAATTATCGTGCGAATATATTGTTAAATATTATACCACCTTCATATTGTGATACACATTTGTTACGTCATCATCATCTTCAATAGCCTCTAATAATTTATTTACTTCTTCCTCCTGCTCCTCTGTAACTTCAATATAATTTTGAGGTATGCGTTGCAATTCGGCACTGGATATTTCTATTTTTTTATCTTCCAAAGCTTTTTGCATTCTGCCAAAATCAGTAAATGGAACCGAGATCATTAAATGTCCTTCTCCATCATCTTCCATTTCCTCCATTCCAAAATCTATCATCTCTAACTCAAAATCATCTAGGTTAATTCCAGCAATTGGAATTCTAAAAATCCCTATTCGTTCAAACATAAAATCTAAACTTCCTGAAACCATTAATTGACCTCCACGTTTATTAAAATAATTGCGAATGTTCCCTACTGTTCGAGTAGGATTATCAGTAGCAGTTTCAATTACTAATACCACACTATGAGGTCCTTTTCCTTCATATACAACTTCTTCAAATTCTTTATCGCTTTTTGTACTTGCCCTTTGAATTGCTCCATCAATATTTACCTTGGGCATATTCTCCGATTTTGCGTTTGCAATAATTGCACGCAAGCGTGAGTTGCTTTCAGGATCAGGTCCGCTGGCTTTAACAGCCATTGCTATTTCTCTTCCAATTTTTGTAAATGTTTTGCTCATATGAGCCCAACGTTTCATTTTGCGCCCTTTACGAAATTCAAATGCTCTTCCCATTTATAAGTTATTAGTTATCTGTTATTGAGTTATTAGTTATTGCTGTTCACTTTTCTTACCAACCATTATCACCATTTACTAACCCGCCAATTCCGCCCAAAATCCCACCTTCTTCTTTTCTTCCTGATGAACCATAAGCAACAATCTTAGCTGCCATTCTACTTATTGGTAATGATTGTATCCAAACTTTTCCAGGTCCTGATAGTGTTGCAAAGAAAACTCCTTCACCACCAAACAACGTATTTTTTATTCCACCGATAAATTGAATATCATAATTCACGTCCTTGGTGAATGCAACAATACAACCTGTATCTATTTTAAGCAACTCTCCATGTTCAAGAACTTTTTCAATCACGTGTCCACCACTGTGAACAAATGCCATCCCATCACCTTCAAGTTTTTCCATGATAAAACCTTCACCGCCAAATAAACCGGTTCCAAGTTTTTTCTGAAATTCAATTCCAATACTTACCCCTTTTGCTGCACATAAAAATGCATCCTTTTGGCAAGTAATTCTACCTCCTAAAAGTGAAAGATCCATAGGAATAATTTTACCTGGATAAGGAGCAGCAAACGTCACTTTCTTTTTACCCTGACCAACATTAGTATATGCAGTCATAAATAAATTTTCGCCTGTCAACAATCGTTTTCCTGCAGAGAAAAGTTTTCCCAACAATCCATTTTGCTGTGTCGATCCATCACCAAAAATGGTTTGCATATCAATGCCGTTATCCATCATCATAAAACTTCCGGGCTCGGCCATCACAGTTTCATTAGGGTCGAGTTCAACTTCCACACATTGCAATTCGTTGCCAAGAATTTTATAATCTATTTCATGATTAGTTTTCATATGTGATATTTTTTGGGCAAAAATATTCTTTTTAAGAAACAAATATGAATAGTTATTGATGATAAATTACATCTCGCTATTTTCATTTGTTTATCGGATATTCGATTCAAAGTTATTAACCATGGATCTATCATTAAAAAGTTATCAGGATTATCTCAATGTTTACAAATTCAGTGTTGAACAACCTGAAGAATTTTGGAGTGATGTTGCCAATACATTTTCATGGAAACAACCATGGGAAAAGGTTTTAAACTGGGATTTTGAGGAGGCGAACATCGAGTGGTTTAAAGGTGCGAAACTTAATATCTCATACAATTGCCTTGATAGACATTTAGCTGAAAATGGAAATAAAACCGCGTTTATTTTTGAGCCGAATGATACAAATGCTGAGACAAGAAAAATTTCTTACAATGAACTTCATGAAATGGTTTGCAGATTTGCAAATGTGCTTAAAGTAAATGGCGTAAAAAAAGGCGACCGCATTTGTATTTATCTCCCAATGATTCCTGAAGCAATTGTTGCAATGTTAGCTTGCTCCAGAGTTGGAGCAGTTCATTCGGTTGTGTTTGCAGGATTTTCTGCTCAATCAATTTCCGACAGGGTGAATGATAGCGATTGCTCATTAATTATTACTTCAGATGGAGCGGTTCGTGGAGATAAAAAAATTGAACTTAAAAAGATAGTTGATGAGGCCTTGGTTTCATGCCCTTCGATTAAAAAATGTATTGTTTTCAATAGCAAAAATTGGGAAGTGAACATGGTTGCCGGAAGAGATGTGTGGTGGCATAGTGAAATAAAAAAAGTTGACTCCCATAATGAACCTGAATGGATGGATGCCGAAGATCCGTTGTTCATACTTTATACTTCCGGTTCAACAGGAAAACCAAAAGGTGTTTTACATACTTGTGGTGGATACATGGTGATGGTTGGTTATTCTTTTAATACAGTATTTAATTTTCAGCCTCAACAAATATTTTGGTGCACAGCTGATATAGGCTGGGTTACCGGGCATAGCTATATTGCTTTTGGACCTACTCTTAATGGAGCAACATCTGTGCTTTATGAAGGCATTCCTGCTTGGCCAGATGCTGGCAGGTATTGGAATATTATAGATAAACATCAAGTTAATATTTTTTATACTTCGCCAACTGTATTAAGAAGTTTGATGGCTTTTGGCGATACTTTTTTAGAAGGAAAAAACCTTTCTTCACTCGAAGTTTTAGGAACAGTTGGTGAGCCGATAAATGAAGAAGCATGGTTTTGGTATCATGATAGAATTGGAAAAGAACATTGCCCAATAGTTGATACATGGTGGCAAACAGAAACCGGAGCCACAATGATGACACCAATTGCCGGACTTGGGGTTGCAAAACCCGGGTATGCAATGTATCCGATGCCAGGAATTCAGTTGATGCTTGTTAATGAAAAAGGTGATGAGATTTTTGGAAATGGTGTTGAAGGAAATTTATGTGTAAAGTTTCCTTGGCCATCAATGGCACGAACAGTTTATGGTGATCATAAACGTTTTCAGCAAACATATTTCAGCACTTATAAAAATTTATATTTTACGGGTGATGGTTGTAAAAGAGATGAAGAAGGATTTTACCGAATCACAGGAAGAGTTGACGATGTAATTAATGTTTCAGGACATAGAATTGGAACCGGTGAAGTGGAAGATGCAATTAATGACCATGAATGTATTATTGAAAGTGCAGTTGTTGGATTCCCTCACGATATAAAAGGTCAGGCACTATATGCTTTTGTGATATGCGATAAAAAAGTAGACGACTTAGAAAAGTTTAAAATTGAAGTTGGAAAAATTGTGAGCGAAAAAATTGGCCCATTCTCGCGACCTGATAAAATTCAAATAGTAAGAGCACTTCCAAAAACACGTTCAGGGAAAATCATGCGTAGAATTTTACGCAAAATTGCCGAAGGTGAAACATCAAATTTAGGAGATGTAACAACCTTAATCGACCCAACCGTTGTAGAAGAAATTAAAAAAGAAGCCTTATAATTTTAGAGATTGAGAAATTATTCTTTATTTATTTAAAAGCTGGGAAACTTATAAGAAATTTTAAGAAAAAAGTATCGCCACAGATTACACCGATTAATTTAAAAAAATAAAAATCTGTGCAATCTGTGGCAAAAACAAAAGTTATTCTTAATTTTTACCAAACGTATACTTTCTTATTCATCAACAATGCTTCACCAGTAATGGTATCAGCACCTGTAGCAACATCAATCACTTTTGTTTCGTATAATACTCTATTTTTTTCTGCATAGATTTCCTTTACAGTAATCACTGCACGATAAGGAGTATTAACAAACATTGGTTTTAAAAAAGTGGTATTTTGTTTCATATAGATATGCCCATCTGCATGAAGCAATGCTCCAAAAATCTTTGTAAAAACACTAGCGCTAAAATGTCCGTGAATAATATTACGGCCAAACATACTTGCTTTTCCAACCTCAGGATTTATGTGTAATGGGTTGGTATCTCCAGAAATTTGGGCATACAAATCTACTTGCTCTTGAGTGTACTGAATATCGTGTGTAAAAACATCTCCAATTGTGATCATATTGTCTATTTTTTTATGGTTAATATATTTTAAAAAAAACTTAATTTATTAATTTTTAGGAAGGATTTTAGGATTTCAAAAGTAAAAAAAGAAACGAATAATAAAAGAAATATGTCCGAGATCACTATAAATATTGACATTGCGCATTATAATAATAATTTAACAATGAATGCATTGTCAATTAAAATATTTAATTAATTTTGCGCCCGCTTTTAGGAGGGTATCCTTAAAGAAATATCAAACGCAATAATACATTAATAAAAACAATATGGAAACCAACGCAAAAAATATGTTTGAAACAATGGCAGACATGCAAAAACAAGCAGTAGAAAATTTAACAAATGCATCAGAACAAATGAAAAAGAATTTATTTACCACCAATATACCCAATATGGTAGATTCTGACATTTTCAAAAAATGGTACGACTCACAAATGTCTTTCTTTAATCAGAATAAAGTTGACAGCCCAAATGCAACTAATCCAATGGAATTTTTTAACACATGGATGAACAATCAAATGGAAGCAGCTAAAACTATGTTTCCAAATAATAATCCATTTGCAAACAACATGAATTTGAATGGCGACATGAAAAACAATTATGACAACATGTTAAATATGTTAAATAGCTGGTCAGGTTCGATGAAAAACACTTACAGCGAAATGATGAAAAACATGAATGCGGGTAGTGGCAAAGAAGCTTTCTCAGGAATGTTTAACAACGCTGATATGTATGTTAAATCTTTTGAACTTTGGATGCCAATGTTCAAATCTATTCAAGATAAAACTTTTACACTTGATTCATTTAAAGAGCAATTTAATGCACCATTGTTTAAAGACATGATGGACAAAATGTTTAACATACAACCTGATTTTATGAAAAACATGAGCGAAGAAGCTAAAGCTAACATGTATAAAATGGTAGATTCAAACAAAGAAATGTTTGAAAAAATGAAAAACATGTTTAACATGCCAAATAGCAATGATATGTTTTCTCAACTTTTTTCAAACTACAATAATATCAACGCAAAAATTAACAGTAGTGTATCTCCTTTGATGAAGTTAATGCCTGATAGTTCAGCAAAACAAAGCATCGAAACAATGAGCGAATTAGCAAACGAATTCAATATCTTTAATATAAAAAACAACCAAATGCAATACATGATGTATGCAACTGGTTTGAAAGCAATTGAAGATGTAGCAAATTCAATTTCAAATAAAGTTCGTAATGGCGAAGATGTTAGTGATTTTAAAAATATCTACAACGAATGGTTAAGCACTAACGATAAAAACTTTGTGGAACTATTTAAGACTGATGAATATTCAAAAATGCAATCAGAATTAAATTCATTTGGAATGAAGTTGAAACAAAAAATCAATCTTCAAATGGAAAAAGCAATGGAAAACCTTCCATTAATTAACCGTACAGAAATGGATGAGTTATACAAAACCGTTTATGAATTAAAAAAACGTATCACTGTTTTAGAAAAACAAATTGATAACGATTCAATGATAAACACTTCTGCTACCTCAGTTACTGAAACTAAACCAGTAGCAAAAAAAGTGTCTAAAAACTCATAATTAGCTCACATTTTGAAAAGCCACAAAATTCTTCCTAATATAGGATTGAATTTGTGGCTTTTTAGTTATCATCGTAAAACCTAAAAAGAAAAATATGAACATGACAACAGGCGGAATAATGGAAGAAATGACCAAAACCAGCGAGAGATTAATAAAAGGTTTTGAAATTTTAAATAGAATAGAGGATGTTGAAGTTGCTACAACTCCCAAAGATTTAGTTTGGCAAAGTGATTTAGTAAAACTCTATCATTATAAACGCGAAACACCGGCAACTTGTAAAATACCGGTTTTGGTTTCATTTGCAATGATGAATCGCCATGATGTTTTGGATTTGCAACCAGATAGAAGTTTAATGAAAAAGTTTTTAGACCTTGGTTTGGATGTCTATCTTATGGATTGGGGTTATCCTCAAAAACAACATCGTTACTTAACAATGGAAGATTACATTTTAGGTTTTATGAATGATGCCGTTGACTTTATTCGTAAGTCAACAGGTAACAATAAAATTCATAAAATGGGCATTTGTCAAGGAGGAACTTTCAGCGCAATTTACGCTGCAATTTTTCCTGAAAAATTACAAACATTAACAACCTATGTTGCACCATTTGATTTCTCTGGTAACGAATGCATGTTGTATAAATGGACAAAAGATATTGATGTAGATGCAATGGTTGATACAATGGGTATTATTCCTTCTAAAATGATTAACGATGGTTTTGGCATGTTAAAACCAAGTGCAGAAGTTTCGAAATTTCTAGGACTTCCAGGTATGATGGATGATGAGGCAAAACTTACCAATTTTCTTAGAATGGAAAAATGGAAAAATGATACTCCGGATCTTGCAGGTGAAATGTTTAGAAAATATATCAAAGATCTTTGGAGAGACAACAAACTTATCAAAGGTGAATTTGAATTAGGTAAATATAAAGTTGATCTTAAAAAAATCACGATGCCATTTTTAAATATTTATGCAACCGAAGATACCATCATACCAAACAGTTCAACCACACCAATTAACAAAGTGATAGGTTCAAAAGATAAAAGTGATATTGCATTTCATGGTGGACATATAGGTGTTTTTGTTGGAAGCAAATCACAAAAAGAACTAGCCCCAACAGTTGTAAAATGGGTGATGGAAAGATCCTAGTTTTTAAAAATAAATATTATCATTTTCTTATTAGAGACGTTGCATGCAGCGTCTCTACGTTTTTATAGCCGTTTAAAAAAGCAGCCAGATGCATCAGATAAAATATCCGTTTGAAGTTAAAAACATTTCAATCCATGAAGGTGTTGATATTGCATATTGCGATGAAGGAGATGGTGGTAAAACAATTTTATTTATTCACGGATTAGCAAATTATTTTCCGGTTTGGAAAAACCAAATTGATGAACTAAAAAAAGACTTTCGTTGCATTGCAATTGATCTTCCCGGAAACGGTTTATCATCAAGAGGTGAATTCCCTTATACGATGTTTTTTTATGCCGAATGCATCGTAAAGTTCATCGAAAAAATGAAACTTAAAAATGTGATTCTTTGTGGGCATTCAATGGGTGGGCAAATTTCAATTATTATCGCATTACGACATCCTACATTAATTGAAAAAATGATTTTGGTAGCTTCGGCCGGATTAGAATATTTTAATCAGCACGAAGTAATGATGATGCAACATACAATGAGTATTGGTGACTATTTTTATTCGGATGAGTTTCATTTAGAAAACACCATAAAACAAAGTTTTTATGCATCACAAAACGAAAGTTCAAACATCATCAAAGACTTAAAAAAGATTTTAAAAATCAACAAAATAAAAGCATTTAAAGAAATGAGCATTGCTTCGATTAATGGTATGTTAAATGAGCAAGTGAAACAATTTCTTCCTAGCATAACTACACCAACATTAATTCTATTTGGAGAAAAAGACCAACTTGTTCCAAACAGACTAATCCATTACAATGAGGACCCTGAAAGTATTGCTAAAAGTGCTTGTTCGGTAATACCAAATTCAACATATATAAAAATAAAAGATGCAGGTCATTTTGTTCAGATTGAAAAATTTGCAGAAGTAAACGCAGCGATTAGAAACTGGATTAAATAATTACTAATCTCAAGCATTATTTAAATTTATAGTAACCTCAACATATTCAAAAAATATTTGTTTGCATTTTTCTATAATATCTATTGCTCAAATACTAATTTACATCGTAATTCGTAACAATTAAAACTTAAAAACTTGTTAGTCCAATTACACATTTCTAATTATGCTATTATCAGCAGTGTTGATATTTATTTTGATGAAAAATTAAATATTATTACTGGAGAGACAGGTGCGGGTAAATCTATTTTGATGGGAGCATTGGGATTAATTCTCGGTGGTCGTGCCGACTTAAAAGCCTTGATGAACGTGAATGATAAATGTGTTGTTGAAGGGACCTTTAATATTTCAAATTACAAACTCAAACCTTATTTTGAAGAAAACGGATTAGATTATGATACTACTTGTATCATCCGAAGAGAAATTAGTACGAGTGGAAAATCGAGATCATTTATAAACGATACACCTGTTAATCTTACTCAATTAAAAGAACTCGGTTTACAACTAATTGAAATTGTTTCACAGCATCAAACTCTTGAGTTAAATGACGGTGCATTTCAATTGTCGATTGTAGATTCAATTGCCGATACTGAAGATATTTTCCAGCTTTACAAAAAAAATTACACTGAATATAAATCAACAGAAAAAGAATTGTTCAACCTGATTGAATCAGAAAAAAAATCTCGAAAAGATGAAGACTATTTTCTATTTCAATTGAATGAATTAATTGAAGCAAATATTGTTTCAAATGAACAGAATGATTTGGAAAAAAATATTGAAATTTATAGCAATTCAGAAAACATTCAACAAGCTGCAGGAACTGCCAATCGCTTGTTAGATGTTGATGATTCATCAATTGTTGATCAGTTAAGAAATATCATTTCCATCATTCAACCTGCGGCAAAACATTTCGAACAACTTCAAGAACTCACTAAAAGATTAGAATCAAATATTATTGAACTTAAAGATATTTCTTCAGAACTTTCGATTATTTATGAGAACACTCAATCTAATCCTGATGAATTATTAAAGCTTGAAACCAGATTACAATTATTGTTCGGATTACAAAAAAAACATCATTTGAATAGTAATGAAGAACTAATTCTTTTGAAGGAAAAACTGCAATCTGATATGAACGAATTAGGTAGTTTACAAAAGGAAATTGAGTTAAAACAAATTGAATTAAACAAACAAAAAACTCAACTCATTAAACAATCAAAATCTTTATCTGAGAAAAGAAATAAAACGATTCCTACCATCGAAAAAGAGATTAACGAATTGCTTAAGCAAGTACAAATGCCTGACGCTAAAATAAAAATTGATAACCAGGTTATTTCTCCAGAAGAATTCAATTCAAATGGAATCGATTCGATCAATTTATTATTCTCAGCCAATAATGGTTCACCGTTAATGCCAATAAATAAAGTTGCTTCCGGTGGAGAATTAAGCAGATTAATGTTATGTATCAAATCATTAATCAGTGATAAAGTTGCTTTACCAAGTATTGTTTTTGATGAAATAGATACTGGAATTTCTGGCGAGGCTGCACTTAAAGTTTCACAGGTAATGAAACAACATGCAGCTAAACATCAGGTAATTGCAATAACACATTTACCACAAATTGCCGGTAAAGCTGATGCCCATTTTTATGTCTTTAAAACAAGTGATAAAACTTCTACAAAAACCTATATCAAAAAGCTAAATTCAGATGAGCATGTCAATGAAATTGCACGAATGCTTCATGGAGAAAACCCTTCCGAAAAAGTAATAGAAGCAGCAAAAGAATTGGTTTCTAAATAACAGTTAGGTCCATTTTATTAGTCAACCAAGATTTTTGACAGTTATTGAGTCTATATTTTCTGTCTCGTCCTAAAATAGGTTTACACAAAAACGTGTAAACAAATGAATCAAACAACAACAAAAACAGTACAAGAGAAAGAGGCTATCATAGCCGAATATTTAATGGGTGGATATACCTATCGTAAATTAGAAGAAAAGCACGGAGTTGATTTTAGATTGATACATTCGTGGGTAACAAAATTTCAAGGCAAACCATTGAGAAAAACAAAACCTAATTCTGCGAAGCGTCAATCATCAAAAGAAGAAATACTACCAACTGATGTAAAGCAATTACAAGAGGAACTTCGTAAGGCGAAGTTGCATAACAAATTGCTCAATGCAATAATTGATATTGCGGAGGATCAACTTAAAATTGATATCAGAAAAAAGTCTGGCACCAAGCGGTAGAAACAGTAGAACAAAGTGAGCCTCGTTGTGTAAACGAGCTTTGTTTGCTTCTTGGTTATAGTAGGCAATCTTACTATCAGGGCA
>Ga0194047_10002511_pt1 | contig 10488 bp, 12 predicted proteins | sample JunL225m_MetaG_2_FD_160070 | JGI IMG/M metagenome (GOLD analysis project Ga0194047, IMG submission 160070) | Anoxic zone freshwater microbial communities from boreal shield lake in IISD Experimental Lakes Area, Ontario, Canada - Jun2016-L221-5m | ecosystem: Environmental > Aquatic > Freshwater...
ATTGATGCAGCCGATTTCGGTGACATGGAAAATGATCCGTTTGTTAAGAAATTAATGTCAGCAGAAGGGCATCACCATCATTAAAGTATTTAGGTTATGTGAAAAATTTGTTCTATGAACCCTTAGTCACAAATTAATTATTACACGCTGCTTTACGGTAATAACAGTTCGGGTAACTCTTTGATCGAATTCAGTATCAAATCGGGTGTGATGGAGGATGAATCAGTGTAGAGTTGGCGATATTTTCCCGTCTTCACCAATATCCCCATTAGCCCGACTTGTTGCCCACCTCCAACGTCTACGTCAATATCATCACCTATTATGGCGACTTCTTCAGACTTTAATCCCATGTCATCCAACGCGATTTGAAAGAAGTTGGCCGAAGGTTTGCCCATGATCATTGCTTTGGCTCCACTCGCATATTCCAGGCCTTCAATAAATCCACCTATATCCATTTGTAAGCCCTCTTCAGTTTGCCAGAATCGGTTTTTATGAATGGCGATCAGTTTAGCGCCTTGCATCAGGCAATTAAAAACTTTATTCAACAACGGGTAAGACCAGGCTTTACCAATGTCGCCGACTATAACGTAATTTGCTTGGGTATCTGACTGCGGAAAATCAAAAAAGTCCTTCTTTACATCATCAGCCAACAGTAAGTAACAAACGGCTGCGGGCTCATTTTTAAGGTAAAGTAATGTAGCCTGGGGAGCACTGATAATCTCATCGGTAGAAATTGAAAAGCCCAGGGCGTTGATTTTTTGGTGTAATGACGCTAGGGATAGTGTGCTGGTATTGGTTATAAATCGGCAAGGTAAGCCTGACTCACGGATTTTATTAACTGCCTCAACTGCACCATCGATGACATTCGATCCAACGTAAAGAACGCCATCCAAATCGAACAATAACCCTTTAATAGTTGCCAGTGTTTTCATGGTGGTACTTATAACAAGCTTTCTATTGCCTTCGTTAATTTCTCAGGCTTAACTAAAGACCCATAACGAGCGATGACTTGTCCATCACGGTTTATAAGGAATTTAGTGAAATTCCATTTGATACAGCTTGATCCTAAAAAACCTTTGGCATTGGTTCTAAGGTAGCGATAAAGCGGATGGGTCTGTTTACCATTGACTTCAATTTTTGCGAACATCGGGAAACTAACGCCATAATTTAATTGGCAAAAGCTGCCAATATCTTCCGAATTTCCGGGTTCTTGTGCACCGAACTGATTGCAAGGAAATCCCAAGATGACTAAACCTTGTTCCCGATACCGCTGATATAAACTTTCCAAGCCTTGATATTGAGGCGTAAAGCCACAACGACTGGCTGTATTCACTATCAATAATACTTTGCCTCGATAATCGCCGAGTGAGACCTCGGTGCCATCCAAGCGGTTCGCTTTAAATTCATAAATAGTTGCACTCATGGTTGGATTCCTGAATTACGTTGAATGTGGGTTGGTTGCTTTGACATCATTATAAAGCTTTATAAACGTAATGCGACACGGTGAGGATTATGATGCCAATCTGACAGTGGTTTAGCAGGCTATCAAATGAACCATAGGTTGAAATGATGACTGGAAATTGGTTTTTTAGAACCCTTTAAACGAGTGTAAGGCGTTCAATTTTATGTCTTATAGTTTTTACTTGTTGAATTGTAATGATTTTTAAATATGGCATGAAAATGGCTTAATTAAGATTCATTCACAGCTACAACGATAAGGTTTTCGTGATGACAAACAAAACAATCAAAACACTGGCTTTGGCTCTAACGGTCCTCAGTACCACTAGTGCGAATTACACAACAGTGGCTGCTACGGCGCCTGCTTATCAAGATGATTTAGTTCAGGATGCGGGGAGTTGGGCGCAAGTTGTTGGGGAAGGTAGTCTTAAAGCAGTCGATCCAAAGTTAGATAAAGTGCGTATCTGGTTAGAAGGGCAATCTCGTTGGGATCATGACTGGAATCATTGGTACCAAGGTATGGCGCGTGCTGCAATAGGTTACTCACTGACTGACCGAGCAACCATTTGGGCAGGTTATACTTATCTACCTACACAACAAATAAGCGCATCAGGTGTGGTTGCGCCTTATAAAGCACAGCAGGATATTTGGCCTGCATTCCGTTATGTTTTACCCACCAGCATGGGCACGGTTACATTTCGAACGATGATTGAAAGTAATTTCATACCCTACAATAATAATGAAGTGCGTGTGCGCCCACGTCAGATGATTCGTTTTATGCACCCTTTGGAATTTGAACCACGGTTAAGCGTAATTTCTTGGGATGAAGCCTTTGTCAGAGTCAATTCAACACCAACAGGCGGTCAAGCGGGGTTTGATCAAAACCGATTTTTTGCAGGGTTAGGCTGGTCGTTTAATAAAAACTTCCGTGCCGAAGGGGGGTATCTAAACCAATATCTAACCCGTATTAATACGACTCCAGATACTATGCATCACTTAATTATGGGCTCATTATTTATGAATTGGTAAATCTTCAACTCCCATCTAACTTTCTGAACGTAGAAGGAAATTGTTAGCATCTCACTGTTTTGATTATTAATCGTCTTTATTTTGTCATTAAAAATTAACGGGATTGTCATTTTTCGTTAACCAATTTGACATTTTTCTTGATTAACCTATCGCTTATTTATTTGAGTTAGGTGATAACCGATGAAAAAAACAGAGACAGAAGCACCCATTAAAGCGATAAAAAAACTTGAGTGTTTTTTAGCAGATTCAGACGCTTTAATTAAAGAAGCACAAGCTTTACGTTATCGTGTTTTTGCGAAGGAAATGGGAGCAAAACTTAAAACGGAATCAGAAGGTTTAGATTATGATGAAGTTGATAGTTACTGTGACCATTTAATTGTTTATGACAATATTAATCAGAAGATAGTCGGTTACACGCGCTTATTAAATCAACATCAGGCGCAACGATTAGGTCGTTTTTATTCTCAGGATGAGTTTAATTTAGATCAGGTTTTAGCGCTTCCTGGTCGTTTCCTTGAAGTCGGTAGAACTTGCGTTGATCCTGATTATCGTGGTGGAGCGGTGTTAACGACACTCTGGTCGTCACTGGTGCAATATGCATTAGAAGGTCAATATAATTACTTATTAGGGTGTGCGAGTATTACTCCAGGGCCAAGTGGATTCGCTGTTGATGCCGTTTATCGCAATATAGACCCCAAAAATATTGCACCGTCCACTATTCAAGTAACGCCCAGTATTTCTGTGCCTGCAGAATTAAGGTGTCAACGTGATGAGTCTGGTATTCCGCCATTATTAAAGGCTTATTTCCGTTTTGGAGCCTTGATTTGTGGTGAGCCTTATTGGGATAAGGATTTTAATTGTATGGACTTATTTGTTTTATTACCACTGGATCAGTTAAAGGATCGTTACAGCAAACACTATATCAAAGGTTATCAGGCGACTAATGAAATTGAAAATACGGTTACTTTATAAGTTTACACAAATCGTTTTATTATTTTGTTACGGTATCATAATAGCGGGGATAGTTTTTCCTTTGCTTAATGTGCTGTGTTCATTGAATGTAGCAAAAAAAAGTCGTGACATATTAAAAGTCCATTGGCTAAGACGGTTTAGCAGGATTTTGAATTTATCAATCACTCAATCGGGTGCTTTCCCAGAACAAGGCACTCTTTTAGTGAGTAATCATATTTCCTGGTTAGACATTGTTGTAATAGGCCAATTCTTGCCGGCCTATTTTGTCGCTAAGAGCGATATTTTAAGCTGGCCTATTATTGGTTTTTTGTCTAGGCAAGCAGGTACAATCTTTATTCGAAGGGGAGATAAAAAGCAAATTAAAATTATCTCGGAAACAATAATTTGGGCGCTAAAACAACAGGGTAATGTTATTGCTTTTCCTGAGGGTACAACGACTCACGGTGATGAGGTACTCGGTTTTCATGCTTCATTGTTTCAACCGGCACTTTTAGCAAAGGCTAATATTCAGCCAATTGCGATTGAATATCTAGGCGGGTCTAAACAACAAGCCCCTTTTGTGGGGGATGATGAATTTATTCCTCATCTTTTGAGGATGTTAAGTTTGGAAAAGATTGAAGTGGAAGTCTCTTTTTTGCCGCTAATAAAGCCAGTTGGCAAAGATAGGCAAAGGCTGAGCGCGGAAGCGAGGGAGATGATTTCTGACGTCATTTCAAAACCTGATGTAATAACAGCTTTCCAGTCTGTTCAGGCTTAACAGATATAGATAAAAAGGGAACGATGAGTTCGTTCCCCCCAGTAATTGCGCTATCGTTTATATTAAATTATATTAACAAGCTGAAGTCCTCTTTTCCGACCTTACAAACTGGACAGTGCCAATCATCGGGTATATCTGCCCATAATGTGCCTGGAGCAATACCAGATTCTGCATCTCCTTCTGCTTCATCATAAACATGGTCACAAACATCACATACGTATTTCTTAAAATCAGCCATTATTAATCCCTGATGGTTTTAGTTAAAATTAAATTGATACTTTGTAAAAAAGATACTCTGAATGTAACAGCTATAATGCAAATTTCAAAATAATTTTAATCCACCTGCTTAAATGGCAGGTAAGAAGTGGCTCTTTCCTTATAGTGTTCAATGGCTTTTCTTTCTTCAATGACGAAGTGTTCAACGGCTTTTGCAAACCGACTATCTTGAAGCCAATGCGCCGAATAAGTAGTTACTGGTTCAAAGCCCCGAGCAATTTTATGCTCACCCTGAGCGCCTGAGTCAAATCGATTCAAACCCTTTTGAATGCAATAATCGATTCCTTGGTAGTAACACGTTTCAAAGTGCAGGCTATGGTATTCGTCATAACACCCCCAATAGCGTCCATATAGTGTATCAGAGCCCACAAAGCTGAGTGCGGCTGCAACAGGATTATCATCTTTAATTGCAAATACAAGCAACAGTTGCTCACCCATGTTAGCCGCTATCTGTTCAAAAAAGGCTAGATTTAAATAGGGTTGAGAACCCTTTTTTAAATAGGTCATTGAGTAAAAGTTATAGAATATCTGCCATTGTTGTGAACTAATCTGTGGGCCTGCAATGCATTGTAATTCGATACCTTGTTCTAATATCCGTTTACGTTCACGTTTAATCATTTTGCGTTTGCTACTACTAAGGGCGAGTAAATAGTCATCAAAACCCTGGTAATCTTTATTAAACCACTGAAACTGAACACCTTCACGAATGCTTAACTGTAAAGATTTGAGTAGTTTTACTTGAGGTAGGGTAGGGAATAAGCAATGCCATGATGATATATTTTGTTCTTCTGAGATTTTTTTTATAAAGGTCAGTAATAATTGCATTATTGTGAAAGAATCAATCTGATCTCGAATAACAATGCGGGTACCTTGGCAAGGCGTCAAAGGAATGGCTGTGAGCCATTTGGGATAATAATTAAGTCCATGTTGTTGATAAGCCTGAGCCCATTGATGGTCAAAAATATATTCACCCCAAGAATGTTCTTTAAGATACAGGGGCATAAAAGCGATTAAAATATCTTCGTCAAAAACTAATAAATGTGCAGGTTTCCAACCTGTTTGTTTGCAAACAGAACCACTTTGCTCAAGGGCTAGAAGAAATTCATGTCGTATAAAAGGATAATCTTTCCCAGCAAGCTGGTTCCAGTCGGCAGAATCAACTTGTGACATACTTTGAATTTGTTTTATGTTCATTTTTAGTAATAATGAATTAAAAATCTAGGATATCACTTTTTATTGTTTTATAAAGGCTTTACAGTGTGAATCAGCCTTGAGCTGATGAGTAGGGATTGATGATAATATTGAAGATCTTTAGTGACTTTCAATAACTAAAACTTAGTATGATGTATAAAAACAATCAATAAAAGGTATTAGCAATGCAAAAAAAATCATTTTTTCTAGGCCTGATAATAATTGGGTCTACAGTTTCTTTGAGTATAGCAGGGACTATCAATAATGGTGTGTGGTCACCCAGTGCTTGTGGCACAGAGCCATTAAGTCCAGTTATTGATTTAAATACAGTAGAAAGTTATAACAAAAGCATTAAGGAAATAAACGAATGGCAGCATAAGGCAAGCACCTATAATACTTGTTTAATCAATGAAGCCAATGCAGACAATGCACTGATTGCCAAGTCAGCAAACGATCAGCAAAGCAAGTTTAGAGCATTAGTCGATAAGATTAAATTAGATACCGAAACTGCTAAAACAGCGTTAGACGACAAGTCCAGTAAATAACCGGGCATCCCTGCACTTAAAAGTAATCCACTCTATGCAACAGACACAGCGCTCCAAAAGTTACTATCAACACCTGTATGTTCAAGTATTAATAGCCATTTTATTGGGTGTTTTGTTAGGGCATTTTTATCCTGAAACAGCTATTACGATGAAGCCGTTGGGTGATGGTTTTATTAAGCTGATCAAAATGATTATTGCGCCTATTATTTTCTGTACCGTGGTCACTGGTATTGCAGGTATGCAGGATATGGATAAAGTAGGTCGAGTCGGTGTGAAGACGCTGATTTATTTTGAAGTCGTGAGTACGTTAGCATTAATCATTGGATTGATCGTTGTACATGTAATTCAGCCGGGTGTTGGTATGAATATCGATGTCAACTCTTTAGATACTAAAGGGTTGGCAACTTTTACAGAGAGTGCAAAAAGTCAAAGTATTGTAGATTTCCTGCTTAATATTATTCCGATTAGCGTGGTTGATGCTTTTGCTAAAGGCGATATATTACAAGTCTTGTTGTTTTCATTATTATTTGGCTTTTCCTTAGCTGCAATGAAGACAACGGGTAATGAGGTTGTGGTATTTATCACTAAAATATCTCATGCACTATTTGGTATTGTCGAAACGATTATGAAGCTTGCTCCTTTTGGAGCCTTTGGGGCGATGGCTTTTACAGTAGGAAAGTATGGCATTTCGTCTTTAGCGCCGCTTGCTTCATTAATGGGTAGCTTCTATTTGGCGTGTTTGCTATTTATTTTTGTGGTGTTGGGGCTGATTGCAAAGCTGGTAGGATTTAGTTTAATCCAATTTATTATTTACATTAAAGATGAGTTGCTGATTGTTTTGGGTACTTCGTCATCGGAATCTGTATTGCCCAGGATAATAACCAAATTAGAACGGTTGGGTTGTTCTAAATCTGTTGTAGGGTTAGTGATTCCAACAGGTTATTCGTTTAATCTGGATGGTACTTCAATCTATCTTTCAATGGCGGCAATATTTGTAGCGCAAGCCACTAATACATCACTTAGTTTCGTTCAGGAGTTAACGATACTTGCAGTTCTGCTTTTGACGTCAAAAGGGGCCGCGGGTGTAACCGGGAGTGGGTTTATTACACTTGCTGCAACGCTTTCTGCGATTCCAACAATCCCAGTGGCAGGTCTTGCTCTGATACTGGGAATCGATCGATTTATGTCTGAAGCACGCGCCTTAACTAATCTGATTGGTAATGGTGTTGCTACAGTGGTTGCTGCAAAATGGGAAAAAGAGTTAGATGAAGAAAAAATGCACCAAGAGCTCAACCGCATAAAAGAATGATAATATGGGTTAAGTGGGTTAACTCTTGGGCAGTAATGAACTGATTTGTTCCTCATCAAGCCCGGTTAGTTCAATAATAGTTTGCATGGGTAAGCCGATTCGAATGGCGTTTTCTATTATTTTTAACTTTTCCTTCCATTCGCCTTGCTCTAATCCCTGCTCAAGTCCTTTTTCTAGTCCTTGTTCTAATCCTTGTTGAAGACCTGTTTTTGTAGCGTATTCAATTGAGCTCTTTTGAATATAAATCCAGTCTTTCTTTTTATGCTGAAGCTCTAGCTCTTCTTCGCTAAGATTGGCTTCATTAGCAATACTAAAGGCTTTTTCAAGTTCTTGATTAAGATTCTTAGGCATATAATCCAGGTTGCCGGCGTTTTTAATAAAATAAACCCATTTATCCTGAATACTGATCAGCTCTTGCTCGGTTTTATTAAACTTGGGAAGTTCGATAAATATCAGTTCAATGTCATCACTGTATTGAATGAAGTGTTTTTTTTCGAGTAACTTAAACCGGTTAATCAGCTCATCACTGTTTTTAAACAAGATAAAATCAGTGATAGTTAAGGCAATAACAGGATTAAGTAGGTGATAAGCATCGCCTTTCTTTAATTGCAGTGAGTAATTTTTTGCCGCATTGTATAAGACTCGTTTTTCAAAACCTTCATGATTCAGGACTTGCATTTCAATGATGACCTGGGTGTTATCACTGAGTTCAGCTTTCACATCAACAAAGGTGTCTTTCATGCCCTTTAATAATGGGATGCCTATAAGGGTCAACGATGGTTAAATCAGTAATGGTTTGCTGCTGGTCAAACTCTATTACTGAATTTAAAAAGCTAATCAGCAAGTCTTTCGAACCTTCACTACCAAAGACTTTTTTAAAAGCGAAGTCTGTTTTTATATCAAGAAAATTCATTGTGTAGGCCTAAGGTGATCAGTAGCTTGAATTATAACTTTAAAGCTAACCATCCACGGAATAAAATCATACCCGTTGAAAATAAACCCGACCTATCTGATTTAAAAAATACTGCTGGCGGAGTTAAGTCTTGCACTTTTTAATCTCCTCACGGCTTAAGTGCGGTAACTTTTAAACCAAAGTAGTTTCAATAAAATCTAAACCATCCAACAAAGGTCAGACACCCCGATCTCTGCATCAAGCAGCCTTAAAGCGATAATACAAACCGCCTATATAAACCAATAAGATAAAGTCGGAAAACGTAACTTCTCATTAATTGCAGGTAACACCTAAGAATCAGGTTAGAATACCTATATGGATACTCTCAAGCCGCAATTACCGAAAATCAGTCATGAAGATCGAACACCGATAGTTGATATACTATTGGAATTGCTTGCGTGGCAGCAAATACAGATAGACAGGCTGGAACATGAGATACTTAAACTCAAGGGTGAAACTACAAAGCCCAAGATAAAACCCAGCAAAATGGATGAGGACTCTGCCAAAGCCGATGCAGAAGCTAGCGATGACAGTGACAAGCCCAAAAAGAACAAAGGGCCAAAACGCAGTAAAACCAAATATCTTAAGATTGATGCTACGTTCAACATCCACCCCGATACTATTCCAGAAGGCTCAACCTTTAAGGGTTATCGGGATGTTGTCATTCAAAATATTAAATTCGAGACATTCAACACCTGCTATCGCTTAGCCCAATATGAAACAGTTGATGGAAGCTATGTGTCAGGACAATTGCCCGATGAGTTCAACGGCTGCCATTTTGGCAGTGACCTGATTAGTTTTATCCTCTATCAATATCATCATCAACATGTCACCCAACCGCTGCTGTTGAAACAACTGCTGGATTTGGGTGTTGATATCTCCAGCGGTCGGCTGAGCCAGTTTATCACCGATGATTTGGATAGGTTCCATGATGAAAAGGATGAATTACTTCAAGCCGGATTGTCTGTGTCAGCCTATGTGCACACCGATGACACCGGGGCGCGTCATGATGGTAAAAGCGGCTATTGCACCCATATTGGCAATGAGCTGTTTGCCTGGTTTAGTAGCACGGAAAGCAAAAGCCGCATTAACTTCCTGAGTTGTTTAGGCCAAGGCACCGACCATTTTTATGTGCTGAATGCCGGTGCCTTCGCGTATATGGAAGAACAAAAACTGCCGTCTATCCTGTTAATACGTCTTGAGCGTGAATTTGAGGGTGAAGTGGTGTGTAGCCTGCCGCTGGCGGAACCTGCCGATAAGACGGTACGGATCGAAACTACTCTTGATTGGGATAAATGGCTGGATCAGCAGGGCATCAAAACCAGGCGGCACCGGAGAATTATCACCGAAGGCGCCTTAATGGGTGGCCTATTAGCTCAAGGCATTCCCGCTACCTTGAGCATTATCAGCGATGATGCCGGACAATTTAACGTCTTTGACCATGCGTTGTGCTGGATTCATGCCGAACGCATCATTAATCGTCTCATTCCATTAAATGCCGAGCATGTTAAAGCCGTTGACAACACCCGCGAACAACTCTGGCAGATTTACCGCGATCTAAAAACCTACAAACTTGAGCCAACTACAGGCCAGGCTGAAGACATCAAATCTCGCTTCAAGACGATGTGCAGCACCAAAACAGCTTATGTAACACTGAATCTTGCTTTACAACGGATGGGTAACAATCAGCACGAACTGCTTCGCGTACTTGATAAGCCTTATTTACCGCTCCATAACAACCTGAGCGAACGCGATATTCGGGATTACGTTAAAAAACGAAAAATAAGCGGCAGTACACGAAGCGAGGCAGGTCGAAGGTGTCGCGATACCTTTGCCAGCTTAAAGAAGACTTGCCTAAAACACAAGATTTCGTTTTGGCATTATCTTAAGGATAGGCTGATGGGCACAAACAACATTCAACCGCTACCTGATTTGATTCGGGCTGCAGCTACCTGTGGGTAATGAGAAGTTACCTAAACTTGAGCTAACGCCTTAATGT
>Ga0194047_10002512_pt1 | contig 10486 bp, 12 predicted proteins | sample JunL225m_MetaG_2_FD_160070 | JGI IMG/M metagenome (GOLD analysis project Ga0194047, IMG submission 160070) | Anoxic zone freshwater microbial communities from boreal shield lake in IISD Experimental Lakes Area, Ontario, Canada - Jun2016-L221-5m | ecosystem: Environmental > Aquatic > Freshwater...
GCATTTATTTATATCTATTCATCGCCAGATGCTGGAACCTGGATTGGTGCATCTCCCGAGAAATTATTAACTGTTGAAAATGGAACACTTCAAACAGTAGCGCTTGCCGGCACTTTAGAAAAAAACTCCAAAATTGATTGGTCGAAAAAAGAACGAGAAGAACAATCGCATGTCGAAAATTTTATTTCAAATGTGTTCTCTAAAATTGGAGTAAGCAATTATAAAAAAGGAAATGTTCAAACGATTGCGGCCGGAAATTTACGGCACTTACAGTCTACTTTTTCATGGCAAATTCACGAAGAAACCATTGAAAAAGATTTCTCTCAGTTTTTAACTGAGCTCAACCCAACACCGGCAGTTTGTGGTTTGCCAAAGTTTGAAGCAGCTGAATTTTTAAAACAAAACGAAGGATTTGAAAGACGCTTCTATAGCGGATTTGCAGGAATTGTAGACAGAGAAACCACTCAACTTTTTGTAAATCTTCGATGCATGGAAGTAATGAAAGATGAAGTTGTATTATATGCAGGTGCGGGAATTACATCCGATTCGATAGCAGAAAAAGAATGGGAAGAAACCGAAAAGAAAATAGAGACACTTGGGCGTTTCTTGTAGATATTCTGAATTACTTAATGGCTTGATTTTAAAACTTTTTTATATATTTGATTTACTAACCAATCAAAAAAATATATGACTGTTATTCAACACTGTTGGTGGCAAATTATAGTAGCCGCCATTGTTTATTTTGCATTAGGCGCAGCTTGGTTCAATCCCAAAACTTTTGGAAATGTATGGATGAAAAGCCATGGATTAGTTAGGGATAAAGAAAAAATGAAAGACACAAACATGGGATTGATGTTTGGACTTTCGTTTGTGTGTGCGCTTATTTTTAGTGCTGCCATTTGCTGGATATGTTGTGCAACTAGCTGTGGAGCATGTTGCCAATCAACCAAATTAATTCATTGTTTAAAAATTGGTTTCCTTGTTGGAATGATTGCAGCAACGAGCATTTCATTGGCTTATTTATATCAGATGAAACCATTAAACGCTTTTTTAACTGATGCGTTGTATCATGTTGTTGCGTCATTGCTTGCAGCTATAACATTGCATGTTTTGGGTTGCTGTTAAAAAGTCTTACGCATTTCGAATCTTCGAATGGAAAGGCTATTGTTTTTCAAGTAAAGGCAATAATTCGTAATTCTAGTTATTCCTAATTCGTAGAATTCACTTAACATTCTTACATTTGTCGAGCATCCAATTTCTATGCTTAAACAAGGTCTACAACAAAAACAATTGATGCGGCTAACACCGCAGCAAATTCAGTTTATCAAACTGCTGCAACTTAACACCACCGATTTACAACAACGCGTTGATGAAGAATTGATGGAAAATCCTGCTCTTATTTCTGGAAATGATGCGGATGCTGACGAAGAAATAGTTGGCGATAATACCAAAGAAAAAGATACGATTGAAGAACCCGAAGCAGAGGTTGAAAAAGAAACGGATGAAGAAAATATTTCTGTTGAAGATTATTTAACAGATGATGGAATTGATGTAAAAGAATACGTAAATGATGATTACGATTCGGATGGATTTCATTTGAGTGATGAAGGTCCGGATGAAGAAAAAAAGGAAATGCCCCTTGCTGAAACAAGTTCTTTTCACGATGCGCTGATGGAACAATTTGACGCTATTGCAAAAGATGAACGCGAAGAATTAATCGGTAATCAAATTATTGGAACTATTGATGATGACGGATATTTAAGACGTTCGCTTGAAGCTATTATTAACGACTTAGCATTCTCGCAAAACATTGAAGCAACAATTGAGGAAATGAAAAGTTGCCTGCATAAAATTCAAGCGCTCGATCCGGCAGGAATAGCCGCGACAACTTTACAAGAATGTTTATTACTGCAGTTAAAAAGAAAAGATCAGAACAATAAAAATGTGTTGATTGCTCTTGAAATTTTGAAAAATCATTTCGATGATTTTACCAAAAAACATTACGATAAATTGTGCAAGCAATTAAAAATAAATGACGCTGAATTGAAGGATGTTATTCGAGTAATCACTCACCTTAACCCAAAGCCCGGTGAGGCAATGAGCGAATCGAGAACACAATATATTACACCGGATTTTATTTTATATGAAGAAAATGGGCGACTTAAAATTCAGCTAAACTCTCGCAATGCTCCAGATTTACGAATTAGTCGTTCTTATATGGAAACATTGAAAGGATATGATTCATCCAACAAGCCCAGCAAAAATTTGAAAGAAACGGTGCAGTTCATCAAGCAAAAATTAGATAGTGCAAAATGGTTTATCGAATCCATTAAACAGCGCCAAAATACTTTATTGCTTACCATGAATGCGATATTAAAGAAACAATATTTCTATTTTGAAGAAGGCGATGAAACCAAACTTCGTCCAATGATTTTGAAAGATATTGCTGAAGAAATTGGAATGGATATTTCAACAATCTCTCGTGTAGCAAACAGCAAATACGTGCAAACTGATTTTGGAGTTATACCATTGAAATTCTTTTTTAGTGAAGGAATTCAAACAGAAGATGGAGAAGAAGTTTCGAGTAGAGAAGTGAAAAAGATTTTGAAAAATGCCATCGAAGCCGAAAATAAACATAAACCATTGCCTGATGAAAAGTTGATGGAAATTTTAAAAGAAAAAGGATACACCATCGCACGTAGAACTGTTGCAAAATACCGAGAGCAATTAAATATTCCAGTGGCCCGTTTACGAAAAGAAATTTAGAAGAAAATCAACTTCTCAGCTTTTTATTACAACCCTTAAGATAATTAGTTTTTTTATATGAAAGTTAAAGAACATTTTCGCTCTAATGATACCAGAAAACAATTTTGATTTAGCCGAACACACCAAATTACAGTGGTATAAAGTAGTTTTCAGTTTAAAAAAAATGTTCGGTAAGAAACCTGACATGAATGCAATTATTTTTTTGATTGGAGTTCGTGAACTAGGCGTTACACGCGAATTTACCAAAGAAGTGAAAACAGATTTGATGCATATTGCAACCTGTAAATTATTGAGCTATGATGGCTATTATCAATTTGATAAAATCGATGAAGAGGGTTGGCCACATTATAACTTAATATATAAACCACCTTATATTGAACTAACCGATCAGGAAAATATTTTAAAAAAATTAATCGTACAATATTTTGAAGAGTCGGGTTTGATTGATTAATTTGAACCAAACAAGTATATCTTGTGAAACATAAATAGATTAACAAAATCATACAATATGAAAAATTTCACAGCAAAAATTTTTATTTCAACAGCCATTTTATCCTTCCTTTTTATTAGTGCGCAGCAACCAAAGCCAAAACCAAAAAACAAAGCAAAAGTAGAAGCTAAAGTACCGGCACCACCCAAAGATCAATTGGTTGAGGTACAAACTCAATACGGTAAAATGGTGATTCGGTTATATAACGAAACGCCAAAACACAGAGATAATTTTATTAAATTGGTAAAGGAAGGTTTTTATGACAGCTTATTGTTTCATCGTGTAATAAGAGATTTTATGATTCAAGGTGGAGACCCGGGTTCAAAAAATGCACCAGCCGGAACGATGCTTGGAAATGGAGAAACAGGATACCAAATTCCTCCAGAGTTTAATACAAATCTTTATCATAAAAAGGGAACGCTCGCTGCAGCACGAACTGATAACCCATTAAAAGAATCAAGTGGCTGTCAGTTTTATATTGTTCAAGGAAAAAGATTTTCTATTACAGAATTATCAAATGTTAGAAACAGCATGAACTTTCAAGCTAAAACAAGATTGTTGCAAGACATCTCTAACTCCGATACCGCTCAAGCAAAAATTGCAGATTTTAAAATTCGTGGCGATAAAGAAGGTTTGCATAATTACATGGTTAGTCTTCAACCACAAGTTGATGAAATATACAAAAAAATAGAATTTAATTACACGCCCACTCAGTTAACAACTTATTCAACATTAGGCGGAGCACCACATCTAGATATGAATTACACAGTTTTTGGAGAAGTGATAGAAGGGTTAAATGTGATTGATTCCATAGCAGCAAAACCAACTGACCAGTTCAGCAGACCATTGAATGATATCAGAATGAAAATGAAGCTTTTGAAATAATGAGATGAAAAATGTCTTTCTACTAGTCTTTTTTTCGATATGTAGTTGTGTATACGCACAAGAAGAAACAAGTGTATCGGGGAGAATATTAGAGAAAGGAACAAACAATGCTTTGCCATTTGTGAGCATTGGCTTTAAAGGAACGAAAGCAGGAACCACTTCCGATTTTGAAGGAAATTTTAGTCTAAAAACTACCTCACCATCCGACACGCTAATTTTTTCTTATGTAGGCTATAAAGTTGAAAAGAGAAAAATTAAGGGTGGACAAAAGCAACATATCATATTGAGATGATAAGTCAATCCAATGATTTGCGAGAATTTGTTGTTCACCCGGGAGAGAATCCAGCACTAAAAATTATTCGAAAAGCACAGCAAAAGCGTGCAGAAAATAATCAAGAAAATTTGAATGAATATGAATTCGATTCCTACAATAAAGTAGATGTTTCGATGAACAATATTTCAGAGAAAATGAAAAACAGTTTGGTGTTTAAACCACTCAAAAAATTACTTGATACAAGCAGCCAAATGAAAAATGAAGAAGGAAAATACATTCTTCCACTATTTATCAGCGAAAGTTATTCTAGGTATTTTCAAACCACATCACCGTCTCAAAATAAAGAAATAGTTAAAGGAAGCAGCATTACCGGAATTGGCGTTAATCAAGGAAGTTACGTGATTGATTTGCTTGGAGCAACAACCCTGCAATTTAATTTTTGCAACAATTGGCTTCGCATTTTAGGCAAAGATTTTATCTCTCCCATTGCAAGCGGAAGTATGAATTATTATATCTATACCTTAACCGATTCTGTGTGGATAGACGGTTTGAAATGTTATAAAATAAAACTGAATTTAAGACGGGAAGAAGATTTAGGATTTTTAGGAACGATGTGGATTACGGATTCTACATTTGCTATTAAAAGAATAGATGTTGAACTATCACCTAATGCGAATGTAAACTTTGTGGACCGAATGAAAATTCAGCAAGAGATGCAACAAACTAAGGCTGGTCCTTGGCTTCCGGTAAAAGTCAGAATGGTTTTTGATGTTGCTGAATTAACAAAAAACTCGAGTGGTTTTATTGCTAAATTGTATCGATCGAATTCATCCATTGAAGTAAATCAGAAAAATGAAGATCATTTTTTTAGCAACACATTTGAACGAAATACAGATGCGTTAGATAGAGATTCATCTTTTTGGAAAGATGTTAGAAAAGAGCCCTTTTCAAAAGTAGAAACTCAGATGTTTAAAATGATTGATTCGGTGAAAAATGTTCCTGTTGTTAAAAATTATACAGACATTATTCGACTTATTTTAGAAGGATATTACCGTGTAGGAAAGTTTGATTTAGGGCCGTATGTTTTTTTAGTTGGATACAACAATATTGAGCAATTTCGCTTTCAATTGGGGTTTAAAACCAATCAGTTTTTTTCTGAGAATTATCAAGTACGAGCACATATTGCTTATGGCACATTGGATCAAAAAATAAAATACAGTTTGGGTGGAGATTATATTTTTTCTAAAAAGCACTGGACAACCCTCGGTGCTTCGTTTAAAGATGACTATGATATTCTTGGTGTAACTGATAATAAGGGAAGTTTAATTCAAAAAAGCGCCACATCAAATGTGTTTGCCGCATTTAGTTTTCTTTCACCTCGAGCACGAATTAATCGAACAGTAGATTCAAGAATAAATTTTGTTATTCAACCTACACGCGATTGGACATTTCATGCAGTTATACAAAATACGTATTTCGAACCTTTGTTCACTTTTGCTTATAAGAAAAACCCGGAATTGTCGGCAACATTCAGTAATCTCAAACAAGATTTCACCTATACATTAGCAACTATTGAAGCCCGATTTGCGTTTAAAGAATTGATGGTAGTAAGAGGAATTGAACGCAATAGAATTGTTCGAGCAAAAGCCCCAATATTTACTCTTTCGTATACCAAAGGATTTAATGGAATACTGAATGGTCAATATGAGTTTGATAAAATACAACTCAACACAAACCAACATATCTCAACAGGTTTTCTTGGAAATGCCGATTACAATATTACAGCCGGTAAAATTTTTGGAGTGTTGCCATACCCAATTTTATATATACCTGCAGGCAATCAAACCATGTTTTATGCCGATAATAATTTTAGCTTAATGAATGAGTACGAGTTTCTGGCTGATGAATATATTTATGCAAGTTATGTGCAACATTTTGAAGGATTATTTTTTAACAGAATACCCATTGTAAAAAACTGGAAACTTAGAAATTTTGCTTTGTTGAAAGCGACCTATGGAAATATTACCAGCGATAACAGAGATTTAATTCCTTCTGTAAATTTAAATGGAAAACAAATTGAGCCAATTACTTTTTTTGGAAATCAACCTTATGTGGAAGTTGGTTATGGTATTGAAAACATTTTTAAATTTATTACTATTGGAGCATACCATCGATTAACTTATACCGATTCAACCCGAAGAGGAAGAAACTTTGGAATCAATGTGGGCTTGCGGTTTACTTTTTAGATTTTTTCTTTTCAAAAAGATCTCTTATCGCATCCCAATATTCTTTACCATAACTCACAAAAATTTCATCTCCCGGATTTAAATTTCTTGTTGCAACAATGTAAGGTTTTCCTTTCCGTACTTCATATTTACAATTATTTCGCAAACCAGCCACCCTTCCAAAACCTGCAGCATCATTGGCATAACGAGCTAACGCCCAAACGGTGTGTTGAGCATCTACACAATTTTTGGCACTCACAAAAAAATAATAAGCACCAAAACCATCTTGGTTTTCATTTCGTTTCAAACACTCTTTCCAGGTTATTTTTTCACCTTCATATTCGCACACAACCTCTCCCTTTTTTATTTCGGTGTTGGTCCATAAACCTTTTCCGGCATCAGGTAATTTTGATTTTTTTACAAATAGCATCGTGAGGCAAAAATGCACTATTAAATCAATCATGAAAGATTTTTTTTACATGATAAATTTTTAAACATCAAACTTTAAACATCAAACTTTTGTTATTACTTCGTTTCATCAAAAATTTAATATGCAAATAGTATCATATAATGTAAATGGAATACGGGCAGCCATAGGTAAGGGTTTGCTTAATTGGATGGAACAGCGCAAAGCCGATGTTTATTGTTTTCAGGAAACAAAAGCCAATCAAGAGCAAGTGGATACCAAACCGTTTGAATTGCTTGGTTATAATCATTATTGGTTTTCGGCACAAAAAAAGGGATATAGCGGTGTAGCTATATTCACTAAACTAAAACCAGATTTTGTTGAATATGGTTTTGGGGATAAAGATTTTGATTTTGAAGGAAGAATTATAAGAGCCGACTTTGGAGATATTTCTGTTATCAGTGTCTATATTCCTTCCGGTTCGAGTGGTGATGAAAGGCAATCTTACAAAATGATTTGGCTTGATCATTTTCATCAATACATCAACAAATTAAAAGAGCAGAAACAGCAATTAATTATTTGTGGTGATTATAATATTTGTCATCAGGCAATTGATATTCACGACCCGGTTGGAAATAAAAACAGTTCGGGCTTTTTGCCTGAAGAACGTGAATGGCTTAGTGGTTTTATTCAATTAGGTTTTATCGATTCTTTTCGAAAATTTCATCCAGAACCGCATCATTACAGTTGGTGGACATTCAGGCAAAACTCTCGCGAGCGTAACAAAGGTTGGCGTATAGATTATTGCATGGTGCATGAAAATTTAACACATAAAATAACTGCTTCAGGAATTCATCCCGATATTGTTCATAGCGATCATTGCCCGGTTTGGGTGGAAATTTCTTAAAAGTTAATTTGTAATGTACAGATAATTCCCCATTGCATCCAGCTTAACGGTATATTGTTTAAGAGGAACATTTGCAATTCCGCTTCTTGGAAATCCAGTATCAGGCATAAAAGTTGAACTGCAAATACCTGCATTTGACTTATTACAAATTGGGCCGATGATATGTTTTTTTGAACAACTGAAATAAAACCCTGAACTATCCATACTAACAAACGCACAGCTATCCATCGGATTAACAGGGCAGGTTCTGTCGAAGGCAACATACACATCGTTGATAGTGTGATAAATAATAATATCTCTATATCCTCCGGGTTCATATACCCAACCTTGTTGAAGAGCAAGTGCGCCATATTGAGGGCCGTTTAGTTGTATGGTAATATTTACGGGAACCAATGGAAAAAAAGGTGCTCCTGCAGTTGAAGTGTTACCTGACTTACTGCACGAAAAAAACAAAAGTGCAATGCAAACAAAACCAATAAATTTATTCATAATCATAAAATCCCTTTTTAGTTTTCCGACCGAAATGGCCAGCGTCTACTTTTTGCTGTTGCAAGCGACTAGGTCTAAATTTTCCATCTTGATGAAATAAATTGTAAATGGAATTTGTGACAGAGAAATTGGTATCCACACCAATTAAATCCATCAACTTAAATGGGCCCATTTTAAATCCGGAATTTTCCATTAATGCATCAATGGTTTCTATATCAGTAATTTTTTCTTCGGCAATTTTTAGTCCTTCCACATAAAAATGGCGAGCCACACGATTCACAATAAAACCAGGTGAATCAGAAGCCATCACGCAAGTTTTTCCCATTCCTTCAATAAAAGTTTTAGAGAAATTTGCGATTGATTTATCGGTTTCAACACCTGAAATTATTTCCACCAATTTCATTACGGTTGGCGGATTAAAAAAATGTATTCCGAGCACTCGTTTTGGATTAGGGATTTTTGCCGCAATTTGAGTGATTGGAATAGATGATGTATTACTGGCAAGAATGGTATGCTCGGAATTATTCGCTGCAACGGTTTGAAAAAACTCTTGCTTAACAGCTAATTTTTCTAAAATCGCTTCAATGATTAAATCACCTTTTACTTCAGCAATGGAATTGGTAAAAACAAGATTTGAAAGCGTGTTATCTTTTTGTTCAGGTAAAATTTTTTGTTTAGCCACCAAGGATGTTAAGCTACTTTCTATAGAAGCCTTTGCTTTTTGAAGTGTAGTTTCATCCACATCAAAAAGAATGGTCTTATATCCGTTTAGAGCTGTAAATTGTGCAATGCCAGCTCCCATTGTGCCTGCACCAGCTATACAAATTGTGTTTACTTGATATGTCATTGCTTTACAAAAGTATCTTTAAAAGAATATTTTCTTAAAACAAAATCACACTAAAATTGATTTAGTATAGTAAGAGGGCAATTTATAAACTTAAAAAAGTTTCCATTACCTTTGAGTGGCAATAAAAAAATTATGATTACAGTTAGCGATAAAGCAAAAAACAGAATTATTGATTTAGCAAAAGAATCAAATTATACAGCAGACTATTTTTTACGTGTAGGAGTTGATAGTGGAGGATGTTCAGGACTTTCATACAAACTTGATTTTGATAATGTGTTAAAAGAGGGCGATGAGGTGATTGACCAAAATGGTGTTAAAATAGTTGTTGACAAGCGAAGTGTTTTATACCTTTTTGGAACCGAACTTGATTTTTCAGATGGCTTAAATGGCAAGGGCTTTAATTTTATCAATCCAAATGCAACACGAACATGTAGTTGTGGTGAGAGTTTCGCGGTTTAACAGTAAAAATTTCTTAAAAGTTTGATTTTAAATTCAAAGGAATATATTTGCAGTCCTTTTTTAATAATAAAGACTATACAATGGCAAACCATAAATCAGCTGAAAAACGCATTCGTAGCAGTGCAACAAAACGTTTAAAGAACAGATATCAAGCAAAAACAACTCGCACAAATATTAAAAATTTAAAAGCGACTACTGATAAAGCAGAGGCAACAACCTTGTTGCAAAAGGTTTCATCAATGCTTGATAAACTTGCAAAGAAAAACGTGATTCATAAGAAAAAAGCGGCTAACCAAAAATCAAAACTGGCGAAAGCAGTGAATAAAATTGGTAAAGAAGAAGCACCAAAGAAAGCAGTTAGAAAAGCTGCACCTAAGAAAAAAACAAAAAAATCTTAATTGATTTATAAATAATTTATTGAAAGGCTTCCTCAATGGAGGCCTTTTTTATTTCATATTATTGACCCCTGGTAAATAAACTTTAGAACTTGTCATTTGGGGGTACTAAGCATCCGCTTTATTTACGTCAACCTGAACTTGTTTCAGGTTCATAGATGCTGAAACAAGTTCAGCATGACGGCATCGGCAAGCACAACAGCAGGTCCTTCGCTATGCTCAGGATGAACTGTGTTAAATTCCAAATTATTTTTAAAATTCTTTGTATATTTTTTGACTAGTACCAATTACAAATGCCTGACGAATTAATTTATTTGCTACCGCAATTATAGCCAGCTTTCCA
>Ga0194047_10002513_pt1 | contig 10483 bp, 6 predicted proteins | sample JunL225m_MetaG_2_FD_160070 | JGI IMG/M metagenome (GOLD analysis project Ga0194047, IMG submission 160070) | Anoxic zone freshwater microbial communities from boreal shield lake in IISD Experimental Lakes Area, Ontario, Canada - Jun2016-L221-5m | ecosystem: Environmental > Aquatic > Freshwater >...
CTTGTGCCAAAGGATATTAAAAACTTAAACGATTGTTTATCAAATAGTTATAAAATTGATTATAAAAAATAATTCCACAAAATGGAATGATTTTCCGCTAAAGAGAGAATTGCGAAGAAAATTAATCCTTTATCTATCCGGAATTAGTTACATCAAGAGATGAAAAAGTGCATGAGAAACTATCTACTTAAAAGGCTTTAAGTTTATTTATTAGAGCTTAAATTTTGATATATTATTTGCCTATTAGGATCTTACGAATTCTATTGTAAACAACAACTTCCAGGAGGTAAGAAAATATAATCATGATGGCTATATAAAGGCCATATTCAATCAGCTTATTATTAATAAAATTCAAATAAGTGGCTTCTATTACCAGATAATGGTGCGAGATATAAATCACATAAGAACAAGGAGCCAAATGTTTAAAAACTCCAAACAGAGAATTAAAACCACGCCAATTTAAATTTTCCCAGATAATCGCTCCAAACATTACCATAATTGCAAATACAAAATGTCTAAGTTCTATAAACGGATAAGCAACAAGCGGATAACTATACACTTTAGTATATGAAAAATGGATGTATAAATTCAATGCAAGAAGTGCCGTAATCGTAAACAGTACATAGGCATAAGGCATAATGGATTTAATAGTGTATTTCTCTTTTTTAAGATAGATGTCAGCAAATCGTACACCAATCCACCATATTGCGAAATACATGGCCAGTCGATTTACAATAAATGGGTAGACAATATATGTGGCAGCAGCAACAATACTAATTGCGCTCACCCATTTATTAATTTTTGCACTGTTGATATTGGTTGCCAGTAAAAAGAAAAGCATGTAAAACCACCATTCATACGAAAGCGACCATAATACCCCATTTCCCATGTAAGCAGCAGATATCACATTAGGTTTTTGAGAGATCACATCCTGAAGCATAAAAATATTTCCAAATAAAGTTTGCCATTCAGGATTAGCCAGGGTTCCTTCGGAATAACACTTGATTAAATAGCCCAATAAGAATATAAAAAAAAGAGGAATATATAATCGGATAAATCGACGAATAAAATAATACTTAAAAGTTTTATCAGCAGACTTCTCATAAGTATATTTAATTACAAAACCAGATAAGACAAAGAAAACAATAACAGCTTCAGGACCAAATCGGAAAATCGCACCAACATTTACACCCAATAAATAAATTTTCTGAGGCAAAGCGTGAAAGAATACCACATACAATGCTGCAAACCCACGTAGTGCTTCAAGTTTTTCTAATCGGCTTTTTTTAATGATTTCTTTGCTCATTTGGAACTCCTTTAAGATATGCTTATTGAAATTTGGTTAAACAGAACCAACAGTATGTTTAGTATGAATAAACTTTTTATTGGCTCCCTTTATTTTCAATAAAGACAACAACATTAAGAACATGCCTTTTGGCAATCCTGCAACTGCTTTTAAGGTATTATAATTGTAGAATTTTTTTGGAATTGAAATAAGTAAAGCAAAAAAACATCCAGCCATTAATGCTAACCAACCAATCGATAAATTATAATCCCCCTTTAAAATAGTATTACCCAATAAAAAGCCAAAACCGAATATAATCACCGCTCCTAACAATAATATTCGAGGAGGTTGTATAAACTGAATAGCCTTATCAAAATAATCAACATTCCCATTCGCAAATAGCGCTTTTACTGCCTTAAGAAAATCGCTTTTGAAATAATGTAGCTGAGCAGAAAGCCATCTGCGGCGTTGATTACTAAATGCATTAGGATTTTGAATTTTCTCATCAAATACATAAGCATCATCTAAATAGGCGATTTTATGTCCTCCTTTCAACATTTTTAATTCAATCTCTTTGTCAAATCCCCCTACTGCAGTAACAGTTGACATCATTGCTTTAAAAAAATCATATTCGAATGCCATCCCAGAGCCAATGATAGCTGATGAAAGTGTTAAGGCCCGATGCCCTTTTCTAAAAATATGATTATTTATTTCTTCACTAATTGCATCCAGGATTGCCCAAGAATTATTAATATTTTTTGCAGCCCGATGACCCTGAACTGCGATATAACCGTCATCAAATGCAGCATTTATTTTAGTTAAAAAATCTGGTGCCATTACATTATCCGCATCAAGTACAACAGCTATGTCGTATTGATCAGTAAGCTCAGACATTCCTTTATTAAGTGCTTTTGATTTCGTGCTTTTATCGAAGCTAACTTCAATTAATTTTATGGGCAAAGCCTTTAATTTAGTAATAGTTTCCTCTTGAAACGAATCTGCAATAACCACCACATCAAACATAGACATGGCATAATCTTGTTGCAAAGCAGCTTTTGCAACTTCAATAATCACTTCATCTTCACTATACCCTGGTATTAATACAGCAATCTTTCTCAACTTATCAGAAATTTTAAATTGTTTTTGTTTATAAAATAACCCCGCAATAGCAAATAATAAAATATAAAGCACTGCCAATCCAATGAAAACGAATAAAATGTATTGTATTGAATTATAAATTATCATAAGATTAATTTAATGTTTGATACGCTTCTTTTCTCAACCCGAAATAATAAGTTTATAAAAACGAATATTCTCTTTTGTTTAATTTGATTTATACTTACGAATCCTATTCCGAATTTTTAATGCATACTTGCGTAAGAATGGCAGGTATTTACCACTTTTTAAATTATATAATGCGGATTGAGATTCAAATATCATTTCAAAATTCTCAGTACATAATACTGGTTTTTTTGAAAGTCTGTTAATCTCAATGGCTTGTGCCAATTCACTTTCAACAAATAAAACATGTGGTTTAGCATTGTAGGCTTTGGCTTTATGGGTACCATGACTATTTGCCTTTTGACGAGCAGCCATATCCGGAAGATCCAGCATCACCAATTCATCATACTTCACATTATTTTCCTTTAACCAGATTTCTGTTTCTTTTCGATATTTCTCTAGTCTTGAAGTAACAATGGTTCCAATTTTGCTTCCTGGAATAAATAATGGGGCTGCGTGCAAAATAAAATCTCTGTACTTTTCTCCATCATCATTTTGTTCGGGTAATGGATCCACACATAACACACCGTCAATATCAAAACATGCTTTTTCTAATGAAGTATGGTTTAAAAAATTCCATTGAAAATATCGGGGAAGAGGCACTACTTCAAAATAATAATCCACCACTTTTTCTTTTCCAGGAATCACATAAACAGCACAATATTTAATATCGAAATCAGCTGCTACAGATTGCAATTTTTCTTTTACCTCGTTCAATGCAGAACCTGATGCAACACTATCATCTACTACAAGAATTTTTTTGAAATCTTTTTTATCAAAAAATTGGCTCCTGGCTCCTGCTTTATAAATATGTCCATTTAAAAAAGAATCAATATCAGTATATGGACAATTTAAATATAAAGCCAACAAATTGGCTGGTAACATTCCACTCCTAGGAACCCCTACAATAAGATCAAAATCGCGGGGTAGAATACTCAACCTTTTAAGGATGATTTTATTCAGGTCAGATATGTTTCTGTATTCCATGATTATTTATTTAAATTTAAGATTTTATTTACGAAATATAAGTGGTCATTTGTTGGGTAACTAAGTTGATAATATTATCCAACTTATTAATCTTTAATTCTGTTTCAGCAGTTTGGATATCTTCCTGATCTATCATTTCTAGTACCTCAATTTCCTTCCCAACTTTAACTATGGAATACATAGATAAAACAGGTTTTATTCGGTGTGCCGTTTTTTTCATTTTAATAAAGTCACTTTCTCTATATGCTTGTTTTATTTCTTCAACAGAAATAGGAATGTCTTTAATAAATACCTGGATCATTTTTTTAGTAAGGTTAATATCTCCTCTGCAAAATTTATTAATCATGTCTAAATCGAATAATTTTTCAATTGGCGATGCATTTTCTAATGTTGTATTCATTTCTATTTTTTTCAGTTCGTAATATTTTATAGATTGGCTATTCTCGTGCCAACCTATAAATCATATTTAATAAACTGAAAATCAATTAGATGCATTTTTATATTTTTTTAAATGCATCTATTTAGTAGAAATTATTCCACATTTTGGAATTGCAAAGACCCATAAAACCAGTCTATAAAAACAAAAATCTAGTTTTATGATTGATTTTATAAAGTAACGGTAGTTTTCATCTGAACTTTGTAGAATCCAACTTGAAGATTTTGTAGTTGAATTTCTACGAATTGCAATTATTCAGCATTTTATAGTACTTAATAGCTGAATATTATCCAAAAAGCACATAAAATAAGCTTATACACCACAAACTCATCCATTTTCCATAAAATGGAATACTTCCAATTACTGTAATCCTACTATATTTTGTACATTTATATAGCCTAAGATTGTTTACTATTCAAGAACCCATTATAATAAATGAATAACTATTCCATTTTTATCGTAGAAGATGATCCCTGGTATGGGGAAATATTAGCCTATCATTTAGGACTTAATCCAGATTATAAAATCACCCGATTCGAGACTGGCAAGGAATGCTTATCTAAAATGCATTTAAAACCCGATTTAATCACCATAGATTTTTCATTGCCTGATATGCAAGGGGATGAATTGTTTAAAAAAATTAGAGAATCAAATCCCCAAATACCTGTAATCATAATAAGTGCTCAGGAGGAAATCAATGTTGCAGTGAGTTTATTAAAAATGGGGGTGAACGATTATTTGATCAAAGATGAAGCTACTAAAGACTTGTTATGGAATAGTATTGCTCGCATAAGAGAAACACAATCATTAAAAAAAGAAGTTGCCCAGTTAAGAGAAGAACTTGGAGAAAAATATTCTTTTCAAAATACTTTGATCGGACAAAGCGATAGTCTGAAAAAAGTGTTCACCATGATGAGCAAAGCCATCAAGACCAGTATCAATGTATCTATCAATGGAGAAACTGGAACTGGTAAAGAAGTAGTTGCAAAAGCAATACATTTTAATAGTGATCGAAAAAAGAAAAATTTTGTTGCCGTAAATATGACGGCCATTCCCAGAGAATTAGTTGAAAGCGAACTTTTTGGGCATGAAAAAGGTGCTTTTACTGGTGCCATAAATCGAAAGGAAGGCAAGTTTGAAGAAGCCAATGGCGGCACCATCTTTTTGGATGAAATTGCAGAAATGGATCTAAGCCTTCAAAGTAAACTACTCAGGGTATTACAGGAACGAGAAGTGATAAGAGTTGGTGGAAATGAAAAGCTGACTTTAGATGTAAGATTGATTGTTGCCACACATAAGAACCTTGCGGATGAAGTAAAAAAAGGAAACTTCAGAGAAGATCTCTATTTCCGAATCATGGGTCTTCCCATTGAACTTCCACCATTGCGTGAAAGAGGTGAAGACATTTTAATTCTTAGTAAATATTTTATTGAAAAATTTGCAAAAGAAAATAAAATGGGGGCGATCCATTTAACACCTGAGGCGAAGGATAAATTATTAAAGCACCCATTTCCAGGAAATGTAAGAGAATTGAAAACCATCATAGATTTGGCAGTGGTAATGTGCGAGAATAACCAGATAACTGCAGATGATATCACGCTTACTTCGCTTAAAAAAGATGATATGTTGATGGGATCACAAAAAACGCTTCGCGAATACACCATCGACATTGTTAAATTCTATTTGAAAAAAAATAATGATGATGTCATTGCCGCTGCGAAAGTTCTGGATATTGGCAAAAGCACTATTTATAAAATGAAGCAAGCAGGTGACCTCAATTAAAGGTTATTAATTGTTAATGCAAATAAGTTATGGGTATTAATTTTACATTTTCCGAAAACCAATTTAATCGAATATTCCCATTTTATATTCTTATTAATCAGCACATGATTATAGAGTCAACCGGGAATACTTTGGATAAAATTTTCCCTGGAACTAAGGGTATATTATTCTCTGAAAATTATAGAATTAAACAACCCAACCTAACTGATTTAAGTTTTAAATCTTTAATATCTATAAGTAATCAAATTTTAATTCTAGAATGTTTTAATAATCACCAAACTAATTTACGGGGACAAATTGAGTATCTATCGGAAACAAATCAACTATTATTTGTTGGCTCTCTCTTGCATACATCTATTGAAAAATTGATTAATAAAGATTTATCACTACATGATTTCGCCATTCATGACCCAAATACAGATTTATACTTTGCATCTAACAAAGAGGAAATAACTAGTGATGACAAAAAGCCATTAATATTTCCGATAGATTCAAGTAAAGAAAATCTAAAGAAAGCAACCAGGGAGATTAATAAAATTGCCATATTCCCCATTCAAAATCCAGATCCTATTATAAGAATTGATTTTAATGGAAAAATATTGAATAGCAATCCTCAAAATAAAAAATTTGATTATTTTATTTTCGAAGAAAAATTATTTAGATATACAGATTTATTTAAATTAATAGCTACAAAGATTGATTTAAATAAAGAAAAATGGGAGTTCAAAACGCAATCAGGTAATACCGAATATTCATTCGTATGCATTCCGAAGAAAGAAGAAGGCTTTATAGATATATTTGCAACTGATATTTCTGATTTAATAAAAGAGGATTTACAATTAGACCGCTTATATTTTATCATTCAACAAACACACCAATCAATAGCTATTACTGATGATAAAGTACAAATAGAATGGGTCAATAATGCATTCGAAAAAAATACAGGTTTTTCATTAGATGAGTCAAAGGGCAAAAGTCCGGGCAGCTTACTCCAAGGAAAGGATACCAATCCTGAAACGATTCAATTTATGCGCAGGCAAATACGCAAAGCACGACCATTTACCTGTGAACTCTATAATTATAAAAAATCTGGAGAAGGTTATTGGGGAAGACTTAGCGTACAACCCATTTTTGACAAAACAGGTAAACTAGTTCAATTTTTTTCCATTCTTGAAGATATCACAAACGAAATAGAAACGAAAGCAGCAAGACAAGAAACTCAGAATAGAATGTCTTCACTTATCAACAACTTACAAGCTGGTGTTTTATTAGTAAATGAGTACAGGAAAATAGATTTAGTGAACGCACGTTTTTGTGAAATTTTTCAACTAGACATAGAACCTGCCAATTTGATAGGATCAAGTAGTGCTTTAACAATTGAAGCATCCAAATACTTATTTAAAGACCCTGATTCTTTCGTATCAAATATCGAATTACGCAAAAAAGAAAAAAAAATAATTACTAAAGAAATACTGGAATTAGAAGATGGTAGAATTTTAGAAAGAGATTTTATACCAATATGGAATGAAGGAAAGTATAAGGGAAATTTATGGGTATACACTGATATTACTGAAATAGCAAATGCCGAAAAAAAATTAGAATTACAAAAAATATTTTACGAAGAAATTCTGGATAGTCTTCCTGCAGATGTTGCAGTATTTGATAAGCATCATACCTACTTATATGTGAACCCTAAAGGAATCAAAGATCAAAAAGTCCGGAAGTGGATAATTGGAAAAAAAGATGAGGATTATGCATTATTGAAAAATAAACCAATAGATTTTTACGAAAATCGGAGAAAAATATTTGATGAAGTATTAAAGTCTAAAAAAATAAAAAGCTGGGAAGAAGAATCAAAGAAATCGGATGGCTCAATTATACATGTATTACGAAATATGTACCCAGTAATAAATGAAGACCATCAAATAAAACTGATTATTGGCTATGGTGTAGATATATCCTATACAAAATCTATTTTGCATAAAATTGAAGAAAGTGAAAAAAAATATCGTGAGCTGATAGATAATTCCATGGCATTAATTACAACTATTGATTTAGATGGTACAATATTAACTGCAAATCCAATTGTAAGTCAAACTTTGGGATATACAGATGAAGAAATCATAGGCCATAAAATAACTGAATTCATGTCCGAAAATGATCGAAAGCTATTTAATAAGCGAGACTTGCTTAAAATTAAAAAAGAAAAGAAGGCTATCGGCGTTTTAAATATCATAAATAAAAATGGAACTGTTTCTAACATTTTATTTAACAACATTTTAAAAGAAGAGGTAGGCAAAGTGCCCTATATGAATGGCTTTGCTATAGATATAACTAACAGAATTAAAGCTGAGGAAGAATTAAAAAAAGCTAAGATAATTTCCGAGGAAATTGCACAATCAAAGCAAAAATTTCTGGCCCATATGAGTCACGAAATAAGAACACCCATGAATGCCATCATGGGTATGACTAATCAATTAACAAAAACAATACTTACAAATGAGCAGCAAATACAAATTAACATCATTAAGAATGCTTCTTCGAACTTATTAAATATCATTAATGAAATTCTCGACCTGTCAAAAATTGAGGCAAGGAAACTTTCTTTGGAAAAAATTGGATTTGAACCTAAATCGGTTATCGGCCAGGCAATGCAAGTAATGATGCATAAGGCAGAAGAAAAAGATTTACTCTTTACAAACTCTTATTGCGATTTAAATTTAGCTGAAGTTTTAATTGGAGATCCTTATCGTTTAAATCAGATATTACTCAATTTAGTATCAAACTCCATAAAATTTACAGATAAGGGAACTGTAGATATCAGTTGTATGGTGTTAGAGGACAATGGCTTACAACAAAAAGTAAAAGTAGTTGTACGTGATACTGGCAAGGGAATGGATGAAGAATTTACTAAAAAACTATTCAAAAAATATTCACAAGAGGATGAATCAACTGCTCGAATTTATGGTGGTACCGGTTTAGGCATGAGTATTTGCGAAGAATTAGTGCATCTAATGGATGGAACAATTAGTGTAGAAAGCAAGAAAGGTGTAGGTACTAGTATTTCTTTTGTAATACCGTTCGAAAAAGGGAACAAAGACCAAATTCAGGTGAAAGAAATTATCAAACTTGATACTAATATCTTAAGAGGAAGAAGGGTATTAATTGCAGATGATTATGAAATAAATAGACTCGTAGCAGCTACCATTTTAAACTTTTTTGAAGTAATTACTGAGGAAGCTAAAAATGGTATTGAAGCGATTGAAAAAATAGAGGCTGGAAATTTTGACCTCGTATTGATGGACGTACAAATGCCAGATATGGATGGTATAGAAGCTACCGAATATATACGAAGCAAAATCAGTAAAACACTTCCCATTATTGCATTAACAGCTTATGCATTAAAAGGGGATGATAAGAAATTTATTGATGCTGGAATGAATGATTATTTATCTAAACCTTTTGAAGAGAATCAATTACTAGAAATTACTATAAAATGGATACAGAAAACGGAAATCGTGGAACCCAAAAATGAAAAGAGTGTAACTAAAGATACATTTGAAATAAAGAGACCATTAAATACTCCCTTATTTGATTTGACTAAAATTCAAACTATTGCTAAAGGAAATAAAGAATTCATCAATAAGATGATTGACCTGTTCATAAATATTACCCCAGTTTCTATTATCGATATGAAAAACGCTTATGCCGAAAACGATTTTGAAAAACTGAGAAAATTAGCTCATCGGATTAAGCCCTCCGTTGATAATTTAGAAATTTCAAGTATTAAAGAGGACATAAGAGAAATAGAATTAAACGCTGAAAATTATAAAACATCGGAGCAACTTGAAAGCCTTATTTTAAAAGTGGAAAAAGTGATGACCGAGGTAGTTTCAGATTTGAGACTCCTTATTTAATAAGTAAAGCAATACAATCAGTTAAACTTTTTTGCCAACTAATCATTTCAATCCCATAATCTTTCACCAGCTTAGAACAATCCATAACAGAATAACCAGGACGCTTTGCTGGTGTTGGATAAGAACTGGATGGTATAGGTTTAACAATACAATTCTTACCCGCTTCCTTTGCAATGGTAGTTGCAAAATCAAACCAAGAGATTACACCAGCATTACTATAATGATAAATACCGTAATGGGCATGCCCTAATTCTATGGACTCAATTATTTTAATGATTGTTAATGCAAGATCCGCCGCATATGTGGGTGAACCGATTTGATCGCTGACCACATTCAATTCTGGGCGATCGTTCATTAAGCGCAACATTGTTTTCACAAAATTATTTCCGTGCACACTATATACCCAGGATGTGCGAATCACAATAGTTTCTGCACAATTGGATAAAGCCAATTGCTCACCCATCCATTTACTATAACCATAGTAATTGATGGGACTAGTTTTAGTTTCTGTAGTGTAAGGTGCTACACCATTTCCATCAAATACATAATCAGTAGAAATAGTAATGAGCTTCGCATGGATTTTAGAACAATACTGTGCAATTAAACCAACTGATTCAGCATTGGTTTTGTATGCTAATTCATTTTCTTGCTCTGCCTTATCTACTGCAGTATAGGCAGCACAATTAATAAAATAATCAGGATTATTTTTTTCAAAAAAAGGGGCAATGGTTTCGGGTTTTGACAGATCTAATTCTTCTCGTCCAGTAAATAAAAAATCGAAACTATCTTTTACTG
>Ga0194047_10002515_pt1 | contig 10482 bp, 8 predicted proteins | sample JunL225m_MetaG_2_FD_160070 | JGI IMG/M metagenome (GOLD analysis project Ga0194047, IMG submission 160070) | Anoxic zone freshwater microbial communities from boreal shield lake in IISD Experimental Lakes Area, Ontario, Canada - Jun2016-L221-5m | ecosystem: Environmental > Aquatic > Freshwater >...
AGTATATACAGCCACTTTTCCTTGTTTTAACACGAGAGAAAGTTGTACTTCCATTCCTGCCACAAACAGTAGCATAATAACTGACAAACTGAAAATGCCATCCATAGCAATAGGAACATTGCCGGTGCGAGGAAACATGTAATTAAATGTTTCTGGATATATCATTCCGAAAATTGTTGGCCCGAGAATTATTCCTACAATGAGTTCGCCCATCACTACAGGAAGTTTAAGTTTTTTACCTAGCTCCGCAAATATTCGGGAAATGATAAGCATTGCACTTATGGATAAGAGCAAAACTATTAATTCACCGTGGGCAAGTTTTATCATATACTAAACTCGAGAATGAACAATTAATACATTACAAGGTAAATCGGCAAGCACATATTCTATATCGTGTGCAAAAATGCGATCAAATAAATTCAAATTCGTATCGGGCGAATTAACAATCAACAAGTCTACCTTCTTATCTTTTGCATATTTGCTGATGGCATAGCCTTGTTTCCCTTTTAATATTTTATCGCTGATTTTAATATTGCCCGTATCACATTGTTCAAGTACTTGTTGTAAATTCAATTCCGATTTCTCGGTTATCCCTTTTATTATTTCTTTCGATTCCGGAGCTGTACTTTGGTCAGCCATCGTCATCGCTACTCCAGAAAGATCGAGTTCGTTGGCAATGATAATTTCTTTTGCTCGTAATTTTTTTGCAAGATATAACGAGGTGTTGATGGTGTGAATAGTTTTGGGATTTTCCACTCCGTTCACTACAAATTTCCTAAAAACCTGAGGAACTCCGTTGGGGCTAGTTAATAATAAAACCGAACATTTAGCCTTGCGACTGATACTTCGCGCTATCGACCCGATATAAAATTTCAAGAAGTTTTCCTTTTCAAGAGCGCCTAATATCAAGAGATCAACAATATTTAATTTGCATAAGCGTAAAATTGTATCTACTGGTTCACCTTCCATCCATATAATTCGACAATGTTTGGGATTTATTCCCACACTATCCATCATTTCATCGAGGTTACTTTCCTTTTCACTCGTTTTTTCTCCCACATGAAGTAATAATAATGATGAATCGCAAGCATCGCAAATACGCTTAGCTTCTGCTAGCAGAAACTTACATCGGGATGAAAAAGATACCGCCACAGCTATCGTTTCAAATGGATAGGATGGTCGTTTTTTTAATTTGCTTAAGTCCATGGTATGTTAATAAGTTGAATTAAGGAGGCGAAGGTAAGAAATAGGTTATTAGTAATGTTAAATTTTCCTAAATACATAAAAAAGCGAATAAAAATTGTTTTGTTAATTCAAATCGCTTCTTCTTTTTGTGTTTCCCTTTCCGAATGCTTTGCCAAAGCGACTTTGCTGTCAATAATTGATGAACGAATTGTTAATACCTTACTTTTTTCTTTTGGTGGCTTTATTTCATATAAACGGACTTTCAAGTTTGTTCTTTTGGCTCCAAAAGTCAACCTATTATTACGTTTACATAATTCGATGTGCTTTTATTCATTGTGTCTTTTCTGTTTTTTGCGGATTAATAAATTAAGAAACTGATTTGGCAAATATCATTACATTTGCCGACTATTTTTTTAACTCCAATATTAATACATTAATTACAATATGATGAAATGGTTAATGCTAGCTTTGGGTATTGTGTTCGAAGTGTTGGGAACCATTAGCATGAAATATGCAGAAGGATTCACCAAACTCTTTCCTTCTGTTTTAGTATTTGTTTTTTATGGAATTAGTTTGGCCGCTTTGGTTTTTGTTTTAGAAAAAATGGAAGTAAGCATTGCTTACGGCATATGGGCCAGTGCAGGAACAGCTTTAATTGCAATTATTGGTGTTGTTTTTTTTAAAGAATCCGTTTCTCCTGCTAAGGTAATTTCAATAGCATTAATTATTATTGGAATTCTCGGGTTAGAAATTTTTGATTAATAATTAGAACAATAGTATAAACTACATCTCATAAATGAATATTTTTTTAACCGGAGCTACCGGGTTCGTTGGCGGAGAACTTCTCGTTACCTTATCCAAAAGAAAAGAAGTAAATAAAATTTACTGCTTTCTCAGAGCTTTTTCAGAAGACGAAGCCAACATTAAACTCGAAAACATTTTTCGGATTCATCACGACCATTTTAATAAGCACAAAATAATCCCAATCATCGGCAACCTGTTTGACGAACACCTGACAGATTTCTTAATAAAAAACGAAACCATTCAGGACACCCATGTTATTATTCATTCTGCCGCCAACACATCCTTTTCTAAAATTTACGATGATATGGTCGAAAGGGCAAACATGGGAGGCTTGGAAAAAATATTATTGTGGGCAAAAAATCTCCAACAACTCAAAACCTTCCTTTACATAGGCACTGCTACCATTTGCGGAAAAGACATTAAAAACCGATTGGTACACGAAGACGAATCCCCTAATTTAAGAGCATCCCATCTTGTAAAATACACCTATACTAAAATGCATGGCGAATTAATTATTCACAAGCATTTGCCAAACGATAAAATTCTTATTGCCCGACCATCCATTATTATGGGCGACAGTCGCGATGTAGTTCCTCGTTCTCCCGTTATTTTATGGGCATTAGCCACCGTTAATCAACTACGCTTTGTTCCCGTTAATGAATTTGCAAATTTAGACATGATTCCAGTCGACTATACAGCACAAGCTATAGTTGCACTTTTGTTTGCCAAACGAAATTACAATGTATACCATATTTCTTCAGGTATGGCCGCAGCAACCACTGCGCACAAGCTTTCTAAAAGTCTCGAATCTTATTTTCCAGACCGGCCCCCATTTCATTTTGCAAATAAATCTATGCTCAACCAAGTCAAACTTTGGGCAAAACGAAAACTCCCTCTCGAAAGCGAACTCAATAAATTTCCCGAATATCTTGACTACTGGCACCATGTATTCGAAGACCCTAGCGCCCTTCGCATTCTTTTTGCCGGACTCGACCCCTATTTGGGTTTCGCAGAACTCGGGCAAGTTTTCGATAACTCTCGTTTATTAGCCGATGTCCCTTCATTAAAGCAAAGTTTACCTGCGCACGAATACATCAAAAATTCAATGTCATACATCGCAAAAATAGATTTGTTGGAAGGAGCCCTTAACCCTTAGTCATTTATTTTTTAACCAAAACAAATAATTAATTTCTTCGTTTTAATTATTTTTATACATTTGCACCCCAATAATTGAGCAGGTACCCTAGCTCAGTTGGTAGAGCAAAGGACTGAAAATCCTTGTGTCACTGGTTCGATTCCAGTGGGTACCACTCCAAGGGAAGAAAACTGAGATTTCAGTTTTTCTTCCCTTTTTTATTTTCGTAGTATTTAAAACACCATTTTAAGCTTCTTTACTTCCATTTTTTCTTTGGTCAATTCCCCAAAAGATGCAATAAATCAGTTGGCAATCATTAAAAAAAGCATAATTTCGGAATGAAAATTATAACTTTGCGCCCATGTCGATTACCCCAAAGAAATCCCGGCCTCTGTTTTGGTTTTACATTTTGGTAACTTATATTCTCATGCAGTTTATGTGGTGGAGTTATTCGATGGTGAAACAAAATAACGAAATCTCCAGGCTAAAGGAAGAGATAAATATACTGAACGGCCAATCGGTAAAGGATGTGGTGACAAATGGAAATCAGTTAAACGCCAAACTTCATGCCCGCTGGCTAATGATTACAGGCGAAGGTGCTGTTTTTATAAGTCTATTGTTATTGGGTATTTACCAAATCCGTAAAACATTTAAGAAAGAAGAGGCACTCGCTCATCAGCAAAAAAACTTTTTACTGTCGGTTACTCACGAATTAAAATCGCCCATAGCCTCTGCCAAACTGCAATTGCAAACCATGATGAAACACGACCTAAATCGTGAAAAGCAAAAAGAACTTATTGGCAATGCTATTAGCGATACCGAACGATTACAGAATTTGGTAGAGAATATTTTGATGGCTGCCAAAATCGAAAACAAGGTTTTTATGGCCCACCGTGAAGAACAGAATATCTCCGACTTTATTACCGAACGGATGAATAAGACAATCGCTTCATTTAATTATAAGCAAAAAGTGATACTTCAAATAGAACCAGAAATATTTATGCAGATTGATGCCACCAGTTTTCAATCCATACTTTTGAACCTATTCGAAAATGCGGTGAAATACTCTCCCGAAAATTCTACCATCACCATTTCTCTAAAGAAATTTAATGATAAAATAATACTCACTGTTGCAGATGAAGGTGTGGGAATATCGGATATTGAAAAAGAAAATATTTTTAAAAAATTCTACAGAGTAGGCCGTGAAGAAACACGCAAAACAAAAGGAACCGGTTTGGGTTTGTACATTGTAAATTATCTGACAGAACAACACAACGGAACCATAACAGTAAAAAACAACACTCCTGTTGGAAGCATATTTGAAGTAGCATTTAACAGTTAAAGGAACATAAAAAACTGCATTATGCAGTAAGTAAAATTGAAGAATATGAAAAAAGTAGCATTACTTATTTTAGACGGTTGGGGAATTGGTGACGGTTCCAAATCAGATGCGATTGCAAACGCAAACACACCTTTTCTAAACAGTTTGTTTAAAAATTATCCCCACAGCGAACTGCTCACTTCGGGCGGAAATGTTGGGCTACCTGATGGACAAATGGGAAACAGTGAAGTAGGGCACTTGAACATTGGTGCAGGTAGAATAGTTTATCAGGATTTGGAACTAATCAATAAAGCCATTCGCGAAAAAACAATTGACAAAAACCCAACTCTGGTTAATGCATTTAACTATGCCGTTCAAAATAACAAATCAGTTCATTTGATGGGCTTGGTTTCAGAAGGAGGCGTACATTCATCTCAGGCACATTTGCACTATCTGCTCGATTTGGCAAAAACAAATAATTTAACCAATGTATTTGTTCATGCTTTTACCGATGGCAGAGATACCGACCCGAAAAGCGGATTGGGATACATTAAGAATCTGGAAGCTCACCTGAAAACATCAACAGGAAAAATAGCCAGCATAGTGGGACGTTATTATGCTATGGACAGAGATAAACGCTGGGAGCGAGTAAAATTTGCATATGATTTATTAGTAAAGGGAGAAGGAAAGAAAGCCACATCTGCTGTTCAGGCAATGGAACAATCGTATGCAGATAATGTAACAGACGAATTTATTAAACCAATTGTTATTACTGACCAAGCAGGAAATGCGACAGGTTCTATTAAAGAAGGTGATGTAGTAATTTGCTTTAATTTCCGTACCGACCGTTGCAGAGAAATTACTCAGGTGCTTACACAGCAAAACATGCCGGAACAAAGAATGCAAACGTTACCTTTGTATTATGTAACCATGACCAATTACGACCACACATTCAAAAATGTTCATTTGGTGTATGACAAAGATAATCTCAGCAATACATTGGGCGAAGTGCTTGAAAAATGTGGAAAGACACAGATACGTATCGCAGAAACTGAAAAGTATCCTCACGTAACCTTCTTCTTTTCGGGAGGAAGAGAAAAAGAATTTAGCGGAGAAAAAAGGATAATGATTCCTTCGGCTAAAGTAGCCACTTACGATTTAAAACCCGAAATGAGTGCTGTAGAAGTTACCGAAGCCATATTGCCTGAATTGGCAGGAGCTACCACCGACTTTATTTGTCTGAACTTTGCAAATGCAGATATGGTGGGACACACTGGCGATTATAAAGCAGTAACCATAGCACTGGAAACAGTGGACACTTGCGCCAAGCGTGTTGTTGAAGCGGGTATCAAAAGCGGTTATTCATTTATCATCATTGCCGATCACGGAAACGCAGATTTTATGATTAATTCGGATGGAAGTCCGAACACCGCTCACAGCACCAATCCTGTTCCTTGTATTCTAATAGACTCGGATTATAAAAAAGTGAATAATGGTAAACTAGCCGATATAGCACCAACCATACTGACACTGCTGAAACTCGACATTCCAAAGGAAATGGAAGGAAGCGTTTTGATCTGATTTATTATTAACGTACAATAATTGTTAAACCAAGGTCGCATTTGAGCATGTACAAATTCCTAATCCGAAATTTTATTTTACCTTTGTTACCTGTTCAAAGCACTACTCAGATAAATGGAATTTAAAGCAGGGGCACTTCTCAACAAAATTGAATTTCCGAGCGATTTACGAAAACTCGAAGAAGCACAACTTCCTCAGGTAAGTAAGGAATTGCGCCAATTTATTATTGATGTAGTTTCAAAAAAAGGGGGACATTTTGGAGCCAGCCTTGGAGTAGTTGAACTCACCGTTGCTTTACATTATGTGTTTAATACCCCATACGACCAATTGGTTTGGGACGTAGGCCACCAGGCATACGGACATAAAATACTTACCGGTCGCAGACATAATTTCGATACCAACAGAATATACAAAGGCATTAGCGGTTTCCCGAAGCGTTCAGAAAGCGAATACGACACTTTTGGTGTAGGCCATTCATCCACATCCATAGGTGCCGCTCTTGGTATGGCGGTTGCTTCGGCCTATAAAGGCGAAAAAGAACGCCAGCACATTGCAGTAATTGGGGATGGAGCCATGACAGCAGGTATGGCTTTTGAAGCACTCAATCATGGGGGAACTGCTCATTCAAACTTACTGGTTGTGCTCAATGATAACTGCATGAGCATCGACCCTAATGTAGGGGCGTTGAAAGAATATTTAACCGACATTACCACTTCGCATACATATAATAAAGTAAAAGATGAAATTTGGAATCTGCTTGGTAAAATGAGCAAATTCGGGCCTACAGCTCAGGATATCGTTTCCAAAGTTGAAAACGGGATTAAATCTTCCTTACTCAAACAAAGTAATTTATTCGAATCATTAAAGTTTCGTTATTTCGGCCCCATTGATGGGCACGATGTGGAAAGACTAACAAAAGTCTTACAAGATTTGAAAGATATTCCGGGACCCAAAATATTACACTGCCTTACCCAAAAAGGAAAAGGATACAAGTTTTCGGAAGAAGGAAATCAAACAGTGTGGCACGCTCCGGGCTTGTTTAATAAAGATACCGGTGAAATTATCAAGATTGTTCCTAAAGAACCTCAGCCTCCCAGATATCAGGATGTGTTTGGATATACTATTGTAGAACTTGCCGAAAAAAACAGCAAAATAATGGGTGTTACACCTGCCATGCCTTCCGGATGTTCGCTTAATATCATGATGAAAGCTATGCCCGACAGAGCTTTTGATGTGGGTATTGCCGAACAACATGCAGTAACTTTTTCAGCCGGATTAGCAACTCAAGGACTGGTTCCTTTCTGTAATATTTATTCTTCGTTTATGCAAAGGGCCTACGACCAGGTGATACACGATGTGGCATTACAAAATTTGCATGTTGTTTTTTGCTTAGACCGTGGAGGATTTGCCGGTGCTGATGGAGCAACTCATCACGGTGCTTACGATTTAGCATTTTTTAGATGCATTCCGAATATGATTGTTTCTGCTCCAATGAATGAAGAAGAGTTGAGAAACCTAATGTACACAGCACAGTTAGAAGAAACCAATGCTCCATTCTCCATTCGTTATCCAAGAGGAAACGGTGTGATGACGGAATGGAAAAAACCATTTCAAAAAACAACAATCGGGAAAGGGCAACGTATTCAAAACGGTGATGACATTGCTATTCTTACAATAGGTCATATTGGTAATTACGCCATAAATGCCTGCAAAACTTTAGAATCGAAAGGAATTAAAGCAGCTCATTATGATATGCGTTTTGTGAAACCTATTGACGAAGAATTATTGCACGAAGTATTTAAAAAACATTCGAAAGTAATTACTGTGGAAGATGGATGTATTATGGGCGGAATGGGAAGTGCTGTGCTCGAATTTATGGCCGACCATAATTACTCAGCACAAGTAAAACGACTTGGTATTCCTGACAAATACATTGAACACGGTGAACAACTGGAACTGCAGAAAGAATGCGGATTTGATACCGACAGTATTGTTAAAATAGCAGCAGAAATGGTAGGTGTGCAATCCAAAACCATGGCCGGATAAATTTTAATCTGAAGTTTTTTCTCCTCCCTTATCTTTTTCGTTACTGAACACATAGCGCAACGAAAACGAAAACCAAACATTATCCCCTTTATTAAACGAATACCAAAAATAACTATTTATATAGGTAGGGTGAGGAACGATAGGTATTATAGAATTAGAATACCTAACATTTAACGAAAGATTGTGCATTATGCGACAGCCTAAACCAACGTTTAATGCAAAATCGTTACTATTAAAATTATTGTCGTAAAACCCACCGTAAGTACCGGTTTGACTTACCCTAACGAGTCGGCTGTAAGAAGGGCCTATTTCGAATGAAAAACGATCCACTCTTTTTTTTCCTACATTGAAAATAAAATTATGCTTGAACATTAATGGTACATCCACATAATCCAGACTGAGCTTATATAGCGTGTAGTTATTTAGCGAATCAGGTTTTTGTAATGTCCCTCTGTCAGTAAAAAGTATCTCAAACTGAAAAGAATTTTTCTCCGAAAACTTTGTATTCAACAGAGCTCCTGCTGTAAATCCGGCTTTGCTGAAATCGTCATCATAGGGGTCTACTCCTACCAGGTCGGAAGAAACGCCTCCTATAACCAATCCTGGTTTAAATCGTTGAGCCGATACTGACAAAGAAAAAATCATCAGCACAACAATAGAAAAAATCATTAAGAATTTACTCATGGGATTAAAAATTAATATTTGCGGAGCAAAATTAACAGAATGTATTCAAACATCAACATTTTAGCATAAAACAAAACATTTTGAACTTCCATCCGAAATTATGAAACGTGTATGGTTTACATTTTATCAAAAATAATTTGGCATTGAATAATTATAAAGTATTATATTTGGTCGCTAAATCTGTAATTCTAAAAAATTATGACCATCAAAACAAACAACACAACTCTTGTAAAAGCAGTGTCAGCGTTGACAATTGCTGTAAGTTTGGTAGCTTGTAACTCCAATAATACCGAAAAAGCGGATGTTACCACAAAAGCAGATACTACCAAAACAATGGATAAGGTAAAAAACTCGAAAGCAAAAAAAGTGTTTGCTAACATTCCTGAGCCAGTAGAAACAACAAAACTGTTGAAGGAAGCCGGTGCAAAATACAATGCAGCCTACCTTAATCCAGTTGAAAATGCATCTAAATATTCGTCTGCTCAGGCTAAAGCAATAAACCTTGGAATTTATGGTTCCGACTTAAGCTTTATCAGCTTGTACGACCAAACACAGGAATCGTTGTTGTATTTAAAATGTACCAACATATTGGCTGCTGGCCTTGGAATAAATGGTGTGTTTGACGAAAAAACAACCAATCGTATTCAAAGCAATTTGGATAAAAAAGATTCGTTGATGGATATTATTTCGAAATCGTATTGGACAGCCGACAATTATTTGGTGGATAACGGACAACCCGGAGTATCTTCGCTTATTGTTGCAGGCGGATGGTTAGAAGGGCTGTACATTGCTACCCGTGTGGCTTCGGCAACCAAAAACGATGGTATAGCAAAACAAATAGGACAACAAAAAGCTTCGCTTTCCAACTTAATTGATTTGATGAACGAGTATAAAGCAGAAAATAAAGGAATGGATGAAGTAGTTAAATCTTTGGAAGATTTGAAAGCTGTTTTCGAATCGGCTGATGCTAGTGCAATGAAACTGGACGATGCACAATTCAAAAAACTATCGGACAAAGCTGCAGAGATTAGAAGCAATTTTATTAAACCATAATTTTACTATTTACTATCAAATAAAATCCCGCCCATAAAGGAGCGGGATTTTTTTTGTTCTGAATTTTCTTTTCAGGCTAGCATTTATCAAACAACTAAAAAGTAAATTCTGCATGCAACCATTCTTGTAAATTAATTGTCTTTATTAATAGAATCATCTTTTACTAAAATTAAAGTATATGAAATCAAAATTACTTTTATCTCTACTAACTTTCATAGGTATTAATGCCATTGCACAGCAGATGCATTGTGGTTATGATGAAATGAGAACAACACAAGTATCGGCTGAGCCGCAATTAAAACAGCAGGAAGATGCAATCAATAAATTAATTTATTCTAAGGCCGTAGCAAAAACCAAGGACAGTAAAAGCAATCGGACGGTTTATTATGTTCCTATGGTGGTTCATATCACTCATTATAATGGTCCCGAAAACATTTCTGACTCATTAGTTATAGCAGGAATAAACGAGTTGAATCTTCGTTTTCAAAATGCTGCTCCGTATTACGACTCTACCGGACATGTTGTGGATATTCAGTTTTGCCTAGCTACTATCGACCCACAGGGTAATGCCACAACGGGCATTACGCGCGATTATAATTCGCTAACTTATCTCAATGTGGGAAGTGAGATTCAATTGAAAGACCTCAGCAGGTGGGACCCGCTTCGATATTAT
>Ga0194047_10002516_pt1 | contig 10479 bp, 11 predicted proteins | sample JunL225m_MetaG_2_FD_160070 | JGI IMG/M metagenome (GOLD analysis project Ga0194047, IMG submission 160070) | Anoxic zone freshwater microbial communities from boreal shield lake in IISD Experimental Lakes Area, Ontario, Canada - Jun2016-L221-5m | ecosystem: Environmental > Aquatic > Freshwater...
GGACGATATAGTGAAAATTATCAATCACAAAGGCAAATCACTTGGCATTGGTAAAGCACAGTACGACAGCGAGAAATCCCGAGAAATGCTGGGAAAAAAGAACCAGAAACCGCTTATTCATTGTGATTATTTGTATCTTGAATAAATTATAAAAGATGACCAAGCAATTTCGTAGTTTCTATAGTCTGTTTTTGGTTGTTTTATTATGCTTTATAATTCAGCCAATATCTGCAAATCAAGTTCCCGGATATATTGTAACGTTGAAAAATGATACAATCTGTGGAACAATTCAGGCTCATGATAATATATTTTTGTTTAGAGTTGGAATTTTTGATACAGATCAAAATTGTTTTAATTCAAAGGTATCGTTTAAGGCTAATAATGATACAAAATTCAGGACTTTTTACCCTGAAGATATTCGAGAATTTGATTTCGGATTTAAAGGTGTACATTACATTTTCAAAAGTTTTCAGATTGAAAGAAATAGCATGACTGAGTCTGAATCAAAACAAAATCGTTTTCTATGTTTATTGTATAAAGGTTATATTGAGCTTTATCAGGATAATCTTTTTGTTACTAATCAGAATATGACCAGAACAGAAAGTCCTGAAATCTCTTTTACTGATTTTTTTCTGTTTTCTCCAACAAAGAGTTTAATAAAGGTTCAGAAAACCGATAGATATAATACAGTTCGGGATCTGCTTGCTGAATATAATTTTGATGAACGATTTATACAAGGAATCCCAGATAATCTGAACTTTAAAGATATTAAAAATGTCCTGAAACTTTACGATCTGTGGTTAAAGTCAAAGTAAATTTTAATCTTTACTCTTCTGTCAAAAATAAAATCATTCGTTCTACAGCCTCTTTGCAAACCGGACAAAATTCAGGAGCTTTGTTAGTCTTCATTCGGCAGTCGAAGCAAGGGCGATACATACCTTTTTTCAAATAACCACCCCCTTCAAATGCACCAATGTTGGTTTTAATTGTATCGCTCAGCGGAGTTGGAACCGCCGTTCCCTCTAGTATCTTCTTTCTCCATTTTCTGTCAAACTGAACCAATGAAGTAATATTTGGTTCCCAGGGTTCTTTTTTGATATCATACGTTCCATCCAGTACATCTTTATCATAAAAATACTCATCGGCCAAACCAGCAAATGAATGTCCGAATTCGTGTACTGTTACTTGTGTTGCCAGCTTGTTATCAGCAGCCGTGAGCGCATAAAAATTATAAATACCTCCACCACCGTAAGTGGATGTATTGGCCAGCACATAAATAGCATCGTATGGTACCAGCGCAGCCAAATCACGTAAAATGAATGAGTTTTCAGTTGTCAGGTAACGTGGTTCATAAAAAGTATAGAAGTGTGACCCTACTACAGTGTTTTTCCAACCACTTTCCTTAGCAAGAGAAATTCCAGATTGACCAGAAGCTGCAGCTATAGCGTAAATATTGATTCGGTTTTTGTATTTGCTAAATGGTTCGTGAGTCAACAAATTGTTTGCTAATCGTTGAGCATCTTTGAAGAATTTTTGTTGCTCTTTAGCCGAATAACCTTCAGCAATTACAGCAATATCAATCGCTTTTTCAGGTGTAACAGTTTTGGAGATAATTTTTATCGGCACAGCTCTCGGAATAGTTTTTTGAATCAGTTTGTCTGTTGGTGAAAGTGAATAGCGGAACAGTTCCTGCCAGTTATCAAAATCTAACCGCTTTTCAATAATCAGATTAACAGTTTGTTGAGGAAATGGAAACTGAATGGTTTGCTCAAAACTTTTCAATGTCTTCGTTGCTTCAGGTGTCGATTGCCATTCGTGAAACAGCGAACTGAAGCCATCTATATAAATCAACTGATTGCTGAGGCTGTCGAGGACCCGAAACCGGAAATCACCCAAATTCAGGTCGGTAGATAAATGACTATGTCTTCCACCCCAAAATAGCTCTTGCTTTATTTTGTCCAGAAAAACAGCTGTTTTAGCTTCATTTCCACAAAAATGAAAATCGACACGGCAAGCTTTGTCTGTAAAAAAATCTTTGTATTGTTGAGCAAAAAATGAGGAACAAAACATCAAAAAAAGAAAAAGAACAAACGTTGGTTTTGACATGGTGCTGGAATTTTAAAATCGCTTACAAATTAAATGAAAATTTTGGACAAAACCAATTTAATTGTATGAATATACAAAATCCTCCGACAGGTTATGCCGGAGGATTTTTTCATAGTTAAGTTTGTTACGTCTATTACATGATTCCATTTGTTGCGGAAGTCGGGCTTTTTAATCCAAGATCGGCAGTTTGTACAACTGCTCCTTTTTCAGAAATGCTAATCATACGTCTTTCAGGTTTTGCAAATCCGGGTTTCTGAACCAGAAGGATATAATTTCCTTTGCTAAGTCCTTCAATTACAAATTCGCCGTTTTCGTTGCAGGTTTCATCGGCTACAATTTCCATGGATTTTGAATCCAGCAGTGTCACGGAAGCGTGATTTCCTTCGGGTCTGTCACTTTTAATAATTTTACCTCTGATTTCGAAAGAGTTCTGAGCAAATAACTGCGTACCTAAAAGTACTAAGCCTGCGAGTAAAAATACTCTCTTGGTTTTACTTGTTTTCATAATTTTGTTGTTTAAAAAAATGGTTTATTATAGGGTTGATTTAAAAGGGTTGTTTACTATATTGACGATGAATTCAAAATTTTCTTACATCATGTTCTGTTGTTTAATAATTAGACGAGTTGAATGTTATGTTTGGATTTAACTTTCATAAATAATTCATACATTTATATTTTTATTCAAATCTATAAATAGTTTAAGTATTTTATATTCAGCAATATATGTATTTTTTAGAGCTTCTCGGCTTTGTTTATAACTATTCTCACACTAGCTCTGTTTTTTCTCGAAAAAGAACTAACTTTGTCGCTCTTAAAAAAATAATTAATGATTTCCAGACCTACACTTTCAGTTTTTCTGTTGATTTTCGTCCTTACTTTTGAGATGACTTCCTGCTCGTGGTTTCAGGAACCTACAAATTCATCTGCATACATATCCCAGGTTTTCGATTATGTTTATGCTCCCGGCCAGCATGCGTTGCTGGCGAAGAAAACAGACAGTTCTAACTTTATCGGTGAACCAACTAATGACAAAGGTTTTTTATATTTAGGAGGATTTGGTGGCTACGTGGTGGCCGGTTTCGATCATAATGTGCTCAATGACGATGGATTTGACTTTGAGGTTATTGCGTTGAAAGGTGCTTCGCCCGAACCCGGGATTGTTTACGTGATGAGCGATACGAACAGAGATGGATTACCCAACGAAACCTGGTACGAACTGAAAGGAAGCCAGTTTTCAAATTCCAAAAGGCATTATTGGGTGAGGTATTATAAAGCAGTTTCGGATACAACAAATATAAGCTGGAAAGATAGTGAAGGAACTATCGGAGAATTGAAATCGGGTTATGGCTCAAATTTTTCTGCAACATGGTGGTGGCCTGCAACAAGCACAGATAGCATTACTTTTTACGGAACGCGATTGCCTGATTCGTATGTAAATAATTCAACTAGCAGTAATCAAAATTGGATTGTTCCTCCTACGCTTTTTACCTGGGGTTATGCTAAAAATCTGTATGGAACAGATTATGACTCAGATTTGGGTGCGAATAAGTTTGATATTTCCAATGCGATTGACTCAATGGGAAATGCCATAAAACTGCCATCTATCCGCTTTATTAAAATTCAAACTGCTGTATTTCAACAAGCAGGTTGGCTCAATGAAGTTTCTACTGAAGTGAGAGGTGCAAAAGATTTGAGGAAATAGTACTTATTCAATCACTATCCAATATTTATCAAGCAACCCAGCTAAGCCCATTCTCGAGAATCGGGCTTTTTTTAGTTTATTTGCTTCCGGGTCGATTGAATAATTAAACGAAGTTCTGAAATCAACTTTTTCAAGGTTTGTGAGTTGAAAAATCGCTCGTTGCAAGTCACAGTTATCGAATATGGATTCCGTCAGGTCTGCTTCAGTGAAATCAGTTTCCTGCAGATTGCAGTTTTTAAAGCGAGTCTTTTTAATTTTTCGCTTAAAGAAAACGGACAGTTTCAAATCGCAATTTTCAAATCTCACCGAAAATAAAAAATCTCTGCAGTACTCGAATTGGACACCAACCAACTTGCAGCCAATAAAAACCACATCGTTTAGCGTGGTGTCTGTCAGGTTGCACAAACTTAAATCGCAATCTTCAAAAATACAGTCTCTGAGAATATTATCAATGAGATTGATTCCATGGAAATTACAATTAACAAACCTGCAATTTTCGTATTCAGCTTTCTGAAAAAGTATTTCCGAGTAATTTAAGCGCTCAAAAAGTTTGTTTTCGATTATCATTTTTAATTTTATTTCAGGACAAAAATAGTGATTTATTTTCACATATTAGAAACAACAAAACAGAGAATCGTAACTTACAATTCTCTGTTTCTCTTTCAAAATCTAATTTTAATTTTTCAATAGTTTAATAGTTTGGACATTTTTTTGATTTGCTATGTTCAAAAAATAAATCCCAGAAGTCAGGTAAACAAAATTCTGTTTTTCAATTTGATTTCCGGCCCAGACAGTTTGACCCATCACGTTGATCAACTGATAACTTTCTGTACCGGTCGTGTTTTGAATAATAATAGTTTGATTAAACGGATTTTCAGTTGGTTTATATTCATTTACGGAATTAATGCTATTAGAAATCTCGGTTGAGCCACTAACGGTACGGACAAGTCGCACATAATTTGCACCACGAATCGCATCTCCTTGTGGTCCAAAAGAGTATCCTGTATAAGTTACTGCGTTTACAATTGTAGTTTTGAGAATTGCCCACGAATAGGGCGGACCAATTTTCTGGTCGCTTCGCTGGCAACCTGCACCGTGAACGTCAACCCATTTTGTTTGAGTTGAAGGCCAACCAAGCGCTCTGCCAAAGGGAATATAATCAGCTTCGGCACCACCACCGTTAGTTGTCGTGTAACTTTCATGGGTTGTTGACGACCAGTAATATCCCCAATCCGACTGCCCTGCTTCATTGATTGTCGGAGTACAGTTGAAATAGCTGGTATTGATTGCCGGACTATTGTCATAATCTGGGGAGTGCGTATAATCGATGATACTTTGCAATTCTTTGATATCAGGCATACGCCAATCGTTATGGCCAAGATAATTTTGTGAATTTTTGGTTTGAACACAAGCTAGTGCATCTGTCCAATTTATACCTGAGCCATTATCATTTTTTGCCCACATCAGTTCGGTTTCAATGTCTGTTATTGTTAGGTTGCCATTATCCACAAAATTGTTTATACCATAGTTTGTTCTACCCCGCACCAACTGAACATAAAATGTTTTAGTGAGTTTGCTGAGTGCATCCACCATGTCATAACCTTTAATTCTTCCATCCGAAAAATTTACACCAAAATCTTTTGTGTAACCTGATTCGCTTGGGTTTAGAATAAAAATATTACTCGACAAATATTGTTGATCAATCAATCGTTCGCCAATTGAGGTATTTCCATAGGCAAATTTAAAATAAGTATCATCCAAAAATGGTGTTAAACCCGCTGAAGATGTTGAACCACCGGGATCAATTCCTTTTGCTAAATACAAAGAATATAATTCTTTTATGGTTGGGATGCGCCAGTCATTAAAACCACCATAGTTAGCAGCATTTACAGTCGATACCCACGATTGTGCAGCACTGTAACTCATTCTATCTGTTTTAACCGGAGCTGTGTTTGTCATATTCGGACTGCTCATCCAGGTTAATCCTGTGTTGTTATCGTAAACCGTTTTTGTGTCGGAACTTAGTGTATAAGTTGAAGTATTGCCGTTATATGATGCATCCTGTCCATATAAGCTTTGTCCGACAGAAGGACACGTGATTGAACCAGTAGTATTAAAATATTTCGTTTGGCCGCCATCTACCACTTTGTAATTCTGGCTTTGAAGATAATTGCCAGAAAAGGAAAATAAAAGTATTACCGGTAGAAATCTGCTTTTCATTTTGATTTATTTTGTTGGTCGACCAATTAAACTGCTGCAAAACTAAAATATTTATTCTTAAATCCAACTAAATATTCAGTGAAATGGCAAAAAAATCAGGCAGAATGTCAATTTTCACCTAACAAAAAAGACTATCACAATTAATTGCGATAGTCTTTTTTGTTTAAATCAGTTATTTAAGCCTTTTCATTCATTTTCATCATACCCATCATTTGGTTTATTGTTTTATTCATTCCGTCAGTGGAACCATCCAGAAAAATGACATTTCCTTTACCAGTTTCACCAAAATGTTTAATTGCTTCCGTCCACATACTAAACAACAGAAATGAAGCATCCAAATCCGCATCAGTCATTTCTTTAGCAGCCAGTGCCATACCTTTGGCCACTTCTTCACGAAACAAAGCAATACCCTGTCCACGTTGTTGAGCAGCTTCTTTTTCAGCAAGGGCCGAAATTTTTATTGCATTTCCTTCAGCCTCGGCAGCTTTTGTTCGGGTAATCAACAGGGCTTGTCCCTCATTTTCGGCAGCAGCTTTCAGGTTGTTTGAAGCTACCACACGCGACATAGATTTAATGATTTCCTCATCAAAGGTAATGTCATTTAGCTGAATATCAATCATGTGGAAACCCCATTCCTGAAGGGTGTCATCCAAATGTTTCTTCACTTCCTGAATGATCTCCGTACGAAGTCCAAGTATTTCGGCTTGTTTTTTAGTCGCCACAAAACTACGGATAGTACCTTCAATAGTGCGAATTAATGCTTGCATAAAGCTACGATCGTCCACAAATTTAAATGCCACATTTTTGATGGTTTCATCCGATTGATTAAAAACAGCATAAAGTAACATGGCTTTAAAATAAACATTTGCCTGATCTTGTGACACAGCCTGAAATTCCAATTCAGCAGAACGGTTCTGAATTGAAATCCTTTTGTACACCAATTCGATAAATGGAATTTTAAAGTTTAGACCCGGAGCCATAATACGCCGGTACTTTCCGAAAATAGTAATAACAGCTACATTTCCCTGATTTACAGTAACAAATCCTGAAAAAATAAAGAGGAGAATGATTACTCCTAGAACGATAAGACTAATAGGTAGTTCCATACGATGTTGATTTTAGTTAGATAATAAATTTATTTGTACTTGATTTTTTAATATTAAATTACAAAATCAGGATTTTCAATTTTTGAAATTTCGTTTTGATCTAATTCTAATTCTTTAATTGCTGATTTAATTGATGGTCTTTTAATAAGTAATAAAATAAGCATTGCAGCTGCGTAAAGCAAATACTCACTGTTGTTGGTCAGAAATATAGAAACAAGTGCAAATAAACCAGGACCTTCAAGTAAAGCGTATCTAATAATTAAAGCTTCTCTGTATTTTTCCATTTTGAGTCTAAAATCCATTTCGCCTTTTAATATATCTAATCTGTTACTAAATACCATTATACTTGCAACTATTCCCACAATTAGAAGCCCGGGAACTAAATAAACTAATATTTTTGCGAAATCAGATTCATTATCAGGGTGTTGGAAATCGGCCACCAAAAATGAAATAACTAACCCGAACACAATAAGACCAAACGCTAAAGCAAAATGAAAAATTGAAATTATCTTGAAATACTCTTTTATTGTTTGTTGAATGTTCTCCATATTTGTTATTTAGCCTGTTTTTTTTCCCATTCCAGCATTTTCTTTTTACAATCCAGTCCCCAGCGGAAACCGCCCAAACTACCATCTGTACGGATAACACGGTGACAGGGAATAAGATACGCTATCGGATTTGCACCAATAGCAGTTCCCACGGCCCGCACCGCTTTCGGGCGACCAATTGTTTCAGCTATTAGCGCATAGGTTGTAGTTTCACCGGCTGGAATTCTTTGTAAGGCTTTCCATATTGATTGCTGAAAATCACTACCAATTGGGTTTAAAGTTGGGTTTTCTCCATTTTTAAAAATCTGATTTGCAAGCCGTTCAGCACCTTTGTCATTTTGATGAAAATCAGTTTCAGGAAAACGATTCTCAAGATCGAGATATGCTCCTTCATGATTTTCGGGAAAAGTGAGTGCGCATATACCGTCATTCGAAAAAGCAATGCAACATTCACCAAAAGGAGAATCGGAAAAACCAAAAGATGGGTCGGATTGAGGAGGTAATTGTCTCATTTTAATCAGAATTTTTGTATAGAAAAATAAAAGTAGTGCAGTTTTGGATAATTTTTTGTAAAATATTTATCCTTGATAGGATTTAGCGCAAAAGTCAACTACATTTGTGGCAAAGTTAATGAATATATTTAGTTCAATTGCATTATTAACAATTGATTTTTTTCAATTTGAACGCTTAGCTTAATTTATAACAGAAAATGAAAAAAATGTTTCTAATACTGCTGTTTAGCCTTATAGCTTTGTCAAGCAATGTTTTTGCACAGTTAAGTTCAGGCAAATGGCAAACACAGCCAATTAAAATTGATGGCGATGGTTCTGACTGGGGTTTGTTACCTCGTTTTTTTAATACCGAATCGAACTTGAAATATGAATTCAGAAACGATGCTACGAACTTATATTTTATACTAAAAGCTGCTGATCGTGCCACTCAAATGCAACTTTTCAGAGCAGGATTTTCTATAAGATTTAAACTTAAAACAGCCACACCCCTAAAAACTGAAATTACTTTTCAGGCAAATAAATTCACAGAAATGCCACCGATGAATTCTCAGGAAGTTAGAACGGATATTTTGGTAGATAAATCCGTTACGAAGCCCGAGATTATTCTGAATGATACAGTTTTACTGGACGGATTTCAGTTTAGCAATGGAATGATAACATCTAAAAATAAGGAAAATATCTTTTTTGCTCGTAGTAAATCCAATAAAGAGTTAGCAACCTATGAAATTCAGGTGCCATTACGCGAATTGTTTGGGAATAATTACAGTTTGGATAAAGTTGCGGCCACACAAATTCAGCTTCAGGTTGTACTAAATGAGTTATCACAGAATGAAATACGCAAAATGAAAAGCCGATCGGGTGGTGGCCATAGCGGTGGTATGTACGGCGGTGGACATGGAATGGGTGAAGGTAGGGGTATGAATGGCGGTGCTGAAATGGGTGGCGAGATGCAAGGTGGTATGGGTCAAATGCCAGGATCACAGATGAATGTTGAAATGCCAATCGAAATGCGTGGAGGTTCTTCTATGGAACGAAAAAGTTTCAACAAAGATTTTATGTTGTCGTCAGGGAAATAGCTTTTGAAAGTGTTTCATTTCGCAGAATTTTATTGCTTTCAGAATAAATGAAAGTCGGTAAATAGAAGATTTGTTTTGGAATTTCATATTTGGAAAGATTCTCCTTGCAAAAAGTATTTAACTCAAAAAACTTCTCGGGTGTAAATTCCTCAGATTCAATAACTAATACAACTTTATTTTCCAAAAACTCATCAGGAACTGAAGTAATAAAAAAGTTGGATGGAATATATTCTTCCAGTTTTTTTTCCAGTTGTTTCGGATGAATTTTCACTCCAGCTGAATTAATTACAGAATCTAAGCGTCCAAGCCATCGAAATGATTTTGAGTCCTTAAGTTCAATCATATCGTTGGTTATCAATTCCTTTTCAGATAAATGTGTTGCCAAAATTGCCAGACAATCACGCTCTTCCTGCCGAATGGAAACTCCATCGAGTACCGTAAAATAATCAGATTTCTGATTCCCATTAAAACAACGCAATGCTATATGTGAAGCTGTCTCTGTCATTCCATAAGTTTCGTACATTTTAGCCGGAATTTCAGTGACTAAAGCTTCCAGTTTTGCATTTACCTGTCCACCTCCAACAATGATATTCTGAACTGTTTTTGATTTCAGTGTTTCAATCGAGTGAGTTAGCTGATAAGGTGTTATAGCTGTAAAATCTATTGCAAAATCGATATTCTCAAACGGATTTGCTTTTGGCTCAACAATTATCAGATTAAATCCACCAACTATTGCCCGTACCAGCATCATTTTACCAGCAATATACGAAGCAGGTAAACAAAGCAAAGCAGTTTTCGTTTCATCAAGACTGAAAAAAGCATTGGTCATGCGAGCTGAATTGCGCATTGCCGTTTTCAATAGTCTGATTTCTTTGGGAGTGCCAGTTGAGCCGGAAGTATGTGAAATGATAAAATCTGAGTTGTCAAACCAGTTAGTCAGAAATTCATAAATGGAAATTAACCAGGAATCAGTTGATTCGTAGCTTGTTTTCAAATCGGCAATTTTTTCCCGATTAAAAATTTCCCCGTTTAGCTTTATAGTTTCTGACATCAGCCTAAAATTGAACTTAAATCCCAGGTTTCATTATTATTATAAAACAACTTTGCATCCCAAATTTCAAGTGCTGAAGGGATATTATTGTGGTAGAGCTGACCAGTTCCCAACCCCTGTGGTAATTTTGAACCAAGGGTAGCGGTCCATTGTGCTAT
>Ga0194047_10002521_pt1 | contig 10470 bp, 8 predicted proteins | sample JunL225m_MetaG_2_FD_160070 | JGI IMG/M metagenome (GOLD analysis project Ga0194047, IMG submission 160070) | Anoxic zone freshwater microbial communities from boreal shield lake in IISD Experimental Lakes Area, Ontario, Canada - Jun2016-L221-5m | ecosystem: Environmental > Aquatic > Freshwater >...
AGCTTCAACTGCTGGTCTGGTAAGAATAATCTTTTCCACTTGATTGCTCAAAAGATACTGCACGGCCAAAACTGCCGCCAAGAAGGTCTTGCCAGTGCCGGCTGGACCAATACAAAAGGTGATATCATTTTTTTCAATGCAATGGACATAGCGCTTTTGGTGAAGGGTTTTAGCCTTGATTGATTCACCACGTTTAGTGCGTGCTAGTACTGTATCCTGCATCTGGCGATATTCTTCGAACTTGCCTGTATCTAGTACCTGAAAAGCTGTAAGAATATCAGGCAGAGAAATTGCTCTTCCTTCATGCCAATAGGGTTGCAGGGCTTGAATTACCCGATAAGCTCGCTCGACAGAATTGGCTTGTCCAAATATATTCACTTCTTGACCACGCAGAATAACCTGGGCACCGCTCTGGCGAGAAATCAACTTAAGATTTTCTTCGGCTATTCCTGCTAGAGAAATAGCTCCTTCCGGGTGGGGTAATTCGATTATTTGGGAAGATTGATTCATTTATATTTTTTTTAACTTTTCTTAACTGAAATTGATAAAATATGGATCCAGTTTGTCTGTGATCAGTCCTAACTTAAATATAAAAGATGAAAGAGCAGATCCGGATCCGGGGAGCTAGGCAGCACAATTTAAAAAATATCGATCTCGATCTGCCCCGTAATCAATTGATAGTATTTACTGGGGTATCCGGCTCTGGTAAATCTTCACTTGCTTTTGATACCATATTTGCTGAAGGACAAAGGCGCTATGTAGAATCACTCAGCTCCTATGCCAGACAATTTTTAGGTCAACTGGACAAGCCTGATGTCGATGCTATAGAGGGCTTGAGTCCTGCTATTTCCATCGATCAAAAATCCACCAGTCACAATCCTCGTTCCAGCGTAGGTACGGTGACTGAAATATACGATTATCTGAGACTTCTTTTTGGTAGGGCAGGGGAACCACATTGCCCCCAATGTCAACGCTCAATTACTCCAGAGACCATCGATCAGATGTGTGATCGCATTGCTCAATTATCGGAAAAAACCCGCTTTCAGATACTTTCTCCTGTAGTTCGGGGTAAAAAGGGCACCCATAAAAATCTTCTCTCAACTCTAGCTTCAGCTGGCTATGTGAGAGTCAGAATCAATGGTACAGTAAGGGAGCTTTCAGACAATTTGGAACTTGATAAAAACCAGAACCACCATATCGAGGTGGTAATTGACCGACTGGTGCAAAAACCCGGATTAGAAAGCCGTATTGCTGATTCCCTGCGCACTTGCTTGAAACAGTCTGAAGGCTTGGCGATCATTGAACTGCTCGATGAAGGGAAAGAGATTCTGTTGAGTGAAAATTTTGCCTGTCCTGAACATGGGGCAGTGATGGATGAACTCTCGCCCCGTTTGTTTTCTTTTAATTCTCCCCATGGTGCTTGTCCGGAATGTCACGGCATAGGAAGTCAGCGCAGTTTTTCAGTTGATTTACTGATTCCCGATCCCAATGCGCCAGTTTACAATGCTATTACGCCTTGGTCAGATAAAGATAGTAGCTATTATTTGTCTCTTCTCTATGGTCTTTCCCAAGCTCTTGACTTTGATCTCAAAACCAAATGGTCTGATTTGAACCCCAAACAAAGAGAGGCTATACTCTACGGGATGGATGAGCCGATCTTTTTTCAAGGTGATTCACGCTATGGAAAGTCCAATGGCTACTATCGCAAATATGCAGGACTACTGGCTATACTGGAGCGATCCTACCAAGAAAGTAGTTCTGAGCTCTATAAACAAAAATTGGAAAAATATATTGTAGATAGTCCCTGTAAACTCTGTCAGGGCAAAAAACTCAAGCCGGAGGCTCTGGCAGTCAAGCTTGGCCAGTACAATATACTGGATATAGTATCTGTCTCAATTGGCGAAAGCTTAACAAGAATCAAGCAACTACAGCTAACTCCCCGTCAAGCCCAGATTGGGCAGCTGGCGTTGAAAGAGATACAAGCCAGATTACAGTTTCTGCTAGACGTTGGGCTGAATTATTTGAGCCTGGATCGCCTTGCCATGACCCTTTCTGGTGGTGAAGCTCAAAGAATCCGATTGGCAACTCAAATAGGTTCTGGATTGACTGGTGTACTCTATGTTTTGGATGAGCCCAGTATAGGACTGCATCAGAGAGACAATCAACGACTTTTGGAAACTTTAAAAAAACTGCGTGATCTTGGTAATACATTGATAGTAGTTGAGCATGATCAAGATACAATTCTCTGCGCGGATCATATAGTAGATATCGGGCCTGAAGCTGGAGTTCATGGCGGAATGATTGTCTGCCAGGGGGATCTCCAGACTTTATTGAATTGCCAGGATTCCCTGACTGGATCCTATCTTTCCAAAAGATCTTTTATCCCTACCCCTACCAATAGAAGAGAAGGAAATGGGCAGTTTCTCGCTCTAAAAAATTGCCATGCCAATAATCTCAAAAATATTGATGTAGATATTCCTTTAGGCAAGCTGGTGAGCATCACAGGAGTATCAGGCTCCGGCAAGTCCACTTTACTCAATGAATTGCTTTATCCCTCACTGCATCATCATCTCAACCGAACCGTTCCGTTTCCAATTGGTCTAGGCTCTATTACCGGACTGGAATACATCGACAAGGTTATAGTAATCGACCAATCACCCATTGGAAGAACTCCACGCTCTAACCCCGCTACCTATACTGGCGTGCTCGATACAATTCGTGAGATATTCTGCGAAACAATTGAAGCCAAATCGCGTGGTTACAAACCTGGGCAGTTTTCTTTCAATGTCAAGGGTGGCCGTTGCGAAGCCTGTTTAGGCCAAGGAGTCAATGTTATTGAGATGAATTTTTTACCGGATGTCTACGTACAATGTGATGTCTGTAAAGGTAGTCGCTACAATCGCGATACCCTGCAAGTCAGGTTTAAAGACTATACGATAGCCGATGTGCTCAATATGACTGTGGATGAGTCCTTGGGAGTCTTTACCAATATCTCCAAGGCAGCCACCCGATTACAGACATTAGTAGATGTCGGCTTGGGTTATATTAAATTGGGACAATCAGCTACGACTCTCTCTGGAGGAGAAGCTCAAAGACTCAAATTAGCTAGTGAACTCTCGAGAAGAGCAACAGGCAAAACTCTATATCTGATAGATGAACCGACTACTGGACTGTCTTTCTATGATGTTCATCAATTGCTAAATGTACTACAGCGCCTGGTGGATAAGAGCAATTCTATAGTAGTAATTGAACATAATTTAGATGTAATCCGCTGTAGTGACTGGATTATAGATCTCGGACCTGAAGGTGGAGAGGGGGGAGGGCAGATTGTGGCGATGGGCACACCGGAGAATGTAGCCGAAAATATGCAATCATTTACCGGTAGATATTTAAAAAACTATTTTTAACCACTTATATGGTGTGAAATCTGGTAAGTTAAAAAAATATGGAATCACCCAGTTTAGATCAAGATCTTCTCTCGAATCAATTAAATGAGGTTGGACAGGTTATACGTTTATTGGTAGCTCAATCTAACCGAAATCCCTTGACTATTTTGCGAATCCTCAGGGATCTCGAATCCTTACATCAGGAAATACGTTCACTGACTTTTGAAAAAATATTACCAGATACCCGCCACGCTCTTTATCCCCTCTTGAAGGATATCCAAGAAAGCGGCGGTTGGCCTTATATTGAACGAATGAAATTGCGGACAATACTTCAATTTCTTACTTTTGAAAATGATTCAGCAACACAGGAGTCTATGTCTTTTAAAATTAATCCTATAAAATTCGGTACAGATGGATGGCGCGGTGTAATTGCTGCTGACTTTACTTTTGAACGTGTAGCAATGCTTGCTCCAATTGCTGCATATATCTTAGAGCAACATTATGGCGCCCAAGGCATTCGCAGGATTATTGTCGGTTATGACCGCCGTTTTTTAGCTGAAGAATTTGCCCAAACCGCTGCCGAAGCTATTGCAGAGTGCGGTTATGAGGTTTGGTTATCTGATGGCTATGCTCCAACGCCTGCCTTTAGCTGGGCGGCCAAGGCTAACGATGCTCTAGGAGCAATTGTTTTAACCGCCAGTCACAACCCGGCCAAATATCTCGGGCTCAAAGTCAAGGGAGCATTTGGTGGTTCTGTAGGACCTGAAATAACCGATGAAATTGAACAAATGCTTGTTAATCCTGTAATTGAACCAAAACCTGGAGGTTCGATCCAGAAATTTGATCCTTGGCAGGGTTATATTCAAGAGCTACGAACCAAAGTAAATCTTGCAGCTATACAGAATGCTGTAAATGGTGGTCAGTTAAAGATTTTTTCTAATCCAATGTATGGCTCTGCTACCGGAGGCTTAGAGAGAATTTTACAAGTTCCAATTACCGAAATTAATAATCAAGCCGATCCGCTTTTTGGGGGAGGCTCACCCGAACCACTCCCGCGCTATCTCAAGGATTTTCTTGAGACAATTAAGTTTGACAAATCACCCGAAAAATTAAAAGTTGGCTTGGTATTTGATGGAGATGCCGATCGCATTGCAGCAGTCGATGGTTCTGGGAATTTTCTCAGTTCGCAAAACCTCATCCCCATTTTGATTGAGCATCTAGCTGATCGCCGGGGGCTAACTGGTGAAGTTGTCAAAACTGTCAGTGGTTCTGATTTGTTTGTCTGCCTAGCTCAGTTTTATCATTTACCATTATCTGAAACGGCAATTGGCTATAAATATATCGCAGATCGTATGCTCACCAGCGATGTTCTCATTGGTGGCGAAGAATCTGGTGGAATAGGCTATGGAAGCCACATTCCAGAAAGAGACGCCCTACTTTCGGCTCTCTATGTTTTAGAGGCTGTAGTTGAATCTAGTCAGGATCTTTCTGTTCTATATCAGCAGCTACAAGTCAAGACTGGTTTCTTTAGCGAGTATGACCGCATTGATCTTCCCTTAGGTAGCATGAAGGTAAGAGACCAATTACTGCAGGATCTAAGAAAGAATCCACCCAAGGTGATTGCCGGTCAGGATGTCCTCGACTGCGATACTACCGATGGCTATAAATTCCGACTGGCCGACAATCGTTGGCTTTTAATACGTTTTAGCGGGACAGAACCAGTGCTAAGGATCTACTGTGAGGCGGCTAATTCTTTTCAGGTTCAAGAAACCTTGGAATGGGCCAGGAACTGGGCTAACTCAATTACCAAATGAATACTTTAGTTCTCGCCACTAGCAATCCTGGCAAGCTTCAGGAAATGCAAGAATATTTTACTGGTGTTGATTGGCAACTTGAACTAAAGCCTCAGCATTTGAATATAGACGAGACCGGGGTAACTTTTTTAGAAAATGCATCTCTCAAAGCATCTCAAGTTGCCCTGTACTTGGGTGAATATGCAATTGCTGATGATTCGGGCTTGAGTGTACGCGCTCTCGGTGGCGCACCAGGTATCTATTCGGCTCGCTACGCACCTACTGATGCGTTATGCATTGAAAGACTTTTGCGAGAGTTGCAAGATGCAGATGATCGTTCTGCTGAGTTTGTTTGCGCATTGGCCGTTTCAGATCCAAATGGGAAAATAATCCTGACAAGCCAAAAAACCTGCGAGGGAATCATTCTCAAAAGCCCTTTAGGAGAAAATGGTTTTGGCTATGATCCAATTTTTTATTTACCCCAATACGGGCAGACATTCGCCCAGATGGATCCTGATTTAAAAAGTCTGATATCTCATCGGGGCAGAGCATTTGCAGACCTATTGCCGGCACTGATCAGGCTGCAAAAAAGTAACCCCTAGAGAAAGATGAATGGTTTTTGTTAACTCATCTTATCAATGATTATCATCTGTCAACTTTTCTTTGACCTTAAATCTTTACTAACAAACCATTTTCAAAATTTACCTCTTTCTTTTAATGATCTAGAGACATCAGTTTCAATATTCCTAATGACATACTCAGGGTAGGCTGGCATTCCATGTTCATGGACATCTAACCCCTCTAATTCGCCTTCTCTTGAAACCCTCAAGGTTCCAGTCATATTGACCAGAGTCATTAGCAGCATTGCTAGAAGAAATGTTGATAGACAGATAATAAAGCTGCCTATGAACTGAGCAATCAACAATTGAAATCCACCCCCATAAAATAAACCTCTCAGAGGAGCAGAAAGATCCGGTGCAATGGGCCCAGAGGCTCCAAATGTTCCTGTAGCAAATAGACCAAGTGATAGAGTTCCCCAAATGCCACACATTCCATGCACAGGGACTGCTCCAATTGGATCATCAATGCGTAACCATTCTAGAAGATCTATGCCGAAGACAACTACTACTCCAGCAATTGCTCCAATTATGATAGAGCCAGTCGGACTTACCCAATAGCAGGGACAGGTTATAGCTACAAGTCCAGCCAGAAAACCATTTACAGTAAAGCTCAAATCCCATTTTTTGGTTTTGGGAAAGCCAACAAACATAGCCGATAAACCACCGGCACAGGCAGCCAATGTGGTATTAGTTGCGACACGACCAGTTCCCTGAAAATCCATAGCCGAAAGGGTAGAACCTGGATTGAAGCCATACCAGCCAAACCAAAGAATCAAACCCCCTGTAGCTGCAATGACTAGATCATGCGGTAACATCGGACCTCCGCCATCTCTTTTAAAGACCCTACCCAATCTTGGACCAAGCACGATAGAACCTGCCAAGGCAATGAATCCGCCTATTGAATGAACGACGGTCGAACCAGCAAAATCATGGAATCCAGTACCTAAAGCTGGCAAGAAATTACCTTTTGAGCCCATACTGACTAAAAATCCATCTGGTCCCCATGCCCAGTGACCAACAATAGGATATATAAAGCCAGATACCCCTATACTATAAAGTAGATCGCCGATGAATCCAGTTCTACCAATCATCGCGCCAGAGGTAATTGTAGAGCATGTATCAGCAAAAGCAAATTGGAAGAGCCAATAGGCCAAGAAAGAAACCCCCGTAGCTTCATAAGTTGCCGGTGCACCTTCAAGAAAAAACCAATGTAATCCAATAAAGCCATTGCCATGGCTGAACATGAAGGCAAAACCAAAAGCATAAAACAAAATACCGCAAAGGCATGTATCAACAATACATTCCATCAAAACGTTCACCGTTTCTCGTGAACGGCAAAAACCAGCTTCCAGCATAGTAAAGCCAACCTGCATAGCAAATACCAAAAAGGCAGCTAACAATACCCAAAATGTATTAATAGGATTTACAATATCATTTCCACTGAGAACAGGATCAGCTGCGTTAGCAGGCATTCCAAAAATACTAGACATTGTAGGCAGAAAAACCAGCAGAAGTAACCCAACAGCTACCAGCTTTCCAACCAACATCAAATAGGCATAGCGCCTCCATTGAGGATCTCTCACGCGCTCACGCAGTCTCGTCATCCGCCTAGAGCCTTTTGCTCGCTTCAAAGAAGGAAGTTCCTGGATTTTGGTCAATAGAACCTTTTTATTCAACATTGGCGACAGAGTATTGACAAGCCCAATTATAGAAGTTATTAACCAACTAGATAGACTATCGACTAAAGAGCTAACTGATAGGCTCAACGGCTTTTTGAATTTATTTTTCATGTTTACCTACCCAGCAAGAAGTAATGTTATAAGTTATTTAGAGCATTTTAAAAATTATTTTTGTTTTAAAATATACAAAAAATTAAAAAAAGGAGTAAAGATTATCTCTACTCCCAGAATTCTTGACAAATTCCAAAGCTAAATAGCTTCGGTATCCTTTTCTCCGGTACGAATGCGGATGATCTGATCAACAGGAGAAACAAAGATTTTTCCATCTCCAATCTCGCCTGTTCTGGCTGCAGCTACTAATTTTTCTACCACCATTTCAACTTGGCTGTCTTCAACCACAATCTCTATTTTGAGTTTTTGCAGAAATTCGACAGTATACTCTGAGCCACGATAACGCTCTGTTTGTCCTTTCTGGCGTCCAAAACCACGTACTTCTAGAACCGTCATACCAACTATTCCAGCATTAACAAGTGCTATTTTGACCTCATCAAGCTTAAATGGACGAATTATAGCTTCAACTTTTTTCAATTTCTCAATACCTCGTTGGATATATGGTTCTTTTTTTCTTCAATTAACTGTTATTCTCTAAGGTCTTTTCTATCATTTTATCAGAGTATCTTTTGTAATATCAGTTACGTGATTTTGCCCTAGACCTATAAAATCCAGAAAATATTCAGGCAAGGACCGTCTTTCTCTGGTAATAGTATCAATACATACATGTATTGTCTTGGCTTTTGCTACCAGTTGCTGCTCCTGCGAAACCAAAGAGACATTGTAATCGAGAGTGAATCGGCTCTCACTGGCCAATGTGGGCTGGATAAATACTTCTATTGCATCTCCACAAAAAAGAGGTTTAAAAAAATCAATTTCGGCATGAACGATTGGCACAACACAAGAACCATTGGCAAGAAAATCTTTTAAATTTAGTCCAAAATCTTGAAGCCCAGATTCATAGGCTTCATGACAAATAGAAAGCAAGCTGGTAAAGTATATTACTCCAGCTGCATTAGTATCGCCAAGTCGAACTACCCTCTGATAAACCATAAAAAAATACCATAACATCAATTTGATCCCTGCGCGCAGGAGATAAGAATAACTTATGTAAACCCATGCCTGACATTCAAATTATGAGTGTTGTGTTTGCAACTTTCATGTTAAGTTGTGTAAAGTAAGTTATACCTCAGTCAAAAGCAAGGTCAATTTCAAGTACAAAAGGGCTGACCTCCCAATCTTATAAGGAAGTAAATCATGAATAGCAAGCAAATCAGTTCAACACTAAAAGCGGCCTTGGTTTTGGGCATGACCCTTGGAAGTTATGGTTATCAGAATGCGGCGATGAGTAGTCCGGGCAGTGGCAGTCGTGGTGTCGCCTCTTGGTATGGCGATGCTGGAAGTGGCTATACCGCAGCACATAAAACTTTACCATTTGGTTCAAAAGTGAAGGTCACCAATCTCCGAAGTGGTCGTTCAGTAGTTGTAACAATCAACGACCGTGGTCCCTTCGTTAAGGGTAGAATCATAGATCTTTCCCCCAGAGCAGCCCAAGCAATCGGCATATATGACAGTGGCGTAGGTGATGTTCAGGTAGACCCACTGTAAATTACAAATTTTCACTTATCTTATCTGCGCTTAGATCTTTTCTCAACGATTCAAGAACAGACCAACGACTATCAAGAAGGCCTTTTTGGAGAGGTTCTTGAGAAATGAGAGGTTGATGGCAATCATACGAACAGATCTGTTTGATGGGCATAGCCAAGCACATCTGCTCATAGATCCATATCTGCAGATCAAAATGTCCATTTGAAGGTAAGCTTTCTGCCAAATCCTCCAAAGCAACTTCTCTTTCTAAGGGGTGTTCTTTATCTTGCTCAACTTCTTTATCTAGCCAAATTATCTCGGTAGTATCAACGATCAATTTGAAGTTGTATTGTTTTAGGCAGCGATCACAGGTTAAGGTAATTATTGTCTCTGCTACTGCCAAAACCTCCAGAAAGGTTCCACCATGTCTAAGTGTCATCTTTCCGCGGACAGGAGTCAAGCTATCTAGATCAGGTATGAAACAATCAATGACTATATCTTGTTTCCTCTGGGGAGATTTGAGCAGATGAGGTATGTAAATTGTTTCCATTATTTTCTTGTCATTAATTTCCAATATTTGGAATCTTCAGTGATAACAAAATTTTGATCCAAATAATTCTGATAATATTTTACTAATCTTTTAACTGTTTTTTTATTATCACTATCTTTGGCAATCATAACCATATTTGCTCCTTTAAACATTTTTTCAGGTTTGAAGTGATGATTATCATTGACCGAAGTACCTCCTTCAGGTGGTGCCAATTCAAGTGCAAATGGAAATGGATTGGAAAAATCAACAGAGGCAATTTTACTATCATTTGAAATATGCTTGCGTAGCATCTTTATTCCATCATTTACCTTGATTGGGTAAAGATAAGGGTTACCCAGATTGTATCTTGTGGAAATTGTGCTTGTGAGTTGATCATCAGGAATGAGAAAATCAGCCATGCTCTTTGAATTGAATTTTTGAGATTGAGCCAATTTACTAGGGTTAGGTTTATCCAAGATAAAGGCCGAAATTATGCTACTGGCATCTTGCAAAAAAATAATGCCAAATAACATAGGAATAATGATGACTATGCCTAAAAAATAGGTAAATACACCTCTGCTATCTAGGGGATATTGTCTCGACTTGAATCTTCCAGAAAAATAATTGAGAAAGATAAGACCTGCTACAAAAAATAGGGGTATTTCGGTATCTTGAGCAGAGAAAATACAAAGGAATATAGATGAAACTGTGACCAGAATTATTGAGAGAAGTGATAAAATTTCGCTCAATCTAGCATTTTTTTCCTGGGTTCTCCAATATTCAAGAAACAAAATTAGTAAAGAAGCTAGAGATGTATATATATAC
>Ga0194047_10002524_pt1 | contig 10462 bp, 18 predicted proteins | sample JunL225m_MetaG_2_FD_160070 | JGI IMG/M metagenome (GOLD analysis project Ga0194047, IMG submission 160070) | Anoxic zone freshwater microbial communities from boreal shield lake in IISD Experimental Lakes Area, Ontario, Canada - Jun2016-L221-5m | ecosystem: Environmental > Aquatic > Freshwater...
CCTAGCGGTGAAGTAAGACTTGTTAAAGAGACTTGCAAAGCAGTAGTAGGTACAGTGTCTAATCCTAATCATATTAACGAAAGATTTGGTAAAGCAGGATATAGTAGAAGAAAGGGAATTAGACCAGGAGTTAGAGGTATGGCCATGCATGCTGAGGAACATCCTCACGGTGGTGGTGAAGGTAAGGGAGTCGTCGGTGGTGCCGCTCAGGACATCTACGGTAACTTTAAAGGAAAGAAGACAAGAAGAAAGAAAAATAGATCTAATAGATTTATTCTTCAAAGAAGAAAAGGAAGAAAAGTATAATATCTGAATAGTTAATTTTTAGAAAGAATATGTCTAGATCACTAAAAAAAGGACCATATATAGATCCCAAACTTATAAAAAAAGTTATGGATCCAAGCAATAAAGGAAAGGTTATCAAAACCTGGGCTAGAAGTTGTTCTATTTCACCAGAAATGGTCGGAGCAAACATCGCAGTCCACAATGGAAGAACACATGTTAATGTTTTGATTACAGAAAGTATGATTGGACACAAACTTGGTGAATTTTCCCCAACGAGAACCTTCAAAGGTCACTCAAAGAAAGGAAAAATCGCAAAGTCATCGGGTTCAGCAGGTAGAGTTGATTCAGGAAAGTAATAGTTAAGAATTAATATTTATAGTATGCAGGTAAAAGCAAAAGCAAAAAACTTACACGAAACACCAAGAAAGCTAATGTTGGTTGCAAAAACAATCAACGGAATGGATGCTGTGTATGCAAGAGAATGGTTGAAGAATGCCAATAAAAGAGCAGCTAAAACTATGTATAAATTATTGAATTCAGCAATAGCAAATGCTACCAATAATTATGGATTAAATGCTGAAAATTTGGTAATATCCAATGCTCAGGTAGGTGTTTCACACAGACGCTTCAAAAAAGCAACTTATTCCAGAACACATGTCAGGCTCCAGGTTAGAAAATGGGCCCATGCTGAAATTACTTTAGACCAGAAGAAATAAAATATGGGAAACAAGATTAATGCAAATGGTTTTAGAATATCTGTCAATAAAGGTTGGAATTCTAGATGGTTTGCAACAACAAAAGATTATAAAACACTTGTACATGAAGATATTAAAGTCAGAAAAGTAATTACTGATAAAATAAAAAATGCAGGTATTCACAGAATTGAAATTGTAAGATCTTCTGATAAAGTAATCATCAATTTAACAGTTGGTAAACCAGGTGTTGTAATTGGAAGAGCTGGAAAAGATATTGAAGTTTTGAAGGCTGAAGTGGCTGCTTTAATTGGTAAACCTGTACAAATCAATATTCATGAAGTACAAAATCCATATTTAAGTTCAGCGTTAGTCGTTCAGAATATTATTGAAGCTTTAGAAAAAAGAGTTTTGCCAAAAGTAATAATGGCTCAACAACTTGAAAAAGTTAACTCAGCTGGAGCACTTGGAGTTAAAATATGGGTATCAGGAATAGGAAAAAATAAACAGGTCGGAACTGAGAAGAAAGAAGCTGGAAGAGTGCCTTTAACAACATTGAGAGCAAATATTGATTTCGCAATGGGTGAAGCACAGATTAAAGCTGCGAGTGAAAGAAAGATGGGTGTCAAAGTATGGATATATCTGGGTGAAAAACTAGGTTACGAATGATCTAATAGTTAAGAGTTAATATTCTAATATGTTACAACCAAAGAAAAGAAAATATACAACGGAACATAAAGGCCACATGAAAGGCAAAGCTCAAAGAGGCAATGAACTTTCATATGGAGAATATGGATTGATGGCAACAGAATGCGGAAGATTATCTTCAAAACAAATTGAAGCAGCTCGTAGAGTTCTAGCTAACACTACAAAAAGAGCAGGTAAAATTTGGATTAAGGTATTTCCACACAAACCTGTTACAAAAAAGGGAGAAGGAAGAATGGGTTCTGGTAAAGGATCGGTATTTCAATATGTTTCAGTCATCAAACCAGGATTAGTATTATTTGAGATGTCTGGTATTCCCGAAGATGTTGCTGAAGAAGCAATGAGGAAGGCAGGAAATAAATTATCTGTACTTACAAAAGTTATAAAGAAACATGAAACAGAATGAGTTAAAAAATTTAACAATTAAAGAGCTGAACAATCTTCTTGAAGAAAAAAGAATTCAGTTGGCCAAGTTAAAGATCGAAATTAAAAGAGGGACAGATAATAAAGTTCATCTCTTAAGTAGTTCCAAAAAAGAGGTTGCAAGGATATTAACCGAGTTAAATATAAGAAGATTATCATGAAAGAAACAAATAATAAAATCACAAAAAGACAATTTGTAGGTACTGTTGTTTCAAATAAACTTCCAAATACAGTGACAGTTAGAGTTATAAATAGTAAACTGAATCCGTTGTACAAGAAGGTTGTTAAACAGTATAGAAAGCATATGGCTCAAACAGATATAGAAGGATTGAATATTGGGGATAAGGTTAGAATAATGGAAAACAGACCTCTTTCAAAAAGAAAAAAGTGGTATGTTGTAGAAAAATTAGATAAATAACTTGTTTTTACTATGGTACAGTCACAGTCAAGATTAAAAGTAGCAGACAACACAGGCGCAAAAGAAGTAATGGTTATTGGCGTTCTGGGTGGATCAAAGGTTAGATATGGTAGTGTAGGAAGTATTATTTCCTGTACTGTTAAATCAGCTAATGTCGGTGGTGTTGTAAAAAACCACGATAAAGTATGGGCAGTAGTTGTTAGAACAAAGAAGGAAGTAAGTAGAAAAGATGGTTCATATATTAGATTTTCTGACAATGCGTGTGTAATTATTGATAAGAAATCTAGAGAACCAAGAGGTACAGCAGTATTTGGACCTATTGCAAGAGAAGTCAAAGACAAAGGTTTCAATAAGATTGCGAGTCTTGCACCTGAAGTATTGTAAAGACTAATTATAAATGACTATTTAGAAAGATATGAAGATTAGAAAAAACGACAAAGTAATGATTGTGAAAGGAAAAGATAAAGGTAAAACAGGTCTTGTATTAAGAACTTTTCCAAATAAAGATATGATTATGGTTGATGGTGTTAATCAATTTAAAAAACATCAGAAGGGAGAAGCTAAGGGAAGAGGTGAGATGATTACTATTACTAAACCAATGTATGTATCAAAGGTAGTATTGATTGACCCTGAAACAGATAAACCAACAAAGGTCAAATTCGTAATAGAGGATGGAAAGAAATATAGAGTTTCAAAGAAAACAAATAATAAATTGATTACTAAAGTTAATGTTGAGAAAGCAGAGCAAAACGAAGAAAAACCAAAGAAAACAAAAAAAGCATCATCAAAGTCAAGTAAGTAATAAAGAATCTTATGTGATCTGCGGTAGAAATAGTGTGTATGATGGGGTAAAATCTGGTAGAGTTGAAAGAATATACGTTTCTGAGAATGTTAGAAATAACGAAAAAATTCAGGAAATTATTATTGAGGCTAAGTCATTTAAAGCCAAAGTTGAAATTGTAGAGAAGAAAGAGTTAGAAAAGATCGTTAAAAATTTTACAAATCATCAGGGGATTGCTGCATTGTGTAAAAAACCTGCAAAAATTGAATTTGCGGATTTTTTAAATAATGCGGCAGAAAAAGATAATATTTGTGTTATCATGTTGACTGAGATTGAGTATGAGCAGAATATGGGGGCAATTTTGAGGACATTGAATGCAGCTGGGATTGATGGAGTTGTAATATCCAGTAGGATTAAAAATTACGATTCTATGGTCGTTAAGCGTGTTTCAATGGGAGCTTACGAACATGTGCCTATGTTTATACAGAATACTTTTATCGCAGCAAAGATGTTAAGAGAAAATGGATTTAGAATTGTAGGTGTTGAATCGTGCGGTGAAAAACCTTATACAAATGAGGATTTAACTGGAAAAATAGCGTTAGTATTTGGGGGCGAAGATAAGTCATTATCCCAGCCAGTTATGGATGTATGTGATGATATTGTAGTGATACCTATGTTGGGAGCCGTGTCGTCCCTCAATGTATCAGTTTCGATAGGAGTGGTAGCCTATGAAAGGCTTAGACAAGTAGTTAATAAATTATATAGTCAAAATTAAAACTAATTAAGATTAAAGATGAACGCATTAAAAGAACAATTTGATAAAGAAATAAGACAGAAATTACAAAAGTCTCTAGGACTTAAGAATATTATGTCTGTACCTACAGTAGAGAAGATATCAGTAAATATTGGTGCAGGTGATGCTTTACAAAATCCAAAATTTATTGATACATACGTACAAAATCTTTTGAATATTACAGGTCAGAAACCAGTAGTAGTCAAATCTAAAAAGGACGTATCAAACTTTAAATTAAGAAAGGGGAATAAGATAGGAGTTAAAGTAACACTAAGAGGAGAAAAAATGTGGGATTTTCTAGAAAAATTCACAAAAGCAGTTGTACCAAGAATTAAAGACTTCAGAGGTTATGATACCAAAGCTCTGGATAATCAAGGAAACTATTCGATTGGTATCAGAGAACACAATGTTTTTTTGGAAATTGATCCTAATAAAATCGAAAGATTACATGGGTTACAGTTTACAATAACTACAAGTACAGGCAATAAAGCTTATGCATTGGAGTTATTAAAAGAAATAGGAATACCTTTTAAAAAGTAAAGTTATATTATGGCAAAGAAATCAAACGTTATACAGGCTAGAAAATTAAAAATTAAGTCAAAGTACGGTGTAAGGGTGTATAATAGATGCCCTATCTGTGGAAGAAGAAGAGCTTATATGAGATTTTTTGATATGTGCAGAATTTGTTTCAGAAAGTCAGCACATAAGGGAGACCTAGTTGGTATCAAAAAAGCTAGCTGGTAAATTAATATAGTTAAGATTAATATTTTAAAATTATGGTAACAGATCCAATAGCAGACATGCTTACAACAATAAGAAATGGACTTGCAAGAAGACATGATAAGATATCAGTAACCTATTCAAAAATGAAAATAGGCGTTCTTGAGGTCTTGAAAGCAAGAGGAATGATTGGCGAATTTGAAGTCGTTGATACAGATAAGCTAGGCAAAAAGAAAAATATATCAATAGGTCTAAAGTATTACCAAGGTAAGCCTGCGATAACAACAATTAAAAGAGTGTCTAAACCAGGAAAAAGAATTTACACAGATTACAAAAGTATTCCTGTTGTAAAAAACAATTACGGGTTCGTTATACTATCCACGTCTAGAGGTATCAAAGATACTTTTACAGCTAAACGTGAGAAAGTAGGTGGAGAAATTATGTGTGAAGTCTTCTAAAAAATATGTCAAGAATAGGAAAAAAACCAATAACAATACCAGCAGGAGTTACTGTTGAAATTAAGATAAGTAAGAAAAGTTACAACATTACTGTCAAAGGACCAAAGGGAGAACTTGTAAAAAGCCTACCTGTATTTGGTGTCAGTATTTCTCAACAAGAAAATGAAATTATCGTTTCTACCAAGAGCGATGATACAGATTCAAAAGCAAAGTGGGGATTATATAGATCACTTGTAGCTAATATGGTTACAGGAGTGTCAGAAGGTATTATCAAAGAACTTGAAATGAAAGGTGTCGGTTACAAGGCTGAAATGAAAGGAGCAAATTTATCAATTGCAGCAGGTTATTCACATCCTGTAGTTGTTGTTCCAGAAAGTGGAATTTCATTTGAAGTTGCTAATAATGTTAATATTAAAATATCAGGAATTGATAAAGAGCACGTAGGAAATGTAGCTGCTAAAATTAGAGCTATCAGACCACCAGAACCTTACAAAGGTAAAGGTATAAGATACAAAGATGAAGTTGTCAGACGAAAAGCTACTAAGTCTCTTAAGAAATAAAATTAGTTATAAGAAATAGATTAGCAAAATGAAAAAGAGATTAACAAATTTACAAAAAAGGCATTTCAGAGTAAGATCAAAGATTACCGGAAGTACTGAACGTCCTAGATTATCAGTTTATAAAAGTAGCAAATACATTTATGCTCAGATCATCGATGATGAGAAGGGTATTACTTTGGTAGGTTTACATTCCAAATACAATGATGCAGGAAAGATGCCAAAAACAGAATCTGCAAAAAAATTGGGTGAAAGTCTAGCAAAAAAAGCTATCGAGAAAGGTATTACCACAGTTGTATTTGATAGAGGCGGTTACAAATATCACGGTAGAGTTAAATCTTTAGCTGATGCCGCTAGAGAATCAGGGTTAGTATTTTAAAATAAATTATTATGGCAAACACTCAAAATCTTGTAAAAAGAACAAAAGAAAGAGTACCTTCACAACTGGAGGAAGATGGATTATTAAAAGAAGTAATTCTTACTCGTCGTACTACTAAAGTTGTAAAAGGTGGTAAAAAAACCAGTTTTTCTGCTATGGTTGCCGTTGGTGATAAAAAAGGTCACATAGGAGTAGCAATTGGTAAAGCACCAGATGTCAGAAATGCTGTTGAAAAAGCTATTAAAAAGGCAAAGAAGAATATGATATCTGTCAACCTTTTTAAGAATACAATAACACATGATGTTGACGTTAAATTTGGAGCTTCACATATTTTACTAAAACCTGCAAAGAAAGGACGAGGTATGATTTCAAGTAATGTAATCAGAACTTTACTAGAACTTGCTGGGGTAAAAGATGTAGTTGCAAAAATGCACGGTACTTCAAATAAAATTACTAATACATATTGTATTATGAAAGCATTGAAGGAACTAAAACCAGCTAGAGTCAGTAAAGTTGTAAATGCAGAAGCACAAAAAGATGCAAGTATAAATGGAAATGTTCCAGCTACATCAAATGATAAACCAAAAACAGCCGCTTCAGCTAAGTAAACGAAGTTTTTAATTATAATTATTTTGAAATGAGTCTTTCAAAACTTGTAAAAATCAAAGATAGAGAAAAGAAAAGAGTCGGTCGAGGAATGGGATCTGGTAAAGGTTCTCATACTTCAGGTCGAGGACAAAAAGGTCAGACTTCAAGATCCGGTAATCAAATAAGAGCAGGATTTGAAGGTGGTCAAAACAGAATCGTTAGAAGATTGCCTAAATTAAAAGGAATTAGAACTTCAAAACAAGCTGATAGCAAATTTATGTCTCCAAAAAAGAGAACTAAAGTACAAGTAAGTTTGAATTTTTTAAACAAATTCAACGAAGGTGATATCGTAACAGAAAATATGATTCTTGAGATGAAGGGAGTCAAGGGATTGGTATATATCAAAGTTATCGATTCAGGTGAATTAGTAAAGAAAATAACCATTGATAGTATCAAAGTTACAGATGGTGCTAAACAAAAAATAGAAAAACTTGGTGGTAAAGTGTTATGAAAATTTTAAATACTCTAAAAGCTTCTTGGAGTTCTGAGGAAATCAGAAAAAGAATTATTATTACAGTTTTAATAATAGTTGCCTTCAGGATTCTTGCTGCAGTTCCTATACCAGGTATTAATCCTGATGCAATAAGAAGATTTTATAGTTCTGAAATTGGCGGTGCACTTCAATTTTTAAACACATTTACAGGAGGAACATTGGATAATATTTCAATTCTTTCTGTAGGTTTGGTTCCATTTATCAATGCCTCTGTTATCTTTCAGCTCCTTCCTACAATTGTCAAAAGACTTGAACAAATGCAGAAAGAAGGTGAACAAGGTCGAAAGAGATTAACTCAATACACAAGACTTCTAACTGTACCATTATCTGTTTTAACAGCTATTACTATATTCATTTCATTGAGTTCTGGATCGTCTCCAGTAATTGTAATGACTGATCCTCTAAGAATTGTTGCCACAATATCTATTTTAAGTGCTGGTGCTATTTTCATGATGTGGTTAGGAGAAATAGCTACTGAAAAAGGTATTGGTAATGGAATATCAATATTGATTATGGTTGGTATTTTAGCAGCTATTCCTAGTAGATTTTTAGCTGAAATAATGAAATTTCAAAATGTTAATGAATTTATAAAACTCGCTGTCTTTACCGTATTAATGATCGTATTGGTACTTGTGATAGCATATCTATTCAAAGTTACTAAAGATGTTAAAAGACTTTTTATCAAGTTACCATTATTAGCTTTTTCTATGATACTTACTGCAGGAATAATTATTCTGTATATGATACCTATCGAAATTGCTAATTATACTAATATCGATAAATTCAAAAGTGCTGCTACAGAATTTGCCAAAATTAAAGAAACCGTTCCTGTTGAATTAGGACTTATATTAGGTGGTGTTACTGTTATCATTGGATTCATTGTTATTTTCAATGAAGCCGCAAAAAACTTACCAATATATTTTTCTCGAAAGGCTTCTACTTCAGCTTCTGTTGCTAGAAAATCGTTTATGCCTTTGAAGATACTTCAAGCCGGTGTTATGCCTATCATTTTTTCAAGTGCATTATTACTATTTCCTTTCACATTGGCCAAGATTTGTATTGCATTTAAAGTACCAGTTGATTGGATTCAAAATTCATCAAATTCAATAATTTCATTTTTAGGACCTGAAGATTGGAGGTTTTGGACATTGAATTTCGTATTTACTGCATTCTTTGCTTATTTTTATACATTTGTACTTTTTAGACCAAATCAAGTTGCAGATAATTTAAAGAAAGGTGGAAGTTATGTTCCAGGAATTAGACCTGGTATCGAAACAGAAAAATACTTAACAAAAACAATGCTTCATCTTGTATTTGCTGGTGCAATGGTACTTGGTATCATGTCTACAGCTCAAGCTTTTACAGGTGGTAGTGGATTACTTGGAAATGTGAACTCAGGACAACAAAAATCCTTACTTTCTACAGTATTTACATCGGGCACAAGTCTTCTTATCGTAGTTGGTGTTGCTCTAGATACCAGAAGACAGTTCAAGTCATATCTAGCTCAACGAAATTATGAAGCTTTAATAGATGATATGGATGATTTCAATCTAGTTGATGCAGAAGGTGAAATTATTGAGAAAAAATTAACAAGAATACAAAAGTTGAAAGCATTACCAAAAAAAATTGTTTCTAAAAATATTAAAAACGATAAAAAGAAAGAAACAAAATCTGAAGTCAAAAAAACAGAAACTAAGAAAGTAAAGAAAGATAAAAAAGTAAGCTAAAAGTTTTTATCTTAAATAGTTTAACTTCAAAAAAACTAAATCTATTAATTGCTTCACTGCCAGCATAATGATAAATATTTGCATTTTAATACTATATTTGGTATATAATCATGTTTAAATAGAATATATATGCAAATTTTTTTAATTGGTCCCTCAGGTTCAGGAAAAGATACTCAGGCAAAGCTAATTTCACAAGAATATAATTTACATTGGATGTCAGTTGGAGATTTGCTAAGGCATCGTATGCTTGTCGATGATGAACACGGGAGACTTATAGCCTCTATTTTAAATGCAGGTGAACTTGTCGATTGGGCTCATCTACTTCCAATCATAAAAGAAGAAATTACTAAATATCCCAAAAATTATATTTGGACTGGATTTCCTAGAACCTTGGAACAAGCTGTAGATTTTGATGAACTGGTTAAAGATGATGAAAATCGATTAGATCTTGTTATAAACCTGAGTCTTTCAGAAGAAATTACGAAAAGTAGGATTGAGAATAGGAAAAACACAGATCAAAATGTAAGAGAGGATGATAAAAATGATGAAATTATACAAAGAAGAATGAATTGGTATAAGGATTCAATTAATCAGATTGAAGATTATTATAATGAAACAGGAAGATTAATGAGTGTTGATGCCTCTCGTGACATTCCTACAGTTTTTGAAGAAATTAAGAGAAGAGTAGAAGAAAAATTCTAAACTTCATTGAGTACAGAATTTTTTACAAAATCAATTTCAACTTTAATCAACACAAAGTTGGTATAAGTTGAGTGACAGTAAAAAAGTGCCATACAATATTCTGGTATTAAATATTCATAGGATATGTTTGTTTAGAAAACATGAAGTTTTAATTCATATTGAAAATATCTTATAAATATATAAAAACTTTTAATATATCCCATAAATACGATATAATTAGACTTAATAATATTCATTATGAGTAATCTATTATTGGGTGTTGTCTGTTATGATAAATATATAAAAGAACATTTAACTGTTCCTGGAGGAGTTATCTTACATAATTCTTATCATCTAGCTTCACTGGGATGTGAGCATACATTATGTACACGAATAGGAAGTATAAATCCTGAAATATTTATTGAATTTTTTAAAAATAATTCTATACCAGTGAATGGAGATTATATTTTAGATGGCGAATCTTCATCAATTGATATAAATATTATTGAATCAGGTGAAGCTAAACTTGATAACATTGTCAAAGGTGTTTCAGAAAATTTTGAATTGACTGTTAAAGAAGAAAGATTATTATATGACTCAATAAATGTTCATATAGCATTATCTGAACAAATAACTCCAGAATTTGAAAGACTTTGTTATACCATTCATTCGATGGTAAAACTGTTTCAGTCGATTTTATGG
>Ga0194047_10002526_pt1 | contig 10460 bp, 11 predicted proteins | sample JunL225m_MetaG_2_FD_160070 | JGI IMG/M metagenome (GOLD analysis project Ga0194047, IMG submission 160070) | Anoxic zone freshwater microbial communities from boreal shield lake in IISD Experimental Lakes Area, Ontario, Canada - Jun2016-L221-5m | ecosystem: Environmental > Aquatic > Freshwater...
ATCACCCATCCAATAAGCATTGCGGTACGCTGTTAATCCAAGTGCATCGCGCTTGAATAACATTTCCCTATAACCATCAGCTTGTATGTCTCCATTTAATACCCAAAAATCAAGGCAAAAGTTATAAATAATCTGATAGAATTGATTTGCAAATGCTTCGCGCTGCACTAAAAGAGTATGTTCAAAATCCTTTATTGCCGCCCTGCTTGCCGAATAGTTGCTATCGTACTTTGATAATATAACCTCTGGTGGATACCCTGCAACTGCACAAACAATATCAAAGTTAGCCGAATAGAAGTCTTTAAAATTCAGTTCTTTTTTGCTATCAAATGGGTTTAATTTTGCTCCTTCAGGGAGGTTAACAGTTTGCTTATTAGTGGTAGCCTGTACTTTGTTGGACAAGTTATTACCATAACTATCAGCGGGTAAATCATTATTTAATGAAAATGCACCGTAAGCCCCTGCCATTTGCGCTAACATCGGGTTTTCATCCCCCGTCCCCCTTTCGTGTTCAATGGCTAATATTATCTTTGCCCCTTCCTCTGCGCTGCCTAATGTAGCCTCCCTATACCGCCCCATCTTTGAGGCTGTTTCCATTACTGCCGCAATCAATGGGATACCCCTATTGTTATTTAGGCGGTATTTAAGCCCGTAAACCATGCAAGCCATCTGACAATAAGGGAACTTATCCATCATGACGGGGATACGCTCAAAATCGGTTAAAACGGTATAATTAACTACCTTTTGCACCCAATAGGCAACAGGCTTGCCGCTTTTATCTTCTTCTATGCCATTGCGGATAATATAGTTATTGTCGGGGTTTAGCACGTCTTGACCTGAACTTGTAGCCCCTGTTAATGGTGTTTTTACATTAGCCCCATCTATTAGTTGCACCTTTGGCATTCCGTCAATGATACGCAATACCACCAATACATCACCACCAACACGGCTATTTAACCACCCATCCCATGCAATAGAATGTAAATTCCTTTTGCCCTCATAATCACATATCGGATTACTAGCAAAAACCTTAAACATTTCCTCTACCTGCTCATTAAACTTTTCGCTATCAATACTTACCCCTTTCTTTCTTAATACGCCTTTTGCGGGTTTACTTTGCAGCCTTAACCCTGTCCCAATGCTCCACATGGTTGACCTGCCAAACAACGCCTGACAAACATCGGAATCCAAATACAACTGCCATGAACGTAACCTTAAAGCGGAATGGTTGATTATATACTTACGTATTAATCCCATTTCGCCTAAGTCCTTTTCACCATCGTAATTAATTGGGATTATTGAGTTATATCCCAAAAACCCGTTACTCCAATTATTAAGTACTTCCGTCCCTGCCTGTGGCTGTGGTGTATTTTTAGATGTGTTTAATGGAATTGTGATACCTTTTAAAGTGCCCCAATTATTCATATCCCATGCATCAACACTACCTACTATTGCTAATTCTTTTGCTGCCATTATGGTATATAATTTGTACGCCAGTTAGGGAAATTCTTGCTATCCATTGACCTGCTTACTCTGCCATTAATACGATTAACATATAAGCTAATAAGCCTTTCATATCCTATTATCGCGAGTGAAACTGCATCCAAATCCCTATAAATCATTTTAATTTTAGTCTGACCGTCATCAAGCCCATATTCCCTTTTGTTGGGGTCGGCTGCAAATTCAATCTGAGCAGCTATAAGGGTATCAATAAGAGTGTTTAACTTATCAATCCTTTCCTTAGCTTTAGACTTGCTTTCGGCTTGCTGTATTGCTCCTTTATCAAACCATATAAAAAACATAGCTATTGAGTTTTAATTTCTGTTATCTTAGCTAGTGACGGGTCAAACGGTGCAGGCGGTATATAAGCCCCGCCTAATCCTGATATTGCCGTTGTTATGCTACTATTCAAACCTGTAAAATAAGTATCCAAAGATAGTTTTAATTTTTCATACCTAACCAAATTATCTACATACGCTGAAGGGGTGGCACTTGTACCCATCAACATTTTACCGTCATTTTGTAACCATACATTGAACTTTAGCCCGCCGTTTGCATCGGTACTAAATAACCTTGTTTCCCCTGTTGCTGCCAATTGATTTTTATTAAGGTAACCAATAATAACAGGAATTCCATTGACAGAGGTACTTGCATAAATTGCATCCATGCCCTTTATAGGGTTGCTATCTATCCCGAAATCAGTGCATTCGTGAGCCTCCCTTGCATCTGTTTTGCCAAATACAAGGGCTTTAATAAGCCTATAAGTCTTATCTATACGGGTTGATATGGTTTTCACAATAGCTATCATATAAATGGCGTTATTGTTGCATGTGCTCCCTTTATTGTTGGGTCAACATACGGTATAGTTAAGTTGCTACCTGTAAATACATTTATTACCTTATCATTATTATAGCATTCAGGTAACACGCAATTCAAAATAGCTGTTTCTTTTTTTTCATCTTTATACAAATCTACTGATTCAATAAACCACCTGCTTTTTTGGTATAACCAATTTTTAGGGCTGGTAACGGTAACTATATTATTAGGCTTTACTAACTTGCCGTTTAACTCCCATTGCGATAACTCAATCTTTAAAGTAATGTTCATTAATTCCTGAGATAATATCTGCCTTGCTGTTAATGGCGTATCATTATCGTTTCCGCTATTCTGAACATATACCCTCGGACGGTAACCCGTGGAATACGAAACGCCACCTTTCCCCAATGTAGATAATAAGGCTGTTCCCATCCAATCTACATGTTGTTGCACATACGGATTTGTTACGGAATTATCACTCGCATTATCAACGCCTATACTACTTTGCCCTACTGTCTTTATAACGCTATGCATTTCCTGACCATCAAAACTTACACTCATTTTTGTTTGAGGCAACCCACCATCATAGAAATCATAAATAGGGGCTTTGGTGGTATCAGCCCTAGTTAATACTAAATTCCCTTTTGCATCATGCGTTAATACTACATTTAATCCTATGGCAAGTTGTGTAATAATGTCCTTTATTTTTGCATCAGGTTCTAATGTCGGGTTAGTGGTTATTGGTGAATTGCATACATCTTTCACCACATCATCAACCGTAACAGTAAGACCATAAGGCTTAATTAAAGCGGTGCAAATTTGAGACAAAGACATGCCTATGAATTGGGCTTGTGCTTCCATATTCATGCAATCGTCTAATACTCCAGTTTTGGAATACCCCCCTACTCTTGTAAGTTGTTCAACCGCTTCTGACGATGTACCCGAATTGAGCATAACGCCTGTTATCAGCGTTTCGCCATTATGAGTTAACACCGCAATATTGTAATTGCCAGGTACAAAGGTTTGCCTATCTGCATCATTAGCAGGGTCGGTATATATCATTGCGGCAAATGACGATGCAACACTATCATAACGTAATGATACTGCAATGTTGTTGAACTTATCAACTATTCTATTTCCTACTTTTAACTGCATCCTTTTGTTTCGCCTGTGGTTCTTCTTTTACCTTTGCTGGTCTTTTAAAAAATACAGTATTGCCAATTATACCACACATATCCCAACACTCCACACCCAACATATTTAACTCCTTTTCTGTTGGTGGGTCAACCATTGTTATTTTCTTGTATTCAATCATATATAGTAAGTTATTAGTCTACCTTTTTTTACCTGCAAAACTTCGCTTAATCCTGCATTGTTTTCATTCATTATTTTGGTTATCGTGCTATCGTCAGGGAGTAGCCCGTATATTTCAAATGCTATATTAATCCAATTGCTATCAGAACTCAAAGTTACTGTTCTTTGTTGCTTTGCTCCGCTTGCAATCTCAAATAGATTACTAATAGTATAAGTTACTAAGGTACTTAAATCATTTAAGTTATCAAAATTAGGGACATAGCTATCAGGGCTGCCACCGTTTGCAGTCTGTAAATAATCAAGATTGCTTATGTAATTATTGTAGGTATCGGTAAGTAATGTTATTACCTGTACCACATCATTCCGCGTTACATAGTCGGCACTTGATACATTGGTAACGCTTGCCGAACAAATCGAACTTATAACCGCCCCTATAAAGTTTTCATATATCTTTTTCAGGTGTGGTAATGTTATTCCTGTAACGCTTGCATATAAATTGACCGATTGTTTTATCAGAAATGCGATACGGCTTAATACTGCGCTTTCAAATACCGCGGGTAATGATATTAATGCCTGTGTGGTTTGGATAGCCTTAAAACAGTCTGCAAATGCGTTATCTATTGCGGCATTGGCTTGGTTGTATGTGTTGTATGCCGCCTGTGCTTCATCCTGAGTTGTAGCATATGCCGCCTGCAATCTTTCAAGTGTTGAAACTTTGGCTTTCATGGTTGATACATCCGCAATATCAGGGATAGGTATATCAGTTACAAAAGACTGAGCGAATGTAGCATCTGTACTTAATTTTTTAGCCTGTATAATATCAATAGGGCTGATATAAGTCCTTACGATATTAGAGGATAAAGTTTCCATTACCTGACCTGTTACCTTAGTAACATTCCAGCTACTATCATCATAACCTAACCCTAAAGGCTGCACATAGATTGCATCATATTGAGGGTGCTGTATAGTCCATGCCTTTTTATTTTCGCTTGATACCTTAAAAGATTTTACAACATCAAGATAATCTGCCCCTTGAAAATATAACTCAATATCATAAACTGCACCCATTATTTCAGAACGCTTAACCAATGTACCCTTTACGCCTACAAAGTTAAATTGTGCTACATTGAAATCAGTTGAACGCTTTGCATTTAAAGTATTAGGCACATACTTTTTACCATCACCTGTAGTGATAGTTAAATCTTTATTTGCGTTTTCAATCCAACTCATGGTAATTTTGCTATTTGCTTTTGAGCCTCAATAATATAATACTTTTCAACTTTTGCCGCACTTAACAGGCTTGCTTTCTCCATGAATTTAGTCTGTTTAATCTTAACTGCCCGTTTACCCTTAACACTATATAATGGGGTGCTATTTACTATTGTTCTCCCGCCTGACCTTGTAATACTATTGATACGCAATAGCAATTTATTCCCTTTGCCATTGGTTTTATTGCCTATTACTAACCCGCCTTTACCTGCATGTTTTGCAGAACTGAAAAATTTAGCCGCCTTTGTCCTGCCTGCACTATTCTTGCTATCTACTATCTTATCATTAATTGCAGACATTCTATTCTTATTTGTTACCCTCCTATTCCATGACCCGCCCGCCCTTGCTTGCTTCAATGGGATAAATGCACGGTGTCCAATTGTACCGCTATGCTCTTGCTGTTGCAAATCCTCGGTTGCTCCACCTTTCTCTTTAGGGCTGCCCGATTGAGGTAAAAACCCCACCATGCTTTGCATAGTCCGAATGTCAAATCCTTTCGCTGGATTTACTTTTGATGTCGCTTTAAAGAATGTAGGAGCGCGATGTATAAATACTTTTGCCTCCATTGGCATAGTATCTTTTTTAACGTCAAATGCGGCACTATTCAAAGACCCGCGTACAGCAATAGGCAAAGCTGAACGGTGCATCCGTTCTAACCTTGCCGTATGTCTTACGACTGCATTTGAATTAATGTCTATGAATGGCATTAGAATATTTCACTAAGATAAATATTATTTGTACCATCAAATCCTAAAAACGTAAACTTACCCACTCCGCTAACTCCTGCTGATACCCCGAAAGAAGTAGAACCGATTATTATACTTGGGGCTGTCGCTGTTATGGTTACCGAACTACCGCCCGAATGACCTACCCAACTAATAATATTTTGATGACCCGCAACCGCTGTTGTATTAGTAAGATTGAATGTTATTACAGATGGCAGTACTGCAATCAAAGTAGTTGAATAGCTATCCATCCCAATATCGAAAGGGCTGACAATTGGTGTTGATATAACCGTTAATTCATATGGTATTCTGCTTACCGCCTCATATAGCTGGTAACCATTCGTATTATTATCGGGTAAGTTATTTGGGGTTATGTTCGTTTTGGACATAGCCCTTTGAAAGAATTGCCACATGTCGGCAATCATTTTTTTATTTACCCTTGTTCCGTTTGGGGCATTAACTAAATCCCCGTAAGGATATGCCCCGCCCGATGGTACTACCGTTCCTGTTAAATGTGCTGTATCGTATGCCATTTTAAATGTAATTTACGAATAATATTCCTACTGTTTGTTGTGGTTTTAACTGTAAAATCAATTGCCTAAATTCCGCTCTCCTGCTTATCGGTACGGTTGCAAAAGTCGATATTGTTGCCCCTGCAATATAAAATGTACTGTTCCAATTTGGGTATATTACAAATTCCGCATCTACTGTTTCGCTTAATGAATTTGCAACCAATGACACACCCGCTGTTGACCAATATTCATCTAAATCAACCTCACCCAATTCAAACGCATCTAATTCAGCCATTCCAACGGGAATACCCAATATATCAGATGGTATGTGTGTTACCCATGCGCTACCGTTCCAAAATCTATTCTCATATACATAAACATCAAACCCCGCTAACCTTAACTGGTCTTGTATGTAATCATGAGCACACCTCGGAGCGACATTACTAGGATAAGCCATTTTTTGTAAAATGGCTAGTTTCCTATTTGCTAAGGTAGTTCCCGCACTTGTTATAATCGCTAACCTTTGCTCCCATTGTGTCGCATCGTCAGCGGTGAAATTAGCATTATCAGGAATGATACTATTTAAAATACTTGTAGCATCATTATACGCCCTCGCCTCACTAAGATTTAAAGCAGTATCTAAACGGTCAAATATCCCGTTTGGTGGCATTTTAAATACCCTTGATTTAGGGTATAATTGCCTGCTTAAATTCTTTAATGATTCCGTTATCCAACTCATATAAATGTAATGCTATTGAAGTAAGGAATTTCCCCTAAATCAAAGTTATAACTTACTACTGATACTGTTGCCACATCCAAAGTAATAGAACTAATAATAACCCCGCCAATAGCTTGTATAATGACATTACCAATACCAAAGGTACTAATAGTATCGTTCCTATTTGCGGCATTATCTGCCCCTGCTATAAATGGTCTTATGTCATAGATTGCAGCGGTTAGCGCGTTTGTTACTGTAATCTGTTGTGCTGAAGTAATAACGCCACCTGAATCTATTGTAATATCAATGTCTTTAGGTATGATTGGCAATGTATGAACAGATAATACCCCTAATGGTCTGCGACCTTTGCCCGTTACGGGGTCGGCTTCTATATCCGCTGCTACATCGGTAAGTATTGTGCTGGTTGGAACGCCCTGATATGGCGGCCCTACTGAATCACTCAATATAGCCTCTACATATACTAGTATCTCGTTACTATGCCCGCTAAAAACATATGGGTATATTTGCCTTACACCTGTTGCATCTGAACCCCAAAGGCGGTAATCTGCTGAACTGCCACCCTGTGGTGAAAGTTGGTAAGCCTCAATAGCTTTTGCCCTGTATTGTTCTATCGTTTCAGCATCAATAGCCGATACTGCAATGCTTGTTACCAATGCTGATTGATTGACATTTATTATAGGGGCTGTTGCTGTTAATGTGTTGGTTAGGCTTAGATTACTTCCCGTACCCGCTTCCAATGCCCGCAATACTATTGTGCCTGTTGTAGATGGCATAGTATAGGCAACATCAAGGATAAATAACTTTGACGGGTGCAAACTACTATCATCACTTTTAAATGTCGTTAAAGCGGGTATAACTGCGCCTGTTGTACCTGTTACCGTGCAATTGTATTGCCCTTGTGTAGCTGCATAAGGTAGCCGTCCCAATTTGACATAACCGAACCTTTCAAGTGTTCCGCCTTGCGCTACTGTGTCGGCTGTATCTACCCATATATTTTTTTGCAGTAACGCCAATGCAAGATAAAACAGTTTTAATTTAGCCGCTTTTACCGCTGCTAATGCCCTCAAAAATGCTTTACCGAATGGGTTTATCGTTATCCCAAATTCAGCATTTAAATCTGTTATTATCTGATTGTATAGCCCGCTTAAAGTTGGTATAGTAGTCATTAGTCAAGTTGTATTAATGTCGCTCCTAAATCATAAGTAGCCGTTCCTGTAAATGTTGTTGATATGTCAATAACTGAACCCGCTTGCACTCTTATTGTAACTACTGAATTTGCCCTAAATCCCGTTGCGAATGCATCAGATAGCGCAATGGATTGACTCACCCCATTTTCATCTTTGAAATTTAAATACATATATAAATCACCTCCCGATGTTGCTAAAACATTAAGGTAACTTGATACCTGATAAGTAGATGTGGCTGGAGACGTATATGCAAACCCCGCCAATGTGGTAATAGCTGTAGTTAACCCTGCTGTTCTGCCACCAGATACGACCTTTGGGAATAAGTATGAACCAAGCAGGATATAACTCTTAACGTGGTTCATACTTATTAACTCGTCATTGCCACCATGCACAATAACAAAATTTTCCGTCCCATCTGCCGCGGCTGCCGCTGGTAAATCACTAAATCTTTTATTCGCCATTGATTAAAATTTTATCAATAAATATAAATGTCTGCCAAATCCTCTGTAACGTAATAATCAACTCCATCCTCTGTAACGTAATAAGTTTCAGTTGGTGCATGTGGCGCGGATAATCCCGCTTGCTGCGATGGATTCCAAAGCATATAGAAAGTAGTCCCGCCAAAGTTTACACGTATCTCTATCCTGTTATCACTTGTTATTTGTGTCTGTACTATTAATTCAGTCCCTTCTACATCATTAATCAGAAATTGCAAATCTCTTTTAATTGCCGCCTCTATTTCTACCCTACCTGCACTATTTAAAGCTGTATTAATAAGTAATTGTTCCGTTTCACTCGAAAATATCAGGTCAGTATCTTGTAACAATAAGTCATTACCAAACCATGAAGCCCCGCCAAACATCCCGATGTATGGCATATTTTCAACGCCAAAAACCACAGCAAGGTCGTTGCCATTTATAGACATATCTCCACCGTCCCCCGCCTCTAATATTTTTATATCCATTAGCTAAAAACGCTTGTTGATGTAGTAGTAGGCATCAGGTTATTTGAATTAAGTACGCTTACTGTTTTACCGTTAACCATTATATTTACTTCATGACTTATTGTTTTGTTGGATGTTTCATTACTTGATTGAAGTGGTAAGCTGTTCTGTTGCGCTTCCATTGCTTCAGGTGTTGCATACTTCTTTTCCAAACTATCATACAACTCTTGCGGGTAGTAAGATTTAACACCTTTTAACCTATTAAATAATGAAATATGCCCTGGACTTAGTATGTCCTGAAATTGGTCTGTAAACTTTTGCTTATCCACTCCTTCGGGCAAATGTTGGGTTATAATATCCATCTTACTTGCCGCCTGTTGTTTCTTGTCAAATAGCTTCCAAATGCCATAAACCCACATCAAGGTAATAGCCAATTTACTAGCCGTTGCAACTACTGACATCATAGCCGCATTGTAACCTCCCAAAGCTAATGTTTCAGCCTTTAAAGCCCACGTTTCAGCGTATATCCCTGCTGTATTGCTACCTGTTAAAGCTAAGAATATTGTACTTATGGTATTAGCGGCAACCATTGCCGCCCGCCATAACCATAACGCCTTAGTTGCCGCCCCAATAGTAAATGATATAACAGAAACACCTAACGCTAATACTGCAACTAACCCAATAGTTTTAATCAATATCCCCGCTAATGTCTTATGATTTTTACCCCAATCTGCCAAAGGTTTAACTATAGAAATCATGGCATTTGCAAGCATTATAACGGCTGGTAATAATAATGTCCCTATCTGAATACCTAATACCTGAACATTGTTTTTTAACCGTTCCCAATTTGCTGCACTTGTTGCCGCTTGCTTATTGTATGCTTCATCAATAGTCTTGCCGCCCTTCATAGTTTCAAATAAATCAGCAAATGCCTGTTTCTGCAACCTTGTTAATGCAATATCAGCTAATGCCCCCTCTTTACGCCCGTATATCTTGAATAAGTCAAGCCTGTTTTTTGTGGCATATTCGTCAATCATTTTCATTGCACCAACTGCACCGCCCGCAAAGTTTATAAACTCCTGTCCCGTTATACCCATCTGACCCGATAGTTTTTGTTGAATTTCTATCATGTCAGAAGTCCGCTTGTTAAGGCTTATCATTGCCTGAGTTATAGCGGTTTGAGCCTCTGCTGTTTGTACTCCTGTATTAGTCATGGCGGCAGTCATTGCCATAAGTTCCTTGAAAGATACCCCTACATCGCTTGCCGCCAATGCCGCCTTACCAAATTCAGGTGCAAGTAATTCTATTTTAGTCTTACCACCTGCAACTGTCTTAAACATCACATCAGCGGCAGTTGCAGCATCTAAACTTTCACGCTTAAATACATTCATTGCCGATGTAATCATATTGGCACTTTCAACCGTTGTACCTAGCCCCGCAACCCCTAATTTGGTT
>Ga0194047_10002528_pt1 | contig 10459 bp, 8 predicted proteins | sample JunL225m_MetaG_2_FD_160070 | JGI IMG/M metagenome (GOLD analysis project Ga0194047, IMG submission 160070) | Anoxic zone freshwater microbial communities from boreal shield lake in IISD Experimental Lakes Area, Ontario, Canada - Jun2016-L221-5m | ecosystem: Environmental > Aquatic > Freshwater >...
AAATAATGGAGCGCACGCCATTTCTAACCAAAGCCTTATTATTTACCAAGACAATAAAGTATGGAACCAACTTGAAGGTAAAAATGTCACTATGCGCTGGTATTCAGGTGATAACAGCTATGGGAATCTTATGTATAATGTTGCCGCCGATTCACTCGCTACCTATGAAAAGCGTTTCAATATGGCTATCTCAGATCATATTTACGTTTCGATTTTCGCCAGCGATAGAGATTTCTTTGATACGGTTGATGGGCGAATACCGGCATGGGCAGGAGGTGTGGCATATCCTGAAACGGGAGAGGTGCTGCTAATTGCAGCGCTGGACAACAACGCCAGCCAATATATCGGCTATGGCATACCCCATGAAATGGCGCATATGGCTCTTTATCAATTTGTACACAAAAGCGTACCTCATTGGTTGGACGAAGGCTTTGCAGTATATAATCAGAATAGCCAGAATCCAAATTATCTAAAAATAGTTAAAGATGCCGTACAGAACAATACTCTTTTAGGCTTCGATTCAATAACACAAGGATTTCCAGTTGATGCAAAATTAGCAGAACTGGCTTATGCACAAAGTGTAAGCCTCATTACTTTTTTAATAAACAAGTTGGGAGATGCCGCGTTCTGTAATCTGTTAGATCAGTTGCGTACTAAAACTTTCAAAGATGCTTTCAATGCCACCTATGGAGTGCCTTTTTCTGAGGTTGAACAACAATGGCGTAACAATATTAGCGGTAAAACCATAACATTAATTACTCCACTGCTTACCGGCAAGGTCAGCGCATTCCCTTCTACTGATAATGCAAACAGTATTACCGTTAGCGGGTTGCGTTGGGAAATGTTTTTTGGTGGCGGAATGTTGACGTTGGCAATCCTATTTTTCTTGATTTTTTATGTTACAAGACGCGCCCGCCGCATCGTTGCAAGGCAAAGGGCATTGCAATCTGTACCAGTTAATAATTCCTACAATATAGCACCCCAACCTAACTATCATAATGGACAGAATCCGCTGGTAACGCCGCCTGCTCTTCCTGAATACTATTCTGATGATTATCTTTCTCACAGGTAACAAGCTAGATACGGTTATAATCTTTTAGCTTTATATCTTTTTCTTTAAACTTTAATAGCATTACCATTTCTTCATTGACCTGAAATCAAGGCTAGGCTATTATCAATTATATGGAAAAGATTAATTTGGCTGAAAATAGCAGCGAAAAACAAGATAATGAGTCTGTTGAAACCCCACCCATTACGCAGGGTGAGGAGACTGATGACATTATGCCCTTAAAGGTTGCTTCTGGCATCGCTTCAAGAGGCGGCGGCAACCGCATTGCCTCGGCAATGACCCGAGCCAATAAATTCTTTGGTTTTGTGGATACAGAAGATAGCGAAACAATTTCACGCTTGGAAGGTGCGCCAGAGTTAGCAGGAGCGCAACAACCTGTCGCTAAACCCGGACGTAAAATCATTCTCGGTAGGGGTGCAATCGCCGCTTTGATTGTCATGCTCTTTACCATACCTCTGCTAGTATGGCTAGCTATTTCAGTGTTTGATTTGAACAGGCAAGTGAATGCCCTGATACAGGCTAACTTACGTTTGCAGGAGCAAAACGGACAAAATCCGGCGTTGGTAATGCTATTAACCTCACCAAAACTTACATCCTATAAATTCGATAATGCTGACCCTGTACCACAGGCAGAAGCTTACCTACATGTTGGTAGCACCCGCTTATGGGCATTGAGTACCCGACAGCTTAACGGTAGTATCGGGCGGGATCGCCAAATCGTTTTATATGCTGTAAAAAAGGTTCAAAATCCCGGTCCGGACGATTATACAATCCTATCAATTTTTAGTCCCTTATCTGTCACCCTGACTATGATTGATAATATTCCGGGAGATTTTAGCCCACAAAACTATTCACGGCTAATCATCACTGATGAGCCGCTCAATCAGGAGCCAAAAGGCAAACCTATAGGTTTAATCAGATTCAGCCTAGATGTGTCGAAGGTCACTGTCTTAAATCCCTAAGATTGTTTAAATTGAGCTAGTGTTTTATTTCTCTTCTCATAGTAATTTCGAGTAACAAATATGGAATATCAAATCTTTCTTCAAAATTTAGCGCCATGGGGCTACGCCATACTTTTCGTCGTAGTTTTGCTGGAGAATGTGGGCGTACCTTTGCCTGGTCTGACCATTGCGTTGACAATGGGAGCATTATCGGCAGTAGGCTATTTTAATTTCTGGCTGGTAATGTTTCTTACAATAGGTAGCGGAACTCTAGGCGGGTTTATCGGCTATTGGATTGGTCTAAAAGGGGGCAGATACCTGATTCAAAAGTTTGGGCGTTTTCTGTTTATTACACCAGAACGTTTCTCAAAGGCTGAGATGCTCTTTAATAAGCACGGTAGCAAAGCAATGTTGATTCGCTGCTATCTGCCTTTTATTTGCGTTTGGGGTTGTAATCTGGCGGGAATAACGCAAATTCATTTCCGACGTTTTGCGCTCACAAATATAGGAGGGTTGGTAATTTGGTCGGTAACTAACCTCACGCTCGGATTTCTGTTAGGACAAAGCTTTGAAATGCTGAACAAGCTAATAAACGGCTTTGCAGCAGTTGTATTTGTTTTAGTTGTTCTGGGTGGAATATTTGTCTGGCAAAAGCGTCGCCGATTACAGCCAAATGATTATGTCAAGCTGAATGAACCAGTAACAATGCCTGTTCCCATTGAAAAACCAGAAATTTAGCAAAACAGTTAAATTAAGGCTTTAGCAAATACCAGTCAGTATATAGATTAGCCGAGACACCACCATAGGTCTGTGCAACACCACCGACCCTCTTATTAATTACAATCGTGCCTAACTCAGCATAGAGATAGATATAAGGTAAGTCTATAGCTTCTATTTGCTGTATCTGAGCAATTAACACTTTGCGCTTGTCAGCATCCTGTTCCAATCGAGCTGTACGATACAAATCCAGCAATTTATCATTGCGATACGCCCCGCTGTTTAAGTCCGGCACATTCGCCCAGATTTCCCCGAAATTCTCAGGGTCATAATCGGTTTGCCACCCACCGAGAAACAAATCATAATTACTATTCGGGTTCTGGAGAAGCTTAACATAGCTGCTAAAATCAAACTCTTGCAACTCAAGGTTAATCCCCAACTGCTTGTAAGATTGTTTTAGCGATTGAGCGAAGGACGAATAGACCGGACTAGGGGCATTATAAGCTAGTTTTAAAGTTGAAACGTCTGTGCCGTTTGGTGCAATCAGCTTTGTGCTAGAAGCGTTATATCCGGCAGCTTTGAGTAAATCGAACGCCTTATTAGGCTCATAAGCGAACTTTTGCGATGGCTCTTGATAGTAGGGATGCCATGGAAGCACATCTGAATATTGCAACCGTCCCAAATCTGCCCTTGTGCTGGCTAATAATTGCGGACGGTCGGTAGCATACGCCAAAGCCTGACGCAAATTTTTATCCTGTAAATAAGGCTTTCTGAAATTAAACCCGACATAGTGAAAAGTGGCTCGCCCCGGTGTCCAGCGATAGTTCTGCACATTTGAAAGATTCTCAAAAGAATCAAAGTTAGTGGCTTCAGGATTGTAAAAATCCAGTTCATTATTCTTTACTTTTTGCAGAGCAACTTGGCTATCCGCCACAATCTTTAGGGTGAGGTTCTCCAGAGCGGGTACCGGATAAATGCTAGAATTTGGATTGTGGGCAAAGGTTATATACTCTCCTTGCTTCCACTCTTTCAATAGCCATGGACCGCTAACCACGCTGGGTTTGTTTATTTCCGGGTTTTTTGCTGGGTTATTCCAATCCAATTTTTCCCAGATATGCTTCGGTAAAGGCTCGATAACATCCGCCCGTGTAACCATATCAAAGGTAGTGGAATGAAGCTTAATTACAAGTGTTGAGGAATCTAGGGCGATATAACTTTCTATACCTTCCGAACCGCTTTTATCAGCCTGATAGATTGCGCCGATAGCATAAAACCAGCCGTTTTCAGCTTTGCGAGCTTGCTCATAAGTCCACACATAATCATCGGCAGTAATCGGCTGCCCATCGCTCCATTTCAAACCCGCTTTAAGCTTAAAGGTGACGGTGGAAGTAGCAGAATCGCTCGTCCAACTCTCTGCGGCATTTTTATCGAGCGTTAGTGTCAAAGGATTGCGGCGAGTTAAGGAAGCAGCATAAAGCAAGCTTAGATATTCAAAACTTGCCGGGTTAGTAGTTTTATAATAATGTAAAGTATCGGCTTCTCTTATTTTCGCTCCGGTTACAGTCCCTCCTGTAATTTCGGCGCTGGCGGAAATAGGCGGAACTTTTAGCAAATCATTGGTAGGAGGGGGAGCTAAAGTAATTACAGAAGTGGTAGAAGTAACAGAGGGGCTTCCGGTAGCGCGGTCAGATTCATTGCTGCACGCGCTCAGGATAACAACAAGTATCAAGCATAAGGACATAAAAACAGAGACAGTTTTAAAACCGCCCCTATGCAAACTCAAAAACATGTAACCGATTATTTACCTTTCAGTCGCGGGTCAAATGCGTCTCGCAAACCGTCCGCAACCAGATATACGCAAAGAATAGTGAGGAAAATAGCGAACGCCGGGAAATAAACCATCCAAGGTGCGCTGGTAAAATACAATTGGGAATCACTCAACATATTGCCCCAACTTGGAACAGGTACGCTTATACCAAAGCCCAGAAAACTTAACCCAGCTTCGGTTAACATCGCGCCCACCACATCAAAACCGGCTTGCACCAGCATCAAGGAAGCCACATTCGGAAGTATATGCACCATGAGAATACGTAGTGTACTCGCGCCGCTGACTCTTGCTGCATCCACATAATCGCGGCTTCGCAGACTCAAAACTGCACCACGAATAAACCGGGTAGTCCCAGTCCAACCGATAAGACCTATAATAATCGAAAGGCTTAAAACATTCGGTTTCCAGATTATTGACAGAATAATCAGCAGGAAGAGGCTTGGGATGTTATTAATAATTTGTACCGACGCATTGACTCCATCATCAATTATGCCCCCAAAGTAACCACCCAACAAACCAAGGGTAGTACCGATAAATATCGAGATGATGGCGGTAAGAAACCCAACGCTAAGTGAAACTTGACCACCGTACAACACGCGCACTGCCTGATCGCGACCTAATTCATCCGTACCAAGCAAGTGACCTCCAACGCCGGGACCAACCGGAGGTTGGTAACCCATTGTCAGTAGATTAAAGTCAATAGTATCACGTTCTTGTTTCAGTATAGTCTGAGCAATCCACGGAGAACCAACCGTCAGCAGCGCGATTATCACAAAAATAACTAACGCCAGTACACTCAGTTTATCCCGAAAAAACCGAGAAAAGGAAGAAGCCCAAAAGCCTTGCGAACCTGCCTTTCGCTGAGTGACAGACCTATAATCAGCGCCGGAGGGGGTTTCTTTAGTTGCAGCTTGACTCATTTGTTTGTATTACCCGATGTATTCTTCAAGAAATGTAGTTTTTTTATAGTTTGACTGATCAGGCAAGGGGCTTAAGCCCCCTTGTTTCTATTTTACTGTGCCGAACGAAAGCCCTGTTTAAGTATATCTAACTCTGGGGTCAACCAGCCCATATCCAATATCAGCCAACAAAGTACCAAGAATTGTAGCGATAGTGGTCATGAAAAGAATAGCCAGTAAAACGGGTGTATCGCGGCTTCCGGCTGCCTGAAAATAGAGCCTGCCCATCCCGGGCCAGTTGAAAATTGTTTCGGTAATGATTGCGCCAGATAACAAACTCGGCAAGAAATAGCCAAGCAAGGTAACGATAGGTATCAACGAATTGCGTAGCACGTGCCAACGGTTAACCTGTTTGGGAGGCAAACCTTTCGACTCGGCAGTACGCACATAATCTTGGCTTAGAACCTCCAGCGTTTCAGCCCTTACGAAACGGGTAAAAGCAATCAATGTGCCGGAGGATAACAAGGCTGCTGGAATCATCAGATGCCCGAACCAAGAGAGAATGGGAATTACCTCTGTCCCGGAGGTTGGCATTAACGGGCGTTCATTTTGTGGAAACCATTTTACGGTGTTTGCCAATATTATAATCAACAGCAAGGATAACCACCAGACTGGCATACAACTACCCACAACGGTTAATATCCTTACAACGTTATCCCCCATTTTCCCGCGATTTTTAGCGGCATATATGCCAATGGGAATACCAAGCATTCCGATTAAATAACTGAAAAGTCCTAATTGTAAGGTAGGTAAAATACGCCCTGAAATTGCATCCCATGTAGAAATTGGCTGACTAAAAGATTTCCCAAAATCGAGGGTGAAAGATTTAACCATCCAAGTAACATATTGTTCATAGAGGGGTTTATCTAAGCCAAAACTAGCTCGAATTGCTTGTATTTGTTCTTTGGTAATGCGGGGATTTTGTGTCAGGGCAGCTTCTGGTCCACCCGGCGCAAGATTAATCAGCAGGAAACTGAGGCTCATTACAGCCCATAATAACACTATAGCTTGCAGTAACCTGCGAATTATAAAGCGCTGCATTATTTTTATTTATTCCTTTTATTAAACATTTTTTGATTCGTATTTGATATTGTAACAGATTAGACCTTTATTTTATTAAGGATAGCAGAAGCAATGCTACCATCGCTCCTGCTATATTTCGGGTTATTCTTCCATGAGTATGATTCACGAAAGAAATTCAACGGGACTAGCTGGCGTAATACCAGCGGGTTAGAGCATCGTTGTAATAGAGTTGGTCACCATTGTTAGGCACAACACCCTGTACCTTCTTGCTGAAAAGGCTGAAGCTGTTGATGTTCCACAAGAAGAATACCGGCGTATCATCGCTGATAAGCTTCTGGGCTTCATCATAAAGCGTCTTGCGCTTGGCAGTATCAACTTCTTTGGCGCCGAGTTTGAATATTTCATCTACACGAACGTTGCTGTAGCCGGTGTTATTTTGAGTACCAGTAGAAATGATATTAGCTTTGAAGCTATCCGGGTCAGGGAAGCCACCACCGGCTGCTGCCAGTGAAATATCGAAGTCTTTTGACTGCACTTGCTTGACATAGGCATTGAACTCTTTACCGTCCACCTTTACGGTGATACCAAGTTGCTTGAGTTGTTGCTCAAGATAGGTCGCAATCAGCTTGCGCGGGTTAGAAGAGGTCGGGAATACCACCGTCAACTCAATTGCCTTACCGGTTTTATCCAGCAATTTGCCTGCATCAAGTTTGTAACCAGCATCCGACAGAGTCTTCTTGGCAGTATCAAGGTTATACTTGAATTCGTTTACCGACTTATTGTAGTAAGGACTAGCCGGGTTAACAAAGCTGAATTGAGCAGTACCCAAGCCAGCTTCTGCCAGCTTAATCAGATTATCGCGGTCAATCGCGTAATTGATAGCGCTGCGGAAAGCTTTGTCATCCATCGGGGCGCGTTTGGTATTGTACTCAACATAGCGATAGGTGCCGTTTACAGCCGACCATTCAACCAGATTCAAGCTAGAATCTGCTTTGGAAGAAGCAACTTGGCTAGAAGGGATATTCTTAGCCCAATCTGCCTGATTGGTCTTAACCGATTCAACTACGACAGTAGCAGAACCTCCGGTAAACACCACTTGATCGAAGTTGGGTTTGCCACGATACCAGTTAGCGTTCGGTTTAAATACGCCCGCTTTTTTGGTATCCCAGCTATCAATCACATAGGGACCATTGACTACGGTAGGTTTCAGAATTTCAGAGTTCTGAGCGGCATCAAAGAAGGGCTTGCCCGCCCATACTTTGGAAGGTACCGGCGCAATCAGGGTAGCATAAACAAGCGCCAAATCAGAAGGATAAACATCGTCCAAAGTTACTACAATAGTACCGGCGGTCTTGTCAGTTTTGAAAGAGGTTATTTTCTTGGCATCATCCAAACTAACCCAGTTCGCATCGGCGTTAACTTTGTCTTCTTTGGTGGCGTTGTCGAAAGCGTACTGATAATCATCCACCGTCACCGCTGAACCATCGCTCCACTTAACGTCGGTACGCAGAGTGAAGGTAAAGGTTTTGTTGTCACTGGAAATCTTCAGGTCTTTGGCATAATCCAATTCAAACTTCAAAGTAGTAAAGTTATAGGTAGCCAAACCACCCGCCCACAATAGGTTATTAGCTTCGATAACCGATTCGGTATAGTCGCAGCAGTGGTAGCGGCTTTGGTGGTTGCAGCAGCGGTGGTTGCAGCCGCAGTGGTAGTCGGTACTGGAGTAACAGTGTTGTCACCGCAAGCTGCCAGTAGGCTGGTTACCATCATAAACAAAGCCATTGCTACATATAGTTTTTTCGGCTTCTGCATGAAATAGTCTCTCCTTCTGTTTCGCATTCTCGGCAGTCAAGGTAAATTACCGAGTTTGCAGTAAAAATAAACAAGTAACAATTTGCAGGTCTTTTATCAAAATTACCTGCTTTTTGCCGAATTATTAAGCGTTCGGCACAGCTAAGTGGATAAAAACCGCGAAGAGAATAGTGCATTATACATCAGAATTTTTTTTTGGCAAAGAATAATCCCATATGTCACAGGGCTGTTGCATAGTGGGAGTGCCTAGTAATGCAGAGGTAGCATGCTATAATAGATTTTTGCTATTGTTAAGCAGCCTCAGATGTTTGGCAAAATTAAAATTCACCTCTTCCAAGATAGGCACACCCCAAATTACAAGGGGTTTGACAATGTGACAGTTTTATTTCTATAATGAAGCATACGTTTAGCATAAAAACTGACGTGGGGTTCTATCTTCAGAAAGCTTGCTCACATCCGTGCAGACGCTTAACTGCTCGAACCCGATACCCGTACTGATAGCATTAGCGGGTAAAGAGTGTAGTACCCTTGCCTTTTCACCGTCCAAGTATTTGCATCACGAGAAAAGGGCAGGGTTAGTAGGAGGTTAGTTCTTAACGGTGTCTCAATATGACAAATCTGACTCCAAAGGTGGTAGTAGCACTGCGGAAGCTCCAAGACCCGAAGAAAATTCCGACAAACAAGATCGTGAACACTTCCATAAATTTGTAAACAGCCCACGCATCGAAGCCCGGCAATTGCTGGATGAAATCGCAGGGGTTGCGCCTAACAAGCGCCACAAATTATCAGACCACTCCACTTTAAGAACTATTCGTAAAATCCTTTTCTCCCCTATCACATCATTGCTATGGCTTCTCCAACTGATTTTACGACCACTTATAAAGCTCGATCTCGCCCTACTTAGTGAGATGCGAAAGTTTCTAAAACACCCCGGTACTTTCTTTTGGTTCAACCGACTTGCGCCAGAAGCAGCGGCGCAACACTTCGGAACAACCTCAACCGAAGAAATGACCCACCATGCCCGTCGTTATGCCGCGCATGTCGCAGTTATGGGCTTGGCATTGGTGGTAGTAGCTGGCGGCGGTTTCAGTGGAGCAGTAAAACAGATTCTTAGTCCCGAAGCGCGTATGCCCGTCAGTGGCGAACTGAAGGACGGCGGCTATTTGACAGTTACCGGAAATATGAAGGGTATCGTGCTGAATAGCCTCGGTACTACTGATGCCGGAACTAAACGAGTCAAAGTGTACACCGTACAAGCGGGCGATACCCTGCGCAACCTCGCCACTCGCAACAATATTAGCCTTGATACTATACTGTATGCCAACCAAATAGATGACCCGGATCAGGAAATTAAGTCAGTCGCGAAACTGGTTATTCCACCCGTTACTGGAATGTGGCACGTAATAACCCGCAGCTCTTTTGAGGTGGATACAATTGCTTCTATAGCGGCGCGTTATAATGTTGACCCCAAAGTCATTATAGACTATGCCCCCAATCAGTTAGCTGGAGTGGACATTAAACAACCCCTCAAACCGGGTAATGATGTTATGGTTCCAGGCGGAGTCAAGCCATTACGCGATAGCCTATTACTTTACAAGGTGCGTGATGGCGAAACAATGCAAGCTATTGCTGATAAATTTGGCATTTCCCGCGAGACCATTGCCATTTTCAACGGACCGGACGAAGCCCCGCTGCAAGAGGTTACACCAGGTCTAGAGATTACCATCTTACCTGTTAGCGGGATACGAGTAAGAGTATTGGCGAACGATAATGTAACAAAAATATCCCAGCGTTTCTTTGTACCGGTGGAGAATATTGTGGGGTTATCCCTCAATAATCTGCAAAGTAAGGATACGCCGCTTACCGTAGGCGATTATTTGATAGTGCCTAACGGCAAAGTTCCGGCTGCTGCTGTCACTGCCCCTCGTTCAAATACCGGCAGTGGTGCAAAGGCAAGCGAGTCGAGCCGTTATGTGTACATACCTCCCGCGCCGAAACCTGTCTCCGCAACCGCTAGTCGCAACCCCTTCGGAGCGCTCTCTGCGCCACCACCGGGTGCGCCCGTAGGTACTACTGGAAGCATGATGTGGCCTATGCGCGGGCTTATCAC
>Ga0194047_10002529_pt1 | contig 10458 bp, 9 predicted proteins | sample JunL225m_MetaG_2_FD_160070 | JGI IMG/M metagenome (GOLD analysis project Ga0194047, IMG submission 160070) | Anoxic zone freshwater microbial communities from boreal shield lake in IISD Experimental Lakes Area, Ontario, Canada - Jun2016-L221-5m | ecosystem: Environmental > Aquatic > Freshwater >...
CAGTAGCTCTGAATGGAGTTGCTTTAAATGCATCTAAAATTGTTGGCCCAGCTCTCGCCGGAATTCTTCTTGCATATAGCGGTAGAAATATTGTGTTTATTTTAAATGTAATATTTTCCTTGATTAGTGCTATTGCTTTGCTGATCTGGATGCACTCCCCAGCAAAGAGGGTTGATTTTCAAGAGCCATTTAACCGTGCGCTACTAGTTGGCATGAGATATGTTTTTAATTCGCCGCACACTCGTTATTCCCTGATAAGAACAAGCTTATTTTCTGCACAAGCCATTGCCTTGTTTGCCTTGGCCCCATTGATTGCAATTAGGTTTGAGAATGCGAATGCAAGTACCTATAGTTTATTGCTCGCATCAATGGGGGTAGGGGGAATTATCATCGCCATGAATCTTTCTTCGCTGCGGAACAGATTCAAAACAGATGAGTTTGTATTGTATGGAACGATAGTTAGCTCATTAATGACGCTTGTTGTGGCTAGCACACTAAATTTAGCATTAGCAACTATTGCAATGATGTTTGCTGGAATGGCATTTGTAGCTGTTCTTAATTCTTTACATGTTGTTGCTCAACTTTCATTGCCCGATGAGGTACGCGGACGAGGAATGGCATGGATACAAATGACAACTATGGGTGGTTCCGCAATTGGCGCCTCCATATGGGGAAAAGTAGCTGCATTGGGAGGTATTTCAACTAGTCTTATATTAGCTGCAATTACAGCCCTATTAGGGCTTTGGTTGACTCGTCGACTTCGTATTGATGGTTATGGGGATGCTAGCTCTATAAGTATCTAATCTATAGCATGAGTATGGTTTATTTTCGAGCGTGCTGCTAATATTTTGGTAGTTACCCTTAGATGTAGTATATGAGTAAAGTGAATGGCTAGAATTAGCAAATGAAGATTTAGATTTAAGTGGTGTGCTGGACAATTTATTTTATTAGCACACTCTAGTTCTAATGATGAGCACTCTATGGGGGAGACAAATGAGTATAAAAAATTTTTCTGATCGTCCAATTCGGGTATTAATTGCAAAACCTGGTTTGGATGGTCATGATCGAGGAGCAAAGGTTCTTGCACTTGCTCTGCGTGATGCAGGTTTCGAAGTCCTCTACACAGGACTTCATAGAACTGGGGAAGAAATTGTAACTATGGCAGTGCAGGAGGATGTCGATATCATTGGAGTTAGCATGCTATCCGGTGGTCATTATGCTACTCTCTCTAAAATCATGAAGTTGCTACATGAACAAAAAGCAGAAGATATCCTTGTTGTTGCTGGCGGATTCCTTCCAGATCGCGAAGAGATTGCCGCAATTAAAGAGCTTGGTGTTTGCGCTGTTTTTGATACTGATACACGAATCGATGATGTTAGTAGTTTTTTTCGTAAAGCAGTTTCACAGCGTCGAGCTGAACTAGATGCCAAATTATCCGCCACCTCATCTAGGCCTGGTTCAGCAACATGATAGAAACAGTTTTAACTCCTGAGGTGATTGAGAGATATACAAGGGATGGATATTGGGGAGATTCTATTTGGCCGGATTTCATTGATCAAACTGCTGATAGTAATCCGGATCGTATAGCTGTCATCGACTCCAGTGGCAGTTTAAGCTATGCCGAACTCAAGAATCAAATTAACCGCCTAGCATTACATCTATTGCAACGCGGCATTAAAAAAGAAGATCGATTAGGGATACAACTACCCAACTGGCGAGAATTTTTAATAATGCGCTTTGCATTGGCAAAAATTGGCGCAATTTCTGTTCCCCTTCCAATTGACTGGGGAAAGCATGAGGTTGAGCATGTGCTAGCAGCAACCGAGGCAGTGGGGATATTGCTCCCAAATATTTATAACAAACGGAATTATGCAAGCGAGCTTTACAGTCTTTTACCCAGATGTTCACATATTAGGTTAATTATTTTTGCACGTTCACCTGGTTTGGCGTTGGAAAACAGCACTAGCATAGAGAGTTTTTTGGATGATATGATTGAGCATAGGGTTAATAAAACAGAGCTAGGGAAAGTTAGGCCAAATTCAAATGAGGTAGATCTAGTTGTAACAACGTCAGGAAGTACTGCTCTACCTAAAATGGTGGTCCGAACTCCAAATTGTTTTATTGCAACAGCACGTCAATTTGCTGACCACCGAGGTATGCTCACAGGAGCTGACATCGTAGCTGGCTTAGCTCCAATTACACGTGGTATGGGTTACTACGTAGGCATAGCAGCACCCGTTCTCAGCGGCAGCACAATGGCTCTTCTTGAGAAATTTTCAGCAGAAGATGCTCTTGCTTGGCTAGAGCAAACAAAAGCTACAGTAGCTGTTGCTGTCCCTGCGCAGATTATCAAAATGCTGCAGGTTCCTGACTTGGATCGTTATGATCTTAGTAATCTACGTATTCTGGTTAATGGTGGGGCAGCAATGTCACCAGGCATTTCTATAGATGCTGAGACTAAATTTTCTTGTTTAGTTTTAAGCGCATATGGTGCTGTTGAAGGAGCAACACCAACATGTACCGCTCAGAATGATCCAGCAGAGAAGAGATATCGAAGTGTTGGACGTGTAATGCCGGGTATGGAGTTACGGATTGTGGATGATGATGGAAATTCTGTGCTTCCTCACGTTCCAGGCGAGGTTATATATCGTGGACCTGGTTTATCTTTAGGATATTGGCGTGATATCCCATCTTATCAGACGCTTTTTACGGATGATGGCTGGTTTCGAAGTGGAGATATTGGCACTTTGGATGATGAGGGATATCTAGAAATTGTTGGCCGAAAGAAAGAAATCATTATTCGGGGCGGAATCAATATAAGCCCTTCAGAAGTAGAAGGCCTCTTGCAGCAGCACCCAGATATATCCTCTGTGGCTATTGTGAAGATGCCAGATCCAATTCTTGGCGAGCGCTGCTGCGCTTTTATTGTTCCTAACTCTAGTAAGCCTTTAACGATAGAGGATTTAGCTCATTTTCTAGAGTTGCGTGGAATAGCAAAATATAAGTTTCCAGAGCGGGTGGAACTCCGCTCTAAGCTACCAATGACACCTGATGGTGGAAAAGTAATGCGTAAAGTCCTGGAAGATGAAATTGCAGAGTTAGTTAGTAAGAAAACATTAAACCTAACTTAACAAGAAAATGAAATATTAAATTTTAAGAGCAAGAATGATGCATTAAATTAGATTACCATATAATTTTTGGGATTGGAATTATTATGTACTCGGAAAAATTTTTAAAGCAGTTGCGTACTGCAAAAGCTCAATGGGAGAAACGCCATGAGTCTGAATTTAAGACTGAGCAATCGCTTGAGTATGAAAATGATTCCGGAATTCCATTTAAGCGTCTATATACGCCGCTTGACCATGCAGATACAGGAGCGAATTATTTTGAAGAGTTAGGCTTTCCAGGTGAATACCCCTTTACTCGGGGAATAACTGCCACAATGTACCGGTCTCAGCCTTGGAAAATTCGTCAGTACGCTGGATTTTCTAAAGCGTCCGAAACGAATAGACTTTTTAAGACCATGATTGCGCAAGGACAAAATGCTTTATCTCTAGCATTTGATCTCCCAACTCAACTGGGATATGACTCTGATGATCCTAAGGCTAGTGGAGAGGTTGGAAAAGTAGGATTGACTATCAACTCTTTTAAGGACTGGGAAACCGTATTTGAAGGGATAGATGTTGGCTCTATCTTTGTTAATTCAGTTTCAAATGCTCAGGCAGTAGTGACTCTGGCAATGCATGCCGGCATTGCCAAAAAGCAAGGCTTGGATATTCGAGCTTTAAAGGGTAGCTTGCAAAACGATATTCTCAAAGAATATATCTGCCGTGGAAATTATATTTTTCCAGTAGCACACGGTATGCGGTTAGCAGTGGATAGCTTCATGTATTGCATGGATGAGTTAGATGAGTATTTTCCAATTAACTTGGGGCAATATCATCTTTCTGAAGCAGGAGCCAGCTTAGTTCATGAGGCAGCATTTGGCCTAGGCAATGCAATTGCATACATGGACGAGGTTGTCCGGCGTGGCGGTGATATTGATCGTTTTGCATCACGTTTTTCCTTTGTTGTTTCTCAAGACCATACCGACTTCTTTGGTGAGATAGCTAAATTACGCGCGCAGCGACGTTTATTTGCTCGCATTGTGCGCGAACGTTATGGGGCAAAGAATCCAGAGTCAATGATGTTGCGTATTTTGAGCACAAACGGGGGATCGGCATTATGCCGTCCACACCCAATTGATAATCAGACACGCAATGCGATTGCTTGCATAATTGGTGCATTATCTGGCGCTCAGTTCATTGGCTTGAGAACAATGGATGAGGTGCTTGGTATCCCAAGTGAAGAGTCTACCCTTGCATCAATCCGTACACAGCAGATTGTTGGCTATGAGACCAATTTGATGAGTGTAATTGATCCGATGGGTGGATCCTATTTCCTTGAATCGATGACTACCACGATGGAAGAGTGCATCGTTGCCGAGCTTGATCGAATCGATGCTATGGGCGGTATGGTGAAGGCTATTGAAAGTGGTTATGTGCAGCGCACAATTATGGAAGACGCTTATAAGCACCAGCAACAACTCGAGTCAGCTGAACTTGTTAGGGTGGGTGTCAATAAGTTTGTTGCCGAAAAGCAGGAGAATCAGACTATGAAGCCATATAAACTGGATCCAACTGATGAGAAGATTCAACATGAAGCTCTACGAGAATTACGTGTAAATCGCGATGGAGATCGCGTGAGGAAAGCTTTGGATCGCTTGCGTGCAGTCGCAGCGACAGATGAAAATGTTATGCCAGCAGTTATCGAGGCAGTGGAATCCTATGCGACTATGGGAGAAATATGTAGTGCACTGAAAGATGTATTCGGCGAATACCGCGAACCGGGAATCTTTTAAATACTGTTTGATTCGGTATCCTATAAACCTTAACTTAGGTCAACTATGGCATTATTACAAAAAAATTATATCTTTAATGACATTAAATATACAAAGAAAGATCGTATCGCGCGAATAAACATTAATCGGCCAAAACAATTGAATGCATTTACTGGAGATACATTAAAAGAATTGACATTAGCATTTGAGGATGCCGGCGGAGATAATAGTATTGGGGTAATTGTGCTATCTGGAGAAGGTGATCGCGCATTCTGCGTGGGTGGCGACGTCAACTGGGAAAAAGATGGTGGACTTGAGCGCCAAGTATTAGAGCCATATTCATTACATACAACAATTTCACGCTGTCCAAAGCCAATTATCGCTCGCGTGCACGGGTACGCTATCGGCGGAGGCAATCATCTTGCGTACTACTGCGATTTTACTATCACTTCCGATGAGTCTATTTTTGGGCAAAATGGCCCTCGAATCGGTAGCCCAGCAACTGGCGCCACCGTTAACTATTTAGCCCGAATTCTTGGGCATAAACGAGCGCGGGAAATGTGGATGCTTTGTAGGCAATATTCTGCAAAGCAGATGCTGGAATGGGGTCTAGTCAATGCAGTCGTACCCTACGCTCAATTAGATGACGAAGTTAATAATTGGTGCGTGGAGCTCCTTGCTTTATCACCCACCTGCTTGCGTATCATTAAGGCATCGTTCGTTGATGATATTGAGCCTTTGTTTGGTGCTGGGGATTCGATACGCCGACATATTCTGAAGTCTGATTTTTATCGGACCGAGCAGCAAGAAGGAGCAAAAGCTTTTCTTGAAAAACGACGCCCAGATTATTGGAAAGATAATGGAAGTTAAATTGGATATGATGAAGAAAGATTTACAGTCTTCAAGCGAGATTGACCGCTCGCAAGTTGGAAGAATAATGCCACCATTTAACTGCATTATTGAGAAGGGGGAGATACGGCGATTTGCTGAAGCAATCGGTGATTTGAACCCCTTATATTTAGATGAGACATATGCTCATTTACAAGGTTATCGATCTGTCATTGCGCCGCCAACATTTCCAGTGTGTATTCGTCTGCCTGATGATCCTCCATGGATTGTTGGTTTAGACCGAACACGAGTCCTAGCTGGTGAGCAAACATTTCTTTATTCACGACCCATAGTGGCGGGGGATATTCTATCTTGTCAATTACATTTTGTTTCTGTGGAAGATAAACATGGATCGCTCGGTAATATGGAAATACTAACGCAAGATCTCCGCGGGGTTGATGTTCAAGGGAACATCATTTTTACGCACCGGCGCCTATCGATCGTGCGTGAAAAAGCATCAACATTACGAACTTAAAAAGGAATATTGCATGATCGACACGTTGAGTTCCCATTATGCATTTCCTAGGTTTTCTGGTCGAGTAGCAATGGTTACCGGTAGTGCGCGCGGACTGGGGTTTGCTATAGCTGAACGTTTTGTGCAGGAGGGCGCATCAGTAGTTTTGTGCGATTTAGATCATATTGGCGTGACAAAAGTAGCGCAAAAATTATCTGAGACCTATCAAGTTCCTGTGCTGGGAATTGCATGCGATGTTACTGATGTTGACCAAATTGAGCGCGCTGTTCGTAATGCTACTGAGACCTTTGGTTCACTTGATATTTTGATAAATAATGCTGGCGTGACACGTGATAATTTGATTCATAAGATGTCCGAGGCTGATTGGGATTTAGTATCCTTGGTTCACCTAAAGGGAGCATTTCTGTGTGCTCGCGCAGCACAGAGGGAAATGGTAAAGCAATCATGGGGTCGGATCATCAATCTATCTTCTACTTCCGCACTGGGTACTCGCGGGCAAACAAATTATTCAACTGCGAAGGCGGGATTACAAGGTTTTACTCGATCACTTGCTTTAGAGCTTGGCCGTTTTGGAATCACGGTAAATTGTATAGCTCCCGGCTTTATTGATACTGATATGACTCGTATGACAGCGCAGCGGCTTGGTAAAGACCCGGAGCAATTTATGGCTGATCGCGCTCAAGGAATTGCAGTTGGTCGGGTTGGTGTGCCTGCTGATGTCGCTAGTGCGGTAGCCTATTTCGCTAGCGAGGAGGCGTCCTTTATTTCTGGACAAGTCCTATATGTTGCTGGCGGCCCAGAAACGCGCAGAGGGAATTAAATGAGGGTTGGAGATACTATAACATTGCATAAACAGCCTGTTTCAACAAGGCAAATTGTTATGTATGCAGGTGCTTCTGGCGATTTTAATCCTATTCACTATGACCATAGTGTTGCCGAAAAAGTAGGGTTGGGCAGTGTAATTGCGCACGGCATGCTTAGTATGGGTTTTGCCGCTCAATTGATAGGTGATTCATTGACCCCTCATGGATGGATTAAGGAAATTAGTGCCCGCTTCTTATCCCCTGTTAGGCCTGGAGATGTTGTCGAGCTAACAGGTTGCGTGACCGAAGTTTCTAATAATGCAAATTCCACTAACAATGTCCATATTAAAATTACTGCAGAAGTTAATGGCAAGAGGGTATTAAGTGGTTATGCGGTTATTATCGAGCATTTGAAGCGTAAGCTGCGATAGCATGTTTCTTCATTCTTGAATGGGTCTACGGTTTAGCTAAAGGATTAGTCTAATGGGAATGGAAACAGAATTGCCTATGCTTTTTTCCCCATTAAAATTACGGGGACTTTTTGCAAAAAACCGAGTGATGGTTTCACCGATGGTGCAATACTGTGCACAAGATGGCTTCATTAATGACTGGCACTTTGCGCACCTAGCTAAGATGGCTATGGGAGGAGCGGGAGTAGTATTCATGGAGGCTACCAAAGTTGAACGTCGGGGCATGGGGACAGTCGGTGACGCAGGTATTTGGAAGGATGATCATCTGCCAGCGCTTCAAAGAATTACCACTTTTATCCATCAACAGGGCGCTTTGTCCGGAATTCAGCTAAATCATTCTGGTCGTAAGTCTGGAGTACTAAGGCCGTGGGAAGGATTCGGTCCGCTCGATAGAGGCATCCCCCTTGAAGATCAGGAGCATTGGGAAGTTATTGGGCCAAGTCCGATCTCCGCTCATGCTGGCTGGCCAGTGCCAATGGAAATGTCGATTGATGATATTAAAACAGTGATCGATGCTTTTGGGCAAGCAGCGAGACGTGCTCGAGAGGCTGGTTTTGACGTGATCGAGATTCATGGCGCTCATGGCTACTTGATTCATCAATTTCTTTCGCCAGTAGCTAATACACGTAAAGATAGTTACGGAGGCTCTTTTAAAAACCGTATTCGTTTTGCGCTAGAGGTATGTGAATCGGTTCGAACATACTGGTCGAAAGATAATCCGCTTTTTTATCGCATCTCAGCCGAGGATGAGGCCGGGTGGAGTCTAGATGATTCCGTCCGCTTGACACGTGAGCTCATGTTGGTAGGTGTTGATCTTATTGATTGTTCGTCTGGTGGCATTGGATTGCGTTCGCCCACTGCAAATATTGCATCCCATAAGCTTGGTTTTCAAGTGCCATTTGCTGAGCGCATTCGGCGAGAAGCAAATGTAATGACTGCGGCAGTCGGACTTATTGTTAGTGGCATTCAGGCTGAAAAGATACTACGCGAAGGGCAGGCTGACCTGATCGCAATTGCACGTGAATTATTAGATGACCCCAATTGGCCTTTACATGCTGCACGCGAACTTGGCATGAGTAATGAATTTAGCTTGCTAGCACCTCAGTATGCATGGTGGCTAGAGCGCCGAAAAAAATCTGGAATTGATGTTGATTGAGTGAAGCAGTCGGCAATTTAAGATTCTAATTTAAAGGAATGAATATGAAACATGCATATATTTGTGATGGTATTCGCACACCTATCGGCCGTTATGGTGGTGGGCTTTCCTCAATTAGAGCTGATGACTTAGCAGCGCTGCCAATCCAGGCGCTCATGTTGAGAAACCCTACGGTCGATTGGGAGGCTGTCGATGATGTAATTTTTGGTAGTGCAAATCAGGCTGGCGAAGATAGCCGCAATGTTGCGCGGATGGCATTGCTACTTGCAGGCCTACCTCAAACTGTGCCCGGAAGTACCGTAAATCGTCTTTGTGGTTCAGGACTTGATGCGGTTGGTTCTGCTGCTCGTGCAATTCGTGTCGGAGAGGCAGACTTAATAATTGCTGGAGGTGTCCAAAGCATGACTCGGGCACCCTACGTTATGAGTAAGGGTGCAACCGCTTTTGCGCGCAACCCCGAACTATTTGATTCGACCAATGGTTGGCGCTTTATTAATCAGAAGTTTCGTCATATGTTTGGGACGGATAGTATGTCTGAGACTGCTGAAAATGTTGCTTTGCAATTTAGTGTCAGTAGGGAGAGGCAGGATGCTTTTGCATTACTCAGCCAAAAAAGAGCAGCATTAGCGATTGATCGCGGTATCTTTGCGGAAGAAATTATCCCAGTTACTATTTTATCTAACAAGAAAGACCCGACGATATTTTCGCGCGATGAGCATCCGCGCCAGACATCATTAGAGCTGCTATCAAAATTACGCCCCATAATACGCGCAGATGGCACAGTGACTGCTGGTAATGCATCAGGCATTAATGATGCGGCAGCCGCACTTTTAATTGCATCAGAGGTTGCGATAGGTCGCTATAATTTGCGTCCGATGGCTCGGGTGGTTGCGATGAGTGTTTCTGGTGTAGAGCCTAGGATTATGGGGATTGGCCCAGTTTCTGCAACTCAAAAAGTGATGGCGATAAGTGGCCTGTATCTCAAAGATATGGATGTTATTGAATTGAATGAAGCATTTGCTGCGCAAGCTATTGCCGTATTACAGTCCCTCGGCCTACCTGATGATGCACCCCATGTGAATCCCAATGGCGGAGCAATTGCTCTCGGGCATCCGCTTGGGATGAGTGGAGCTCGGCTGGCACTTACGGCTGCTAGGGAGCTCGAGCGACGCTCGGGGCGTTACGCATTATGTACCATGTGTATAGGTGTTGGACAGGGAATTGCCTTGATCTTAGAGCGCGATTCAAATTGTTTAGTTCACACTTAAAAGATTTAGATATTTTTTTAACTTAATTACCCCAATTAATCCAAAAAACTATTTTTCTGCAATTAGTTACTGTAGAGAATTACTCTTTAGTTTGGGTCCTAAATTGATATGAGATCCAGACTACAAACTGGAAACAGGCAGTGAAAACTGTAGTGGTAAGCATAATCCTTTGGTCCCAGGTTCAAGTCCTGGTGGGCCCACCAATCAAATCAACGACTTAGGAAGAAATTCCTAAGTCGTTTTTCTTTCTGTGTAGTTGGTGTGTAGTGCATATCACCAGCAAACCTCAATAGATATATGGCTCTAGTTTGGAGCAATGAACTACTTTTTCGTTGTACCACGCTTTACCGGTCTTGAAATTCGTAAAACTACCCTTAGATAATAGGAGTTGTTCTTTTTGATGGGGAGTTGAAATGACTGTTGCAACTTTCAAAATTACCATGATGCGCTACGGATGCATTCTAGGAATAGGCCTTGTGACCAGTATTTCTTCGAGCGCTCACGTAGTAGATCCGAGAG
>Ga0194047_10002532_pt1 | contig 10454 bp, 12 predicted proteins | sample JunL225m_MetaG_2_FD_160070 | JGI IMG/M metagenome (GOLD analysis project Ga0194047, IMG submission 160070) | Anoxic zone freshwater microbial communities from boreal shield lake in IISD Experimental Lakes Area, Ontario, Canada - Jun2016-L221-5m | ecosystem: Environmental > Aquatic > Freshwater...
ATCCTACAGTCTTATGATAATACTGTAGGATTGCACCATGTAATTATGGATTGCACTTTGGACATTCCAGCTTAATAAGATAGAATTTACCAATAACTTTTTATAAGGAATTAAAATGGCTCTCCCTAATCAAATTCTCCCAGGCTTTTCAGCATCACTATGGTGCCAGACAGCTTCTTCCCCAACAGCTTTAACAACCTCACAACTGTCTACATGGACAGGGCAAGTTGCTAATATTGTTGGAACTGTTGCTAATGGTGTAGGTACATCTGGCTCACAACTTAATGTGGAATCCATCCCTAAGTTTGGACAAGATGATGCTTCTGCTTCCTTCATGGTTGCTGGTAGTCGCCAATCAGATCAAATTCCTACACAAAGCAAACCAACATCTATGACTATTGTTGCTCCTTGGAATCCAAGCGATGCAGGATTATTGTTAATGCGTGCTGATGCTTATAGTGGAGTTATTGACCGCACTTTTGTAGTTGCGGCAACATCTGGTTCAAATACAGTAGCTTATGCGTTTAATGGTCGTGTTTCAGAGTTTTCTATTGATGCGGCTCCAGGCAAAGAAGCAACTTGCACATTTAGCGTGCATCCTCGTGGAAATCAGTATGGCTGGTCAAACAATACTTAATATTATGAAAATACAATTTGCTAATGGAAGTATTTATGAGGTGGCAGATGTCGATGAAGCTATTGCCAAATGCCTAGCGGATGGTAATGACCCATTTAACCCTACAGTTTTGGAAACAGATTCTATTAAATTAAAACAGCATAAAACAGACTTCACAGATGAAGATTGAAAGTAATACAGACTTACTAAGCTATCTATTAAATCAAGCCAATTCTGGAGTTAAGAATTGGTTTGGTTTTACTCAACAACGGATTGCTGGTATTCATACAGTCTATGAGATTGCTAAAAATCATGCAGATCAAATGTCGCCAGAAGAAATTGTCGAATATGTTATTAGGCTAAACAATGCTATATATCAAAGAATGATAAAGGCAAGTGATGGCCAAAGTTGATATATCCTTCAAGTTGCAAGGATATGAAGAATTTGAAGAACTGATGTTACAAATTCGGGATGATTTTGGTCCCAAGGATGCAAATGCAATTTTAAAAGATGCTGTAAAAGATGCTATGGTACCAGTATTAATGATGGCTAAAAGCCTTGCACCTAAACATACAGGTGCTTTAGCAGAGTCGCTTCGCATAGAAGCTAGGCGACCAAATCAACGAGATCATAGATCACGCTATGTTTTAGAAACTGATACCATGATTGGGACAGTAACTACTGCCCCAGGCAATGTTCTTGCAAGAAAAAAATTCGTTAATTTACAGCATCAAGTAGTTTTACGGAATGGCAAAAAAGAATGGAAGATTAAACAAGTTGGAATTGAATCTGATGCAAGAGCCAATGTTCAAGAATTTGGAGTCGAGTTTGGCAGTCATGCTATGGCGGCACAACCATATATGCGACCAGCATTACAATCACAAGGAATTGTAGCGGCTAATTCTTTAGGTGCAAAATTAGGTAGCAGATTAGAAAAATACAAGGCAAAACAATCAAGGAAACCAAGATGAATCAATTTTCGAATGCTTTAGGCAAGTCATTTAATAAGGATGCTATACGCATCCGTTCTTTTGAGTTGGGTGGACATATTTTTAAAATTAAAGTTCCACTTACATCTGATTTTGATGCAATGCAAGAAAGAATAAAGGTTCTGGATGAAGATAAGGTTAATAAATACTATTCTGAGATATCAAAGCCATTTTTAGATAATAAGGAAAGTTTCCTAAAAGAAGGTGATGTTGAGTTTAAGGAAGATGACATTCTTATTAAAGGAACATCTTTAAAAGATACAGCTAAAAACAAAATCGCTACTGAAAACCGCATTTTGGAACTATTTAAGTTTATCGTTCCAGAGGAACAAGGTTTTGACATGAATACTATTACATACGAAATGATTGATGAGTTATTTCCATTTTCAATTCAGCTTCAAGTATTAGAGAATATCAATGAAGTTATTTCTCCAAGCTATAAGGTTGCAAAGGGAAAGTAATTAGGTCAGTCCCAAGACAGGTAAGGGCATATTTAACTGCTCATGGAACTGACCCAAAAACAATCGACCAAGAAACCTTCCATGAATTATGTGTTCTTTATAATGACGGAATAATTGGTAATTTTGGAATTTTGCAGATACTAGGCAATTTAACTGCAGGAGTCTATAATTACATGAGAAGTTCAGGTTCAAAATCATATGCTCTGCAAGATGTAATACCAGCAGCTTATGATTATATGTACCCACCTATTACAGAACAAGAAAAAAAGGAGTTGGCAAGTCAGCAATTATTAACTTATATTTTAATGAGTCCTAATGTTCCAAAGGCATTGACGGAAAGACAAAATGGCTAATGTAGCAAGACTAGGTGTGGTAATGGGGCTTGATACAGCAGAGTTTACCTCTGGGTTACAGGCTGTAGACAAACAACTAGAGCGTTTTAAGGAAAGGCTTATAGAGTTTGCCAGCGTTGCGGTATTTGCCGAAATGACTAGAGCCGCAATGGAGTTTGCCGGCACTATAGTTAAAACAGCTAAAGCTAATGATGTAACTACCGCATCTGTATTACAACTGTCTAAAGCGTTAGAGGAAAATGGTGGCAGTGCAGAGGAAACTTCTAGAATTTATGCTGGCTTTAACCAAAAAGTGGAAACAGCCGCTTTAGGTAGTGAAAAAGCACAAGAATCTTTTGCACGCTTAGGAGTGTCTTTAAATGATATTCGCACACTTTCCTCACAAGATTTATTTGAAAAGACGATTGTTGGGTTAGCAAAAATTAATGATTCTGTTACTCGAAATGGTTTGGCTTTCCAAACACTTGGAAAAGGTATTCGAGGAGTGGATATTGTAGGGTTGGCACATACCATTGAAGAAACAAAAGGTATGTTTGAGAAATATTCTTTATCCGTAAATCAAGCACACGAACTTCACCTAAAAATGGAAGCCTCTGGAAGAAAGATAAATCTTTTATTTACAGATGCTTTTATTCCAAATCTAAAAATTATCTATGATGATTTAACCAAAACTAATGGAATGCTTGAAGCATTTTTCTCAAAGTTAAAGTTAATTGGAGAAGGCACAGCAATTTTATATGCCGCTATTAAGTTAGATATACAAATTATTGTAACTTCCATAATGGCATTAAATGACGCTATTTATAACTTTTCTACTGGTGGTTTGGATGCCATGCGTAAAGGTTGGATGAATAGTCAAAATGAAGCTAGATTGGCGGTATCAGGTTATCACGAACTGTTGGCAAAAATTAAAGAAGTCAATACCGCATCTGGTGAAGGTGGTCCTAAAGGAGATGAAAAGCAAAACCGTCAAATTATACAGTCTAATGCCGCAAAAATTAATGCCGCAAAACAATTAACAGACGAATACAAAAAGCAACAAAACTTACAGCTTCAAATGGTTATAGATCAAAGAAATTTGCTTGCTTTAACCAATGACCAAAAAGTTGTTCAGCAAGCTGTTAATAAAGTTATAGATGAAAATAAAAAAGCTAGAGATGCGATTGATAAGCAAATTGCAGCCGCAGAAGGTCAAGGTGCCGCAGGAGCGGCTTTAATAAGAGTGTTAAAGCAACAAAAAGAGGCTATTTTTGACTTGCAATCAACTTATGTAGATGCCACGATTGCGGAAACTGAAGCTACCATTAACTTTCAAAAAAGTTATTCTTTTGGCTGGAATAAAGCGTTTTCACAGTTTAGAGAAGATACAGAAAATAATGCACGCATAACTGAGGAAATGTTTACATCAGCTATTGGCTCTATGAATAGTGCTATTGATACTTTTGTCACTAAAGGAAAATTGGATTTTGCTAGTTTAGCTACAAGCATTTTGCAAGATATAGAAAAAATTATTCTTAAAGCTATGGTAATGCGGGCTATTACTGGAATGGGTAATGCTATGGGTCTTGGTGGCTACGGGTCAGGTACAGAAGGAAGTTTTAATTTTATTGGACCACCATCCTCATTAATGGCTAGTGCTTCTGGTGGACCATTAAGTTCTGGGCAAGCATCCATTGTTGGGGAGAATGGTCCCGAGTTATTTATACCCAAAAATGCTGGTACTGTTATTCCAAACTCTGGAAATTTAAGCGGAGTAGGTAGCACAACTAATGTAACCAATAACTATATTCAGGCTATTGATACAAAGTCCTTTGAAGAAAGGCTCTATGGAAGTAATAAAGCTATTTGGGCGGCTAATCAATATGCAGATAAAAACTTAGCAATGTCTAGGAGTAGAACATAATGGCTGGATTCCAAGATATTGTTGAGATACAACAAAGCATGACTATTAATAACCGCAGAACTGTTGGTCAGCAAGTAAGCCGATCAGGTCAGTTGCGTGTAGCACAATACCTTACATCTGTTCCTTGGGTATTTACAGTTACGCCACACAACTTTCTTTATTATCCACAAGCTAGAGCAATTATCCAAGCTATTGATAATCTAGATAGACAGGTACCGCAAACCATTACTTTTGCATCAGACAATCTAAAATGGTTTACTGCAATGCAAGGTACTGCTACAAGTGCTGTATTGGCATCTACTCCACCAGCAAATACACAAACTTTAGCATTAACATCAAATGGCACTTATAAAGCTGGTGATTTTATTGCAGTTGGTGGATATACTTATAAGGTAACTGCAGATTCATCTGGAAGCGTTGTATCCATTCATAGACCACTTATAGGAACTCCATCAGTAGGTGCAACAGTGACTATGGGTAATAATGTAACCTTTAATGTGGTTGCAGAGCAATGCCCTACTTACACTCTTATTCCTATGACGAATGGTGCTTTTGTAAAATGGGACACTACATTTATCTTTAGAGAAGATATAGCAAACTAGGAAAATATATGTCTACATCAATGCTTGCACTTAATTCAGGTTCTATTATAGTAGCTGAATTTGTAAAACTTACTTTGCCAACACAAACTTTTACATTTTGCAATGCTGCGGCACCTATAACAGTAAATAGTGTTACTTATGAAGGTTTAGGAAGTTTGCTTGGTATTTCAGAAATACAAAATGACATTAAAGCTAGTAGTGCTGATTTAAAAATATCATTAAATGGTATTGATCCTGCAAATATTTCCATTATTTTAAGCGGTGATATTAAAGGAAGTAAAGTAGAGGTATGGAGAGGGTTCTTAGATTCAAGCAACCAAATACAAACCATAGGTGGACAGCAACAATTCTTTAAGCGTTATCAAGGAATTATTAACAATGTTGCAATACAAGAAAATTTTGATGACAAAATTAGAGAAAGAATTGCTACTTGCATAGTATCTTCTGCTTCAATGAGACTGGTTTTAGATGGAAGAAATGCTGGAATGAGAACTAATCCGCAAGCATGGAAAGTATTTTATCCTAACGATACAAGCATGGATAGAGTTCCAATTATTGCGGCAACATATTTTGATTTTGGAAATCAAGCATCAGGCGGAAGTCAAACTTCTGGTGGTGTGTTGAGTCTCTTTATTGGTCATGGTGGAAATGTTACAGAAACAATTACAACTAACGAACCATAAATATGATAAGAAAAGCTACAATACACGATAAAAAAGAAATAATAGAATTGCTTACACAATTTGGAAATGAATTTTTACCAGATTTAATGAAGTATGCTAGTTCTGGGTATGTAGAGAAAGTATTAACTGGAATTATTGCTGGTGCTGGTTTCATTTTTATAGAGCAAGGTAAAGGAATGATTATTGGAGCTATATCACAATATAGTTTTAATGAAAAAATATTAGTTTTATCTGAAATGGCTTGGTATGTAAAACCAGAATTTAGAACTACAACTGTTGGTTACAAACTTTTTAAAGCATATCTTTTAGAAGCTGATAAATTAGTAAAAGAAAATAGAGTGCAAATTGTTTTTGTTAGTAAATTACATAATAGTCCTGATATAAATTATCAAAAATATGGATTTAAAAAAATGCAAGAAAGCTGGATTAAATGAAACCTATTAAATTATTCTTATTTTTATTCTTATTTAGCTTTGCTAGTTTTGCATTTGCTTCTGTCGATAGTGGTTTAGGTGGAATATTGCAAGCTGCTTTTACTATTGCAGCCGCTTATTTTACTGCTGGTCAAAGCCTTTGGGTACAAATGGCTGTTACATTTGCAACATCCGTTATTGCATCAAGAATTTTAAGTCCTAATCAAAATCAAAATGCCAATTCAGGATCAATAGGTTCCACTAATGCAAGACAACAAGTTCCTCCAGATACTACTACTCCTGTTCCAATAGCTTATGGCTCTTGTTATATGGGCGGTAAGTTTGTGGATGCCGCATTAACCACAGACCAAAAGGTTATGTATTATGTAATGGCTATTTCTAGCACAAGTGATAATGGAGTATTCACTTATGATGGCGATAATATGTATTATGGTGATCGTAAAATTACCTTTGATGCTACTGATAGAAGAAAAGTAGTAAGTCTTACAGATACTGCTGGTAATGTAGATACAAAAATAGATGATTTACTTTTTATTAGCTTATACAGATCAAATTCTGCTGGTGTAATTACCCCAATGAACACAACAGAAATGCCTTGGGGGACAGATGTTCATTCCATGGGTGTAAATTCTGGCTTGGCATCTGCACAGCAATGGAGTTCTACTAATAGAAATATGAATGGTTTGGCTTTTGCGATTATTCGTCTTTCCTATAGTCAGCAAGCTGGCACTACTGCTTTACAACCAGTTACATTTTTAGTTAATCAATCCATGTCTGGTACTGGTGTAACAAAACCGGGCGATGTTTGGTATGACTATATGACCAATTCTATATATGGTGGTGCGGTTGACCCAGCTTATATTGATACCGCTTCTGTAACAGCCTTAAATGCTTATTCAGATGAATTGATTACTTTTAAAGATTACAACGGAGTTTCACAAACACAACCAAGATATAGAATAAATGGCGTAATTGACCCATCACAAGGATGTTTACAAAATGTAGATCAAATTATGTCTGCTTGTGATAGCTGGCAAAGATATGATGCTACTACAGGAAAATGGTCTGTAGTTATTAATAAAACAACTGCATCATCTTATAGTTTTAATGACTCTAATATGATAGGGTCTATTATTGTTGGTACTGTGGATATTACACAAATGCCTAATCAAGTACAAGCAAAGTTTCCAGATAAATTTAACAGAGATCAATATAACTATGTAAACGAATCTGTGCCATCAGGTCTTTTATTGCCTAATGAGCCAGTAAACAAATTAAATTTAAATTACGATTTAGTGCATGATAGTGTACAAGCCTTATATCTTGCTAATCGTGTATTAGAACAAGGTCGTGAAGATTTACTTGTAACAATTAATACTACTTATGATGGTATTCAAGTAAATGCTGGCGATGTCATAGACATTACTAATAGTTATTACGGATGGACAAATAAACTATTTAGGGTAATGCAAGTTAAAGAAGCTATTTCTGTAGAAGGTTTGCTAAGTGCACAACTACAGCTTACTGAATATAATTCTCAAGTTTATAGTGATGGCACTATTAATCAATTTAATCCAGCAAGCAATGGTAATTTAGCAAGCCCTAGTTATTTTAGTGCTTTAAGTGCTCCTAGTCCTGTAAACATTTATCCTTATATATCTGTTCCTTCATTTGATATAAATGTTGCTATTCCTGTAACTGGTCGTGTAACTTATATCATTCTTTATTACACAACTGTTGCAAGTCCAACTGCTTTAGACTGGAAAGTTCTAGACCAGCAATCATTGTCAAATGGACAGATATATGCTGGCGGTACAACTATTACTTTCCCTCATTACACACTTCCAGCAAATACTTATTACTTTGCTTATTTAGTAGGAAATGAATCGGCACAAACTGCCCTTTCTCCAATTTATTCTGCATTTGTATGGAATCCTGACCCAGCCAATGCTTCTAGCTTTACATTAACTTTTAATCCAGCAACCTTACAAGTTCCTTATTCTGGCGGTTCACCTGATTTTTCTGGAGTAACTTGTAAGTTATATGGACAAAATGGATTGGGTGGAGTTGATTTTGTAATATCACAAACCGATAGCGATGCCGCTTTTGTTTCTGGAACATGGCGAATTGGTAATAGTTCTACAACTGGTTATGCCGATATTGTAAAAACTAATGTATCTGTACCTAATCCTACAGATGGTGGAACTTTTGCTAGTTTTGGTATTCCTACTGCAATGCCATCTAGCCCAGCAACAATGCTTGTTCCAGTTAGATATAAAGATTTGGCTGGAGTAATTCATCAAGTATCGCCAGCAACTATCCAATATGCTTATCAAACTGCTGGAGATTCAGCAAATAAATACGCTACTGGCTTTTTATATCAATGGAACACAACAACTCCAAGTAACCCAAGCGGTACATCTATTTATACTTGGGGTACTGGAGCAATGTCTAGTTATACAGGCGGTGGCGGTTGGACAACAACTGTTCCAGCAAACTCTGGTTCTCCTTTGCTTCAATTATGGCGAGCATCTAAACAAGTTTCTGATGTTGCTACCGCTGTAACAACTACAATAAGTTGGGTTTCTCCATTTTCAATCGCAAATATAACGCAAAATGGTGCGGCTGGAACGCAAGCGGCAACACCTACTGTATTTCAATGGGCAATAACAATCCCCTCTGGACCTGTAGGCACATCCACATATACTTGGGCAACTAATTCATTTACTCCAACCCCAAGCGGATGGAGCTTAACACCTGGCACTTCTCCAAGTCCTGGATATACTCTTTGGGGGGCAAGCGTTCAATTAGTTGATAGTGCAACAGTAACTACTTCATCTATTAACTGGACAACTGCAAGTATTACTGTAAGAGGATATTCTGGCACTAATGGCACTGATGGAGCAACAGGGACAAATGGAGCATCTTCTAGGATTTGCTATACAAAAACTTCTTTATCTTCATTAGCATCAACTCCATCAACAATTACAACTTCTGGTAGTTCATCTTTTCCACCAAACGATTCTTGGGGTACGGGAACAGTATGGCAAGCAACTCCACCAGCTATTGTGGCTGGTGAATCTGTTTACCAATCAGATGGTATTTATAATCCATCTACAGGAAACACAGTTTGGAATGTTCCTTATCTTTCTGCTCTTAAAGTAGGTTCGTTGTCTGCTATTACTGTCAATACTGGTAACTTAACTGTTACAGGAACTATACAAGCTGGTTCTGCCGCATTATCTGGAACTACGATGACGGGTTCTGGATTGGTTGTTTACAATGGTGGCAATTATGCTTTAGGTGATTCAGCGGGAAACATTACCTACAATGGCGTTCAAACTACTATTAATGGTAATTTAATAGCTACAGGCAATGTCAATTTAAATGCTATTACTATTCCTGTTATTACTTCATCAGGCTTAGGCGTAGGATTAAATCAATATTATTATGTTACATTGGCTGCACTTTATATAACGCTTCCTACTGCTGGCTATATTTATGTTTCATCTACACAAACTTTGCAAAATTATTCAGTAGACCCAACTTCAGCAGATAGCCGAATTATTATTGGTGGAGATATTATTACTTTTGCTGTAAATGGTTTTCCAACTAATCAATATTCATCAAATGCTATGTCAGGGGCTGGATATTATGGTCCTGGCACTTATCTTGTGCAATTACAATCTATAGTAAGTGCTGGTTCTGCTGAAACAGTTAATTCAGTATTTACAAAAACTCTTTATGCACAGGGAATTTTACGATGATTGATTATGTTATTTACACTAGCCTAGGAGAAATTACTCAGGTAGGAACTTGTCAAGATGAAACTTATGATTTATTGCCTATAAACCCTCAAGACTTTGTTCTTAAAGGTAAAGCAGTTTTAGGAGAACAATGGGTAGTTAATGGTCAAGTTGTTGATTTGCCGCCAAAACCTTCTAATGAATACATTTTTGATTACTCTACTGGGCAATGGGTAATTGATACCAAAGCATTAGAAACAGGTATTATTTTAAAAAGGGATAGATTACTAGTTGATTCAGATTGGACACAATTATTAGATGTACCATTGACTCCAGACCAAAAAGAGCAATGGAGAGTGTATCGTCAGGAATTAAGGGATATTACTCAGCAACCTGAATACCCAACAAATGTAGTATTTCCTGTTGCTCCTTCTACTGAATTAGGTATAATTTAAAAAAAGATAAAATACGATCCGTAGGTGGGTGGAGTGCCATCCCCTATTAACCTAGTATTGGAGAGATCATGGCAGTCTTTAACAAAAATACCTTAACTCAGGTATCAGGTTTTGACAATCAAATTATTGCTGGCGAACTTGTCTGGCAACAAAAAACCTTTTGGAATCTTACACTTAATGCCAATGACGGAACTCCGTTAGATTTATCAAC
>Ga0194047_10002533_pt1 | contig 10444 bp, 13 predicted proteins | sample JunL225m_MetaG_2_FD_160070 | JGI IMG/M metagenome (GOLD analysis project Ga0194047, IMG submission 160070) | Anoxic zone freshwater microbial communities from boreal shield lake in IISD Experimental Lakes Area, Ontario, Canada - Jun2016-L221-5m | ecosystem: Environmental > Aquatic > Freshwater...
ACCTACTCCCCCTGGACATCCTTGTCAGGATAAAATCAACTGATTGATAAATAACGATAAAGTCGGATGAGATGCAAGATTCACACATGATCCATCTGGAATTAAGAGGGGTTTCCGATAATGTCTAATACGTTGCCACTACTTTCTTCTACTTCGATCTTTTCGATCATGGCACTTGCTCCTTTTTCTTGATCCATTCTGTGTAATGTTCTTCAGCTTTCCTTAGCCGACTTTTTATCAAGTCGATTTCCTGTTTAAACAAGTTCAATCCGCACATGTTTTCCTAATAAAGCCGCTGCTCGTTGAAGAGTTCCAATGGTTACGTTTCCTTCGGCTTTCAGGATGCGATTTATCTGTGCCCGACTTGTACGCATCCGCTCTGCCATTTCCGTCCTGGTTACGCCATTTCTTGCCATCTCTTCAGCGAGCTGCCATGCAATTACCCGACTCGCTGCATTGGCCTTTGCTTCATCGTGAATACCTTCCTCATTTAGAAAATCTTCAAGTGTTGATCCCCAATGGTTATCTTTACTCATGTGGTGAGTTCCTTTAATCGTTCCAACGCCAAGTCGAGATCGTCGGCTGGTGTCTTCTGAGTTTTCTTGATGAAACCATGCAGCACACCTATCCGACCTTCATGCACGCAAAACAGTAACCGTGCGATGCAGAGACATTTTCAAGGCAAAAGCCTGTTGGAAGGAGTATCTGAGCCATGACAAGCTATAGAACCATCGGCAATGTCGAGGAAAAGTATCTGCGCGATCATCCCAGCGAAGTGGACGACTATGTGATGGTTCTTTTTGAGGAATACGCAGAAAACGGCGACACAGCGGCGCTCATGTCTTCACTGCGTGTGGTCAGCCGCGTCAAGGGGGTGAGCCGTATTGCTGAGGAGTCCGGCCTTAGCAGGAAGGGTGTACAGAAAGCCCTTTCTGAGAACGGTCATCCGCAATTCGAGAGCGTGAATGCCATCCTACACGCCATGGGTTATCGTTTAGCTCCTCAAAAACTGGACACCACAAACTGGAACGCCACACCGTCAACTCAGTAATCCACTCTAAACGTCGGACTGTCCTCTGGTCGATTATTCCGCTTGTCATATAGCCTCGTGGTTGAGATGTTGGCATGTCCCAGCCACTCCTGAACCTTGGCAATGTCGGCGTTATGCTCCAGGGCATTGGTAGCAGCCGTTGCCCTCAAAGAATGAACACAGAACCCGTGGACGTCCTGACTGATGCCTAACTGCTTACCGTAATAGCAGACCACCTCCTTATATATGGAGGCTGGGTGCAGGGGCTTGTTCAGAGTTCCAGTGCTGTTGTTCCTCACCGGACGGAACAATGGGCTTTTTAGATCATCCTGATGCCCAGCCACTTCCAGGTATTCCTTGATCAGCCTGGCAGCCTTGGCCGCTACGGGGATGAACCGAATCTTGTCACCCTTACCCTCAACCCGCAGATGCAAGACACCTTCCCGCTGCTGAAGATCACGGACTCTCAGCTTGCAAAGTTCCTCACGCCGTAGGCCGTGATAGAGCAGAGTAGCTAGGATGGCTCGATCCCGCTTGCCCTTGAGGGTGTCTGCGGGAGGGGCATCCAAGAGTGCCCGTGCCTGAGCATCCCCCAGGGCTGGAGTGAGTCCTTCATTGCCATTGGCCTTGGGACGTTTTACGCCGTTGACCGGGTTATGGCTGATGGCGTTTTGCTCGCAAAGGTAGTCAAACAGGGAGGACAGTGCCGACAGCTTCCGCCGGATGCTGGAGGGTGCCAGCCCTCTCCTCTCCAAGTCCTTCCTCCAGGCGATCATGTGAGCGCGGGTGACGATCCTGAACTCCTCCGGACGGTTGATCCCCACAAAGCTGGAAAAGTCTGAGACATCCTGCTGGTAAGCCTGCCGGGTCTTTTCATTCTGGATGTTGGCAAACCACTCCAGCTCGGGAGGTACCTCGGCGAGTCCCTGGAATTCTTCGGCAGTCAGGATGCGGGTCTGTGGAGTCGGTGGAGTTGTGACCGAATGGGTCGGTAGGGTTTTTTGATCGGAGGGAGGGATGAGATCGTTGAGGGCCATAACCTATATCATGGGTAATATTTACACATCATAAATAACATTATAGGGGGTTGGTGGCGGGTTGGGGAAGTCATGAGTTCGGAGTTTGTGAGGAATTTGAAATGAATTATAATTTGGCAAATATTGTCATTTTTTGCCATGACGCTATATCTTTAGTGATTTAGTCAGGATTAAACAATGAGTACCGTTAATATCTCGCTACCTGAACCCATGAAGGACTTCGTTGACTCCCGAGTCACCGAGGGAATGTTTGGCTCCGTGAGCGATTACATCCGTACCCTCATCCGCGAGGATCAGAAACGGAAGTCCGAAGATGAACTCGAAAAGAAGCTGTTAGCCGCTCTCGACCAAGGAAACTTCCAGGAGGTTACTCCTGAGTTTTTTTATCGACTCCAAGCACGTATTACCCGAAAGGCAAACGAAAAGAAACAGCAGGTAACGGAATTGTGAAAAGGATTATTGTCCGATCAGAATTGGTAGAAGAAGACTTGCTAGAGTACCTCGATTACATTTCTGAGAATAATCCCGATGCAGCTTTACGCTTCATCCAATCCGTAGAAAAAGCCTTTGATCTACTTTCGGAAATGCCAGACCTAGGTACTACCTGTAAGTCTTCTAACACACGCCTCAACAGCATTCGCATGTGGCCAGTACCTAAGTTTTCAAAATACCTTATTTTCTACCAGGTCACAGAGGATAGCATCTGTGTGCTGCGAGTACTTCATGGTTCTCGTGATATACCCGTAATCTTAGAGAATTAGTATGGTGTTTTATAAAGAGCCGTCACACTACGAAAAAACAATACTGTCAGACTTGCAAGGAGCATGGGAGATTTTTAGAGAATCAATAATAAATGAACATGATTCTAAAGATTGTTCACGACTGTTATTTCATATATATGAAGCCATGAGTTGGGAGAGTGTTAGAGACTTAGAACACATGAAAGATACGTTCATACTTATTCAGAGTATTGCACAACAACTAGAAATCTCTGATGACTCTGCGGAACTTATGGAAGATGTTAGATGTGTTTTATATGAAGCATTGAACGAAGTTAAGAATAGGATAATATTATAATGTCTGCATTCTTAGACAGCTATGAATTCAAAGAATATCTTAAAACTTTACAGAAGGATTTTGTAATCAACTTATCTAATAACTTATCTAATAGAACTGTCAGTAAACATGGCTGCATTATTGGATTACTGATAGATTTTCTTTGTTTTGATTGTGGATTAAAAAACTTGGATGATTTAACGGTAGGCATGGTTAATAGTAGGTTCAGAAAGTGGCATATTAGCAAAATTGGTGATGCACAAGAAAGTGAGATAAAAGTGGCAGTTAAGAAGTTTTTTTTGTTTCTTGAAAAAGATAAAGGATATGTCAATAAAAAGATTATGGATAGTTTCAAGAAGAAATAATCATTGGAACATTACCATCAAGCTCTGTTATTACCTCAGACCCAACAGAAACTTTGTAGCCTCTGTCGATGCCTTGCTGTTCCCGTGCTTGTCAGGGTGACAGAGCATGATGATTCTTCGCAGCATATCCGCCGGGATGGGATCTTGTGATAATAATAACATGAGTTGCAGTTCTTTTATTTTACCCTTCGAGGATTCATAAAGAGCCTGGAATTTGCATCCCAAAACCTTGGACTCCGCTAATTGACCTTCTAGTGCAAGGATTTTGGCAAGTAATTCTGGCTGGTTAGGTGAGGCGGTTTTAGTGTTCGGGGTTGTGTACCCCTTGCTCAGCTTCCAGCAGGGAAGACAAAGTTTCTTCCAGGTCTCGGTCTCATCCACTTCAAAGGCATTGCTGCACTTTTGGCATTTATTCGTTGACATGATGTTGATCCTGGCTGATTGATCAAAAGTTTTCTATCACGTCTGATTATTGTCCTGTCATTTGCTATCAGCACTCATAATTTTCGCAAAAATGTCAAATAATCAATGTGTTACAATAATTAGTATGTAGCGATAGTTTATGACTGGACAATAGTATTCATTTTTTTGTTGCATAGTCCATCCCTACTTGCAAAGTATAATCCATTACCTGTCACCCGGGACGGGGAGAACTTTCGCGGTGTTGGATTGGGATTTTTTGCGTTGGGTTGAGGTAAAGAAATACCCCCGGGGTTCCCTAAGTAATATATCCTTTACTTAAGGGGACCCCGTGGGTATTTATCCTGTGATCATCACTGGGATGCTAATCCGTACTTCCCCGGCACGTCACCGCGAAAGCAATCCCCCCGCGAACTGGTTGCCTGGTTGCCAGTGAGACTGGGTAGAGGACTTGCCAAACTGCTCATGTGATCTGCGCACTGAGTTTCACACCTACAGAGCATCCATTAAGCCCGTAGAGGACTCCTGAAGGCGCTATCTCTAGGAAGTGGGGCACAGGTGTGCCAAAAATGCTTCTAACGCTCTCACGCCAATCCGTTTGCCTTTTTGCAGGCTAGCGTAGCTTCTTGATCAAGAGCCCCCGCGTTCCTACTTTTCCAGTTGGCATTTGGTCAGGATGCTAAACCCCAACTCCCTCGTAAATGCCCTACAGAGGCTCCCTGGTCGAAGATCATGACAGAGGGTGGGGGTTGTAGGGTTTGAAGCTTTTAGCGCTCTAATGGGCGGTTTCTCGGGCTGGATGACGATGCCTATCCTGGAGTCCTTGCGCTGGAGGTACAAATGCCAGTTGTCTCTGTGAAACTCCCTAAAACGATGAAGAGAAAAACAACAACACGGGGGTTCAGGGGGCAGCGCCCCTGTTGTTGTTATGGAAAGAGATTAGGGCATAGGAGCATCAAATAAACCTATAGAAGCCTCCTAGAGGCTTGATTTCTATGAAGCGGGAGAGGTTTGCCCTGAAATGATGATACCGCTCCTACAGCCCTTCTATAGCCCATTCCGCCGACAGTGCCTCAGCCTGCTGCAAGACAGTCTGCACAGCGGAGTCCTGGAGGTCAGGAGGGTAGCCATACTTGCGAAGTATCTTTTTAACCAGCACTCTGATGCGGGCTCGTGCAGCTTCACGGTGCATCCAGTCCACCGAGACACTGCCCTTGATGCTTGTCATCAGCTCGTGAGCAATCAGGCGTAGGGAGGGTTCACCCATGATGTCACGGGCACTCTGGTTCTCCGCTAGGGCATCGTAGAAAGCTATCTCATGGTCAGAAAGCCCAGTCTCTTCCCCTCTAGCTCTTGCAGCACGGATGTCCTTGGCAATCTGGATCAGTTCTTCGAGAACCTGTACCGTTGTGACGGCGTTAGCGTGGTAACGGGCAATGGCGTTTTCCAGGCGTTCCGAGAATGCTTTCGACTGGGTGACGTTGCGTTTGCTCTGGGATCGGATTTCTCCGTTGAGGAGTTTGCGTAGTGCCTCAAGAGCAAGGTTCTTTCTCTTCATGTCTCGAACCTCGGCAAGGAACTCATCCGAGAGGATGGATATGTCAGGGCTCTGGATGCCCGCAGCCTTCATGATGTCCACGATCTCAGTAGAAACCACGGCTCGACTGACGATCTGCTGGATGGCAAGTTCCCGTTCGGCAAGGCTCCTCTCGCCGCGTTCAGTGGTTTTGACCATTGCCACACGGATGGCTTGAAAGAATCCCACCTCCTCCCTGATGTTGCGTGCTAGATCACTGGCAGCGGCCAGGGCATAGGCCTTGGAGAGTGCAAGCACCGCATCGCCGTAGCGGCGGTGAGCGCGTTTCTTGCCTTCTTCAGTCCGTTCCCTAGCAGCATCGGCCTGTTGCATGGTCAGAACCCAGTCCATTGCCTGGGCCATCACGGCGAGCCTCTGTTGAGGTTTGGCATCCGGAGCTATAGCGGGACGGTAGTCCAAGCCATGAAAGAGGTCACGGACGATCTCGTATTTCTCCATCAGAACCGCAATGGCTTCTTCTTCGTCGATGCCAACCTGTTCTTGGTCATGTTGAGAATACTGCCCCAGGGCGGTCTTGAGGTTCTGGGCTACCCCAATGTAGTCCACCACCAGCCCAGCAGGCTTGTCACGGAACACACGGTTAACACGCGCTATGGCTTGCATCAGGCCATGACCCTGCATGGGCTTGTCCACATACATGGTGTGCAGGCAGGGTGCATCAAATCCAGTCAGCCACATGTCTCGAACGATGACGAGTTTTAGAGAGTCTTTTGGGTCCTTGATGCGTTTGGCGAGTAGCTCCAGCCGTGCCTTGGGTCGTTTGCCAATGTGACCTTGCCAGTCGAGAGGATCAGCGGCTTTTCCCGTCATAACCACCTTGAGGGTTCCGTTTTCCTCTTCATCGCTATGCCACTCGGGTCTGAGCGTGACAATGGCTTTATAGAGAGCCACGCAGATGCGTCGACTCATGCAGACGATCATGGCCTTGCCATCCAGGGCTGTGACCCTTGCCTCGAAGTGGTTGACCAGGTCTGTAGCAATCAGGTCAAGGCGTGGCTCGGAACCCACCAGTGCCTCGACGCCAGACCACTTACGCTTGAGTCTTTCCTGCTCGGTTTCCACATCATCCTCGGTGAGGTCTGCAATCTCAGCGTCGATCTTTGGTTTCTCATTTTCATCCAGCTCGATGCGCGCTAGCCTGCTTTCGTAGTAGATCGGAACAGTGGCTCCATCCTCCACAGCCCGGCTAATGTCATAAACGTCGATGTAGTTTCCAAAAACAGCAGGCGTGTTGACGTCTGTTTTTTCTACGGGCGTCCCGGTAAAGCCGATGAAGGAAGCATTCGGGACAGCATCACGGAGATACTTGGCAAAACCGTAGGCGATCTCACCTGTCTTGCGATCCACCTTGGCTTTGAACCCATACTGGCTACGGTGAGCTTCATCGGCTATCACGATGACATTGCGTCGAGGCGTTAGAAGTGGGTAGTCAGTTTCTCCTGATTCAGGGGTGAACTTCTGGATCGTGGTAAAGATGACTCCCCCTGAAGGACGATCCAGTAGCCGACGGAGTTCGTCCCGGCTTTCAGCTTGCTGGGGAGTTTGACGCAGGAGTTCCCGGCATAGGCTAAAGGTTCCAAATAGCTGATCGTCGAGGTCATTCCTGTCAGTGATGATGAGCAGTGTTGGGTTTTCCATGTCGGGATGCTTGATGACTTGACCAGCATAGAAAGCCATCAGGAGGCTCTTGCCTGAGCCTTGGGTATGCCAGACCACACCTACCTTCCGGTCACCCTGGGGACGGGTAGCGGACAGGGTTCGGGCTACGGCGTGGAGTACCGCATGAAACTGGTGGTATCCAGCAAGAATCTTGATCAGACCACCACCTGTATCACCGAAGACAATGAAGTCCTTGATGAGGTTCAGAAAAACCCGTCGGTTGAAGACCCCTTTGAGCAGGGTCTCCAGCTCGGGAGTCCCCTTGGGAGCAATGTCATCCCCTGTCACAGTCCTCCAAGGCATGAACCGCTCACGGTCAGCGGTCAGCGATCCGATCCTGGCTGCTAACCCGTCGGATATAACCAGAGCGGCATTGGTGCGAAACAGGGAGGGTATTTGAGCCTTGTAGGTCTGGAGCTGGTTAAAGGCACCGTCGAGGGTAGCGTTTCCATCCCCAGGGTTCTTGAGTTCGATCACCCCAAGGGGCAGTCCATTGATAAAGATCACAATGTCTGGGCGGCGGTTGGCCTTGTTTTCAATCACCGTGAACTGATTGACGGCAAGGCAGTCGTTCGCCGAGGGGTTGTTAAAGTCGAGAAGCCGTGCGGTTTCTCCGCCGATGCTTCCATCGGGACGAGTAATCTCGACGGGAACTCCTTCGATCAGGAAACGGTGTAACCGGCGGTTTTCTTCCGTGAGTGAGGGACTTTCAGATTGATTTAGCCTGCGTAGGACTTCTTCCCGGATGTCCGAGTTCAGGTGAGGGTTGAGACGGGCAATGGCTGCTTTGAGCCTTTTCAGGAGGAAAACATCACCGTAGCTCAGTCGCTCTGGTGCCTTGCCGTCAGGCCCGATGGCAAGGCCGTTGGCTACGGCGTAGCCCAGCTCACTCAGCCAGGCAAGGGTGGCTTCCTCGACGTGGCTTTCGGCAATGCTGCTCATGAGGATGTCTTGTTGAGTTCTGAAAACAGGTTAATGGCCATGCTAGAAGCGGCATTGTTAAGCCGGTTATCGTTTGTCCAGATTTCTGTGCAGTGGTGGTATTGCGCAGTGGCAAGATGTAGTGCATCAGGGGTTTTTAATCGATGATGGGCGCGTAAGTCTGCCGCTAAACGATACACTTTAGCTTCTATCGTTAGTATTATTTGATTCTTGAAGAATTCTTCGTAATGTGCGACCAATAGATGATTGCCCGTGCGCAACGGAACGACTAAGCATTCCAACTCAGTCAGTGGAGAAATACAGAACTTCCGATACGATGCTTTTTCAATGGATTGTCGGACAACATCACCGAACAGGGGATGTTCTTCAACAAAATAAATAACGATACAAGCATCCAGGTAAATGAATCCTCGATTTAGTCCCATGCTTCGCGTTCTTCCCTAATTTGAGAATCAATTTCTTCTGCCGAACGGCGTATTTCAACAGGTAAATGATGTGCTTGGAGGAACTGTAATAAAGCCGAACCACTACCCAGCTCAGGATTTTCTTCTACCAGTGTGGATGTTTTTATTAGTGTCAGAATTGCCCGTGTGGGTACTTTGATATGTAGTTCTTCCAGTGGATGAATTCTTCCATCCGGTTCCACAATGACTTCAATGGCTTGCAACATGGTTTTAAGCGTGTTCAAATACACATACTGATTGTGATTTTCCAGAATACTGGTTACTGACAACTAATTGTCCAGCATCCTGTTGGAAAAGCTGCTCATTGGCATTGAGTAGTTCTATACCAAAAAGACGGCCATCTTGCATTAAGTCGATGTTAAGCTCCTCACTAATGTGTAGAGTTTGCAGTCCATCTGCATCACTATCGAGAAATCTTATGTAAGCTATGTTGTATTTTGGATCGTATTCAAGTCTCATGATACCCTCCTAGAAGTATTTGACGATGACGGTAATAACAAGCCATTCATCGTTTTCAAGAACAGCAAAGGCTTCAACCTGTTTAGTTCTAAACTGACGGTTTCTCCATAGACCAGAGAACGGGAAATTACGTCTAAAACCTGTCCGACCAAACTTGGCTGGAAACCTCTCCCCGTTTGTCACGGTTTCGACTATTTCATTTTCCGTTGCGCCTCGTTCAATGATTCTGGATGCAGCATGTGGGTGGATGCTAACTTTCATAAAGCCTGCTCCACCATCTTCTCAGCCTCGCGGAGTCGGATTTCTCCAGACATGAGTTTGGGTAGGAGTATGTCACGGGTTTTGGAGAGGATGTTGGATTCTTTGGTATTAGAAAATATCTGTGTACGAAGAGGTTTAATTATTCCATCAAAAGCCTCTAGTAACCTTTCACACGACCATGTGACAGGCAGTCTGTAGACGTTATTACGATTAAGTCCTGGAACCGCAGCATCGGTGTTCATTCCATCAAGCGCTAGTGTTTGTAGCAGGTAGTAACAAAACGTGAGCGGTGCTTTTGGCTTCACATAGAAAACTGTATCAATTGGAAAGAAAGGACGATCTTCCCAATACAGACTGCCCACTGTACCTTTACGTCCAACAACAACTGATGATCCAATGACAAGGTACTCGTTGTGATACCCAGTTATTCCACCTGAACCATAAACTGGAACTGACCCTGTAATTCTTTCATCGGCTTTAAGTGCTTTTCCATAAGAAAGCTCTAAAACATCTTCAACGCGTTTTTCCACCCACCCCATCGGCTTATCATCATCATCAAGAGCATCAGGGAAGAGTTCCCAAAGCTCAGGCACGAGGTAGGGAGGGAGGCCTTCAGCTTTGGCACGGGTGGGACCGAAGTCAACAAACCAATCCTTGAAGAACAGCCTGGCCATTGCTTCAAGGTCTTCGTTCATCCGGCGGTTTAGATCGATCTTGTCGTCTAGGGTACCGAGGAGAGAGGCTATGGCGCGTTGTTCTTGGAGTGGTTTCAGGATAATCGGAATGCGTCGGATAATGCCTTCGTTGAGCGAGGGCATCGTGGTTCCAGCGGCGTGCTGAATCATCCAGCTTCGGTGTGCCGTTGTTTGAAGCTGATACGAGATGAACTTTGGGTCGCACGATTCGATGTTGAGGCGAATGCGAATCCCATCGGAGCCCAAGAAATATCCATCTTCGTTGGGTTGAACCTGTGCGCTGCGTTCAACGGCTCCTTTGCGACCAAACACAATATCACCCGCCTGTAGCAGAAACTCAGGCATCCGACTCGAAACGGTCTCATCAACTCGCGGCGTGTCGTGGTGAATGCGGAGACGACCAAGGCCCACTTCGCCCACCGAAATCACAGGGACGCCAGTAGCCGTGTATTCCGAGGC
>Ga0194047_10002534_pt1 | contig 10441 bp, 10 predicted proteins | sample JunL225m_MetaG_2_FD_160070 | JGI IMG/M metagenome (GOLD analysis project Ga0194047, IMG submission 160070) | Anoxic zone freshwater microbial communities from boreal shield lake in IISD Experimental Lakes Area, Ontario, Canada - Jun2016-L221-5m | ecosystem: Environmental > Aquatic > Freshwater...
ATGTAAATTCCCTAATATAACCGAGATATTAAGCTTGACAAGACCGGTACGTTCCAGTAGCTTTCGCTTGCTTTAAGGAGACATTATTTACATTTTTGTGCATTATAATATTTGTGTCTGAAGGGCATCATGGCGGTCAGTCCCAAAAAAGATAAACTCTTAGAAGAAGCGCAGAAGCTTGTTACGCGAGGTCATTTCGATAAAGCTGCCGCGCTCTATGAGCAGGTGGTGGCCCTGGAGCCTTCCGCTATAAACCTGCGCCAAAAACTGGCTGAAATTTTGAGTAAGGCCGGTCGGACTGACGATGCCCGCAAAGAGTTTGAGACAATAGGGAGGCATTTTTCAAATAACGGCTTCTATCTCAAGGCGATAGCCGTCTACAAACAGTTGCAGAAGCTGTACCCTGCCGATATGACGCTTTCCCTCACTCTGGCCGGACTCAACGAAAAGCATGGTTTAACCGCAAATGCCCTATCCGAATACAAACAGGTCTTCGATTATTATGAAAAAGAGGGCAATGTCGAAGAAGCCATCAAAACTCTGGATAAAATGCAGGCAGCAGACCCCCAGAATGTTACCGTCAAGATCAAACTGGCTGAAGCCTATTTTCAACATGGGAAAAAAGATGACGCTTACGCCCTGTTTGCAAGGACGGCTTCTTTACTGCAGGACAGGGGCGACAATGCCGGCGTTTTGAAGCTTAACGCCAGAATCCAGCAGCTATTTCCGGATAATTCGGAGTTTATGCTGGAGGTGCTGGCAGCGCAGGTAATGCATGGCAATGCAGCCAGTGCCCTAAATGGTCTTCAGGGACACCTTCGCAGCAACCCCAGTGACAAGCGTGCATGGGATCTTATTATTGAAGCTTATAAGCGTCTGGATCAGCCGCAGAGAGTCAAGATTGCTTATCAGCATTATCACAAAATGTTGCCGGACGAACCTGCTCCCATGGCAGGCCTCATGTTCTGCTGCGTTGCCGAACGTGATGTCAAAGGCGCGATGGAACTGTTGGGACACCACGAAAAAATCCTGATGTCAGCCGGGTTGTTGGATGATCTGGAGAAGTTGTACCGAGCTCTGGATGAGATCGATCCGATCAATACCAGTGTTCTTCAAGGGTTAATCAGGGTGCTTGAAGCAGCCGGCAATGAGAGCGAAGTCATTGCTCTGTCGGACAAGTTGAAATCGTTTTCCAATGCATCGGGCATGAATCAACCGGAGCCGATCATTCCGGAATCCGGGCCAGATCTCTCTGAGGGCGCGGATTCCTTGACAGCAACCGGAATAGACTCGTCTTTTCCGCCTGAAATTCAACCCGAACAGGCCGATGTTTTTGATTCCATTGATTCTGATTTAGAGGTATTGGATGTGTCAATCCCGGAACCGGAAACAGAACCGGAGACTCTTGTACTGGATGATTTGACCTCTTCGACAGAGGATGACATCGAAATTGAGCTGGAAATAGATGACGCGGAATTCGGGTTATCGACTGAAAACGCCGTCGTGGAAGTGCTTGACAGTAATGACTGGCTGGATTCGGTAGGTGCTCTGTTTGACGAGATTACCACCGCACCGAGCGGTGTCAAGTACGGCAGTGAAATGGAGATCTCGGATGCCCAGTCTCATTTTGATCTGGGATCGGCATTCAAGGAGATGGGGTTATATGATGAAGCGATCAACGAGTTCCGCAAGGCTTCATCAGATCCAGACCGCAGGATTGCTTGTCTGATAATGCAGGGGGCTTGTCTGCGCGAGCGAGGCGAATTTGATACCGCAGTAAATATGCTTAAAACACTTTTGAAACCGGGCCTGAGCCTCGAAGATTCATGTGCTGTTAAATACGAACTGGTCGTCACATTTGAGTCTGTCGGCAATGCGGAAGAAGCCACCCGACTCCTTAATGAAATTGATTCCGCAAATCCTGACTTTCGTGATGTAAGCTCACGTCTTAATGCCGCAAATATTGAAAACTCACTTGAATTCTCTGATGATGACCTGAAGAATTTCTGATGCAATACCCGATTTGAGATTGTTATTCCATTTCTAATTCAAATGTGGATTTTTAATCCATGGCCACGTTACAACGGAATGTGTGTCTATTGAGAGGGTGATATATGACACAGGTAAATTGATTTCATCAGAACAGTTTCAAAACAGACTGTGAGGATTTAGACGACATCCCTAGAGAAACTGTCCCAAGCTGCTGTTGTGTTTGCTGCATTAGGGCATTGGCAGCTTCTTCGTTCATGTCACCCAAAGTCAGGTTGTCGGCACCAGACTGAAGAATGTTTATCATGTTATTGGTGAAATCCTGGATGATCGATGTTCCATTGAGGCTGGTAGCTGAAGCGGCAGATTGCGACCTGATGGCGCCGATAGATGATTCCAGTTCACTAGATGACTTGCCCGACAGTGTGCCGGATGGCATTATGGTTGAAACAGTGGAACCGATACCTGTATCGTTGGCCATTTGACCGGCTTGAGAGATCAACGTCTGGTAAGTGGCGGCATAGTCGGCTTGTTCTTTGGGGTCGCTGCTGTTTTGGGCGAGCGAAGCAATTCCCTGTGCTGACTGCAGGAGTGATGAGACCCCCTGGTAGCCGACCTGACCAATATTGCTGGTCATAATGGTGTTGGTGACAGCATCCTTGCCGGCGGAAAGATCAGCCGCACGGGAGAGATGTGCTTGAGCAATCGAAAAATTGGTGGGATTGTCCGTGAAGGTGTTGACGACTTTCCCCGTTGATAGGCGCTCTTGCGTTTTACTTAGAGCGTTACTGGTGTTCGTGAGAGAGAAGAGATCACTTCGCGCGCTAGATGTGAGAGATATATCGTTGATCGCCATAACCACAACTCCTTTCTGAAGGGCCTGTTTGGCTGATATACCATGGGCCCATGTAAGCATTCATCCTTTAATGTTAGTGGATGTCTCCGGTTTCATCATTAAATCTTCCATTTTAGCCAACATTTCTGGAGGCACTTGATATACGACATCATTTCGACTATCCAAAAATTTAGTACGCATTTTACCTTGAGGGTTATACGTCACAACGACATGGCTGGCTGATCCAGCAGTTTTAGCTGTATTATTTGCATTATTTTCAGGCGGTGTTTTTTTTGGTGTTTGTTTCTCAATAGGTAAAATCTTATTATTGTCGGTGACTGCATCAAGAGGAGTTGTTTGCGCTGCTTTGTTTGACGGTGGGTCTTTCGACAAAAACGTCCCTGTTGCTGGCTTATCCGGAGATGCTACAGCATGTAATGACTGTGCCTGAAACGCAGCCATATTTCCTGTTGTTACCGATTGAACTGCCATGACCTTCTCCACCTATTATCGACAGGGATTTATTATACTCGCAAAAAAATATTTTCAACAGACTGTTTTTTCATATTCAGTGTGGTATCACCCGACCGCAAGGCAGCTTAAATCCTATCAGAACATCAGAACATTTCACGTGCTTCCTGTAGTACTTTCCCCCGGGCCTCACCATTTTCGGCAATTATGTCGCGTAGTTGAACAAACGATTTAACGTTCAAATTACTTATCTCCAGACCGACCCCATTCGCTTCTTTCCTGACGACCCTACCACTGATATTGACTGGGGACTGTATTGAATGGTAAACGGTTACGTTGACATGGGTGTTAAGAGGTATGTCATATTTTGTTTTCAGATACATCCCGTGAATGCTCAAGTTGTCGGTTTTTCCCATTGCCACCCGACCGCCATACCGTATGGACGCACCATAGGAACAATTCGTCCTGGAGAATTTTCTCCCATTCATATATTACGTCTCCTAACTGAAATCATATATGTGGTTCATTGCTAAGTCCAAGTCTCCTTCATGAATAAGCGAGGCGCATGCTTTGCGGCAATCTCACATGAAAGTAAGATCTTCCCGCACTGTTTTTTTAAGCCAGGCTTGTGTCTTCTCTTTATCGCGGAAGGCCATGGTTAACCATCCGGTATCTTCTGGTAAGTGAACCTCCCACATTTTAGTCATACAATAGTTTTCAAACTGCGGCGCACAGATAGCCACGACCAAAGCTTTGTTATCAGACGCAATGATTTTGGCAATATCTACGAAACGCAATATGTCTTCCATGCTTACTTTTAATTTGTCAGCCTCGGTGTAGTCGATGTAGACATAACGGATGGCAGACAGGCTATCCTTGTGCCCGCGAAAAAAAGCGACAAGAGCGTCTGCAAAAGCATTGGTTGAGTCAGTACCGACAGTTCTTTTAAGGATCAAGCCCAATCCCCGATCCGCGAAGTGGATGTTAAAGGACACTTTCTTGCCCTCCTTCAAGTTTTCTGATTGTATCAAAATGTGGCATTGTTAAAAAAATCAGGGGGGTGAAAAGGTTTTCGCTGAAGCGGAGGCCTCCCCGCCCCTTTCCCATTTCAAGCCCGTCCTCAATCCCGTGAAAATCTGATCCGCCTGTAACAAGTAATTCAAGTTCTACGGCAAGACGACGCAGAAACTCCATCTCTTCTGTATACACCAGATTATTATATACCTCTATGCCATTAAGTCCAAGACCTTTAAGATCGATGATAACCCTTCGTAGTTCCTGATGATCTTTGGAGATGCTCGTCGGGTGCGCCAGTACCGCGACACCACCTATTCGATGTATCTCACGAATTGCGTCTTTAATTGGCCAGTAACTTTTCGGGACGTTACAGGTTACAAGGTAACGGCGAAAGGCGTCTTCAATATTTTCGACATACCCCCGTTCAAGGAGAGCACGGGCAATATGAGGGCGACCGATGGAATCACGTGCAAATATCAGCACTTCACTGATGTCAATTGCAGCGCGCCCTTCGGCAAGCAGCAGTTTATTCACCAATGCGAGTATTTCATCGTTACGCCTCTCCCGCCTCTCCCGGAAAGCGTTCAACTGTCTGAGGAAAATCTGATCGCAATGGTCTATGCCGTATCCCAGCAGATGGACATCGTGCCAGTTCTCGAACTGCACAGAAAGTTCAACAGCCGGTATGACTTCAACAGAGACTGTTATACCGGAGGCAATGCCCTCGCTTACCCCGGCAACTGAATCGTGGTCAGCAATGGCTATCATACGCAAATCCAGATTCTTGGCCATTGTAACGAGTTCAGAAGGGGTGAGGGCACCATCTGAAAAGCAGGAGTGGACGTGAAGATCAATATTCATGTAAACATACTACAGGCTAGATAAGAAAAAGCAAACCGCTATTGCGTGATCTCAGCCATTACGTTACTATCCTGCTTATGAAAGCTGCCGAAATTCATTCTGCCATACATATCCTGCGGGGGGAGTACAACACGTGGAAGACTCCCGCCGTAACAATCGTGGCTCAGTGCGAGAAAAGCCCATACAAAATCCTGGTTTCCTGTATTATCTCCTTGCGTACCAAGGACGAGGTCACCGCTCAGGCTTCGGCGCGGCTTTTTGCACACGCCGGGACACCCGCTGCCATGGCGGGGCTTTCTGCTGACGAAATTGCCGGCTTGATCTACCCGGCCGGATTTTACAGGAACAAGTCTGTACAGATTTTAGAGATATCGCGCCGTCTGCTATCAGAATATGATGGCAGAGTTCCTGAAGAGATCGATGAACTTTTGAAGTTTAAAGGGGTAGGGCGCAAGACCGCAAATCTGGTCGTAACACTAGGTTTCGGGCATCCAGGAATATGTGTTGATATCCACGTGCATCGCATTTGCAACCGTTTGGGATACGTTGCAACAAATACTCCCGGGGAAACAGAAATTGCGCTTAGGAAAAAACTGCCTGCGGAGTACTGGATTGAGATAAATGATCTTTTAGTAGCCTTTGGGCAGAACCATTGTCATCCGGTATCACCACGATGTTCAAGTTGTCGTCTGGCCGTCTATTGCAGTCGCCTGGGAGTCAAAGTATCGCGATGAAGAATTGTCCCGAAAATTTATGTGCACATAATTTTGGGGTGTTGTCAGTCGGAAAAAACTGATATAAGATGGTTAACCGATTTGAAGCGGAATCCGGGTACAGGGGGCATAAATAAATGTTACGTAAAATTGGTTTCATCGGATTAGGAACAGTCGGGCGTCATATGGCCGCCAATCTGACTAAAGGCAGTTATGAGTTGACGGTTTTTGACAATGAACAGGCCGTTATGGCCGATCTTGTTGCAATGGGGGCGAACGCCGCCGGATCGGCGTTGGAGGCTGCAAGAGGTCGTGATCTTGTTATCGCCATAGTTCCGGAGGGTGACGAACTTGGCCCGCTGTTTTTCGGTGAAGCCGGTATTCTCGCTGGTATAGATGCCGGAACGATTCTGGCGGATATGGGATCGCACTCGCTTGAGACCACCCTGAAGTTGTCGGAAGAGTGTTCAAGAAAGCAGGTGCAGTACCTTGATGCCCCGGTCTGGGGGAGCAGGGAACACGCTGCAAACGGTCTTATGACAATCATCGCCGGTGGCGATTCCTCTCTGGTTGGCAGATGTCGTGAGCCGTTCTCGTTTTTCGGACTGAATACCATTCATGTGGGTCAAATCGGGGATGCCACCAAGATGAAGTTCATCGTTAACCTGGTTCAGGCAGAACTGGTTCAGGTACTTGCTGAAGGCCTGGTTTTCGGTGATAAAATGGGTTTCAGTGCCGACAAGATTCTGGAAGTGCTTGATACCCGGGGAGTTGCCTCGCCGCTGTTCCATCAGAAGGGACGCGCCATGGCTCGCGGCGATTTTTCCCGCAGCCTGGCACTAAAATATGTTTACGAACAGCTCCATATTGTCATGAATGCCGCCCGGCTGGTCGGCTTGAATCTACCTGCCGCCGAGGCGGCCTACAAGGTTTATGGGCAGGGAGTGGAGGATGGACTTGGCGAAGAAGATATTTCTGCAGTGATAAAAGTATTACGCAAGTAGTATTACGTGTTCTGACAGGTATGATATTTTTGCAGGCGTCCGGAATATTGGACGCCTGTTCTCTTTGGAAACCTCTATTGATGGTAAAGGAGTTAAAATGGGTTCTAAATTTCGTCCTCGTCAGGTCTATGTGGCGGCATCCTGGATGGCGCCGGTTGGTCGTTATAACGGCAAGGACAAGGAAGACCTTTCTTTTCTTGAGATGGCGCAGCAATGCAGTGAGGTGTTTCATGGCAGTCCGGTTCGGCGACGGGACATTGAGGCGGTAGTTGTCGGAAGTCAGAATCCGGCCGCTTTTTCAGGCGTAGACAACACTGCCGCAAAGATAGCTGGTATCCTGGGAATCTCCGGCGCACGCTCGGTGCTTGTCGATACGGCTTCATCATCAGGGGCCTCCGCTTTCGAGAGCGCTTACCTGGAAGTGGCGTCCGGTCGCTTTGACCATGTTGTGGCTATTGGTATTCAGAAGATGAGTGATGCATCCACACTAGAATCGACCCGAATCATAGCCGGCGTCATCGATCGTGATGAGTCCGAATTCGGTCTTACCATGCCGGCCTGTGGCGCCCTGGTTGCAAGAGCGTTAAAAGAGAGGCTGGAGTTGTCTGATGAGGAGTGGACAGCCTACTCAGCCCTGCTGACACAACGCAGCCACAGGTTCGCCGCCCGGAATCCCGATGCTCACCTCAATTTCCCCATGGAGTTGGATGAGTATTATAGTCAGATCTCAAACAATAAAAACTATCGCTACTGGGATCCGCTTCGCTACCATGATTTCTGCCCCATGTCCGACGGCATGGCGGCGGTCATTCTGACATCAGAATTTCAGGATGTACTGGTAAGTGGTGTCGGGAGTGCCACAGACATTCCGACAATCGCCGATCGCAACTATTTTCATTCATTCCCGGCCACTGTCATAGCAGCAGGCTATGCGTACGGAATGGCAGGTGTCAAGGATATTCGGGGTCTCTCCGGCAAAATGCACGTAAATATGCACGACCCCTTCAACGGTTTCGGTCCTGTCAATATGGTTGACCTGGGAGTAGTACCCAGGGGCCGTCTGATGGACGCACTACTTGATGATGGCCTCACTGGTGAAAACGGGATGTTCCCGACAAACCTGACCGGTGGGTTGAAGGGGAGGGGCCACCCGTTGGGTGCAACAGGCATGATTCAGATTGTTGAGAATCATCGTCTGATCAGGGAGAGCGGCTTCATGGCAGGTTTGTCACACTCGATTGGCGGACCGATAAATAACAATGTTGTTACTCTGCTTGAAAGGAGTGATCATTACCATGCCCGCAATCATGACCCGTTCAAGCCGTGGGGTTTGCCGTCCTTGGGCAGACTAAAACCGAAAGGTGTTACTTTGGACGCCCTGCTTGCCTCAGGCGCGTCTGTTGAAGGCTCATTTGTGACTTCTACGGCCCGCTTTGATTACAAAACCGGCCAGCCTGAGGCTGTCATACTGATCGTCGCTTGCCGACACGAAGGCGCCACTTATAAGTTTTTGTTCGGTATTGATGGCGAGCATTTCACTCAGGCTGCTTTCTTTAAAGCCGGAGATCATCTGTTAGTCGAGCGAGTGAACGGAGCAATAATGGTCAACAGCATGCCGGTAAGGAAGTTCTATACAAGGACGATAAACGGTCTGGTGGAATTGGCTGGTAATGGTTGGAAGAAGCTGAGAGGGAAGGGGTAGGGCCACGCATAACACTATGACACCGTGAATTGATCTGCCTCCAGGGGAAATCCAGTACTGATTTTAATATGCGGAACTTTGAAGCGGCAGAGCCACTATAACTGTTGTTCCTTTGTCTACTTCGCTCTCAACATGCAACGTTCCTCCATGCCCCTCAATGATCTTTTTAGTGATGGCCAGGCCGAGGCCGGTGCCGTCCTGCTTGGTTGTAAAGAACGGCTCGAAGATTCGCCGTAGGTTTTCTGAAGTTATCCCTGAACCACTGTCGCGGAAGCGGATCTCTATCTCTGAGTCGGCCTTATTGAGAGTAATAGTGACTCCGCCGCCTGAGGGTGTAGCCTGGAACGCGTTGATGACTATATTTAGAAATGCTTGGCGCAGCTTCTCGCCATCACCCACTACGATCGCTTCAAACGGAGGCAAGACAAGATCGAGTGTGATCCGGCGTTGCCGGGCGTCGTTGGCCACAAGCATATGAACTGTTTCCAACTCGGCCCGGATACGACACGGTGATCTCTCAATCGATTGGGGCCTGGCCATACGCAGAAAATCCTCCACAACCCTATTGAGGCGCTCTGTTTCCCTGATCTGGATATCTATAAATTCATATTTGGGGTCTCCCGGCAGGTAATCATCCTTGAGTATTTCAGCGGTGCCTCTAATCGATCCAAGTGGATTGCGGATTTCATGGGCAAGAACTGCAGCCATCTCGCCCAAGGTTGAGAGTTTTTCGGCACGTCGCAGATTTTCCTCAATGGCCAGAATCTGCTCTGACTGTGCTTGAAGTTTTTTGTAGGAATGTTCAAGCCCATCGGCCGTTTTCTGAAGTTCAACGCTGCGCTCCCGTTCCCGCTGGGCCAAAAGGCCCGTCACGCCGCCAACAATATTGTAGAGTACTATTTCAAGATACTTTTCCAACTCGATCGTCAGGTGTCCACCCCACTGGAACAGAATATGCGGGGCATATACAAAGCTGACTGCCAAGGAACAGGCCAAGCCGCCGCGCAAGCCGAACCAGATGGCAGCGAGGATGATCGGCAGATAGTAGAGACGTTGAAAGATGTCATGCAGATAATGAAGATGCAGCGGGGTCAGATAATGCAGCAGGCTGATCGCAATGATGAAAAGCGCCAGCAGAGGGATGCGAATGGTATTGGAGGATTTCATGGTACTGTTTATATCGTAAGGCATACGGAATACAAGAACAAAAGGATCGTATCGTAACTGCCGGTATTTTTCATCCCCCGGCATTGCACAAATTTTTTTTGCTCATGACACTTGATTTTTCAGAAATCCCTTGATATATTTTAGCAGTCGAACATATAGAGTGCTAACAAATATATATGTAGAGGTGATGCTTAATGGTTGCTCAGTTACCGGTAGTTGCAGACAGTCTGAGGCTTTATATGACCGAAATCCGAAGGTTTCCGCTTTTGAGTGAAGCTGAAGAGTATCGTTATGCGGTTTCGTTTTACGATGATAAAGACTTGACCGCAGCCCACAGTTTGATTACATCCAATCTGCGGTTTGTTGTAAAGATCGCCTACGAATTCCGCCACTACGGCCTCAAGATGCTCGACCTGATACAGGAAGGTAATATCGGCCTGATGATGGCGGTCAGAAAGTTCAATCCGTATAAGGGCGTACGCCTTATTTCATACGCAGTTTGGTGGATCAAAGCGTATATACAGAATCACATCATCTCTTCCTGGAGTCTGCTCAAGATTGGGACAACTCAGGCACAGCGAAAATTGTTTTTTAAGCTGCGTCAGGCAAAAAGTGCACTGGTCGGTACAGACGATAATGAAGAGGACATGCAGACAGCAGCCCAGTCGTTGCATGTCTCAGA
>Ga0194047_10002535_pt1 | contig 10440 bp, 25 predicted proteins | sample JunL225m_MetaG_2_FD_160070 | JGI IMG/M metagenome (GOLD analysis project Ga0194047, IMG submission 160070) | Anoxic zone freshwater microbial communities from boreal shield lake in IISD Experimental Lakes Area, Ontario, Canada - Jun2016-L221-5m | ecosystem: Environmental > Aquatic > Freshwater...
GCAATGCCTATGAATCTTTCAGTACGTGATTCCTCAAGCGTACTTTTAACGCCAAGCCGCGCGGCTACTATAGCTTGCACAAATATGTTCTCATGCTCAAGCAAAGCCTTGAACGCTTCATCCGTCTTAGAGAATGCGTAAGTCATCTTGCCAGTGGCAGGACTCTTCTTCATGGGCGGCTCGACCCCCAACTTCTCAAGCAGGGTAGCAAGCTGTGGGTTGCTCATTAACTGATCTTTGTCGATCAATGCCTTGTTGAGCAGTTCAGTTTTCTTGGCTTGCACCTCATATAAATGTCCTTCCAAGATAACTCTATCCAACTGCAACATCGGCTCGGTGAACATCCGCACGGTCAGGTCGATCAGGCGCAACTCAATGGCGGGGAAGCCTTGGCTCATGCACCCATACAAGTCCCACGTCAGCTTCACATCGTTCTTGCAGTAGCTACCGTAGTCGGCCAACTCTTCCTTGGTGAAGTTCTTGCGGAAGTAATTGATGTACTGCTTGACCTGTTCGCCCTTGACCCCAAGGCCGTAATACTGTGCCAGCACTGCAAGGCTTCCACCCACTTGCGTACCATGAAGCGCACGTGCCATGCTTAGCGTGTCAAGCCAACCCTTGGGCATAATGCCGAACTGCCAATTCAAAATCGCCCCATCAAACACTGCGTTGTGCGCTAAGGCGATGGAGTTCTTCCAGTCGTACTTGTTCAGGAACTCGTACAGTTTTTGATGTGTACCGCTGAACCACACCGGCTCGCCATCGTTTACCTGTATTGCAACACCGATAACCTCAAAGCGGGGGTCACGAATGTATTCCTCAGTTGTTTGCTTGGCGAACCCAAGGTCACCGCCGTAGGCAGTTTCAAAATCCACCGTAATGATGTTCATTTAAAAACACCCCCAAGACCAAGCCCCTGAGCACCTGCCATACCAAGCCCTTGAGAACCTGCCATCTGACCTACAAGCCCACGTGCTTGGTTTGCCGCCATGTTTTGTGCTTGTTGTGCGGCGTACATTGATGGCGGTGACGATTGAGGTTGGTAATGACGAAGTATTTCCTCACGTTGACGTTCAATGTAGTGTTCATCAAACACTCGCTCCATGATTTTTTTGTCGAACTTGGCTCGCTTCATTCCTTTGAACCCAGCAATCAAGGCTTGGCGTTCTTCGTCGGTGAAGTAATGCCAATCACGGTACGGCCTACCTTTCTCGACAGTGCCCAAAATTATCCCCTCAATGGATTGAGCAAAGTCATAGAACCGACCTCTAACGTCTCGTCCCATACCTATGTCATATTGGATTACTTCAAAGTCCTCGGGGTTGGACTGCATACGCTCCAACAGAATTCTTACCCCCGCGCAGAACTCGCTCATTTGAAAAAGCTCGCAGATGCGACTGTTGCTTTGAGTTGCTCAATGTCTTTTTCGCTCAGCGTTTGTTTACCAAGTTGCAAAGAAGTTGCACTTGTGTTGCTGATTACGCCGTCGCTCCCTGTACCACCGTACGCAACCCGCAAAAATTCTGCTTTAGCCTGCGCTTGATTAAACCCAGTCCCACCACTGCCAATCTGCGGAGATGTGTAGTAGCCCTCTTTGATTTGATTCTCCATGTTGTCCTTCAACAATTCACGCATGACCTTCTCGTCGAACTCTTTGCGTCGGACTTCTTTCAGTGCTTCGTGCAGTGCGCCTTTCTCTGGCTCGGTCAGCACATCGCGGAAGTTGGCAGAGAACATGAACCGCCACTTCTCGGCCTCGCCATAAAACTCACTTGGGTTGGACTCCATTCGCCCTACCAGCGCACGTACACCTGCGGATAATTCAGCCATTGTTAGCTCCTTCATTGTTTCATCAGTTGAATAAGTTGTTCGAGGTATCCAAGTTCGAGTTGCTCTTCGGCAATCACAACGGCCATGCCACCGGATTCTTTTATCTCTCGGATGTTTTTGTCTTGCAATGCTGTGGTCGTACCTTTACCCGCCTTGGCTTCAATAGCGAGGAAGTGTCCGTTGACACAACAAAGAAAGTCTGGGACTCCTGAACTGCCGTAGCCAGTGCCGATTGGCATGGCGAAATAGACGCTGTGGTCTTTCAGGATTTTTTTGATCTTGGCCTTGACCTTGGCCTCTGGTGTTGCTGCCACTAACCACTCCAATTTGTTTTCGAGCAGGGATAATAACACACAGCTTGACTTTGTCAAGTACAGGCGTAAAAAAGCCGCCCGAAGGCGGCTAGGACTTACCCTAACAAATGTTAGATTCGTGCGATCTCGCGGTCAATGTACCATTTTGCTTTCTCCAAGTCTTGCTTGCGGTTGCCCTTGTGGTCGGCGCGAGTGATGTACTTCACGGCATTGCCCAAGTGATACCCCAGTTGCTTCGCTTCGATGAAGTCGATGGTCTCGATTCCACCTACTTTGTAATGAGCAGGATGGTTCACCGGGTCGTTTGGTGGTTCAACCATTGTGATTGGCGGTACGGGTAACAACTCAGGGGGTTGCCACAATGTTGGTTTAGCTTTCACCTTGGGTTCTTTGAGTATCTTGGCTTTTTGCTTTGCGTACTCCACTGTTGATATACCCAATCTGTTGGCTACCTCTACCTCAGAAAGTTGAAGAACAAGTTTATTTGATTGCATTCCTTTCTTGCGCCCTCTGCCAATTTCGTATGCGAGGTCTGATACCTGCTTTTCCATTGTTTTCTTGCACATGTACGCAATCTGGTACGTGGTCTTGAACTTCTTGGCTACTTGAGAAACTGTAGCTGTTGGGTTCGCGGTGAAGTACTCACGCATCTTTGAGGCGCGGCTTGTGGTTGCTTTCTTAGTTGCCATTTTTAGCTCCTTGCTGTTGGCTGTTTACATACTCGGTAAGAATTTCACGAATCTTGGCTTGCTTTGAATACGGATGGTGGGTGTTGAAGTAATCCATTACCTCCCTCGATAGTCGCAAGCTCGTATTAAAAAGGGTTGGCTTCTTACTCGGGCCTCGTCCTTTTCGTTTTATAGTTTCTTCAGTCATTTTTTCTCCTTTGTAATTTTCCAGCTTTCTTAAAAAAAGTTAGCATTGATTTATACAGCACACCGAATCTAGCGGCAATATCTTTTTTGGACATACCTTGCGCATACAAACTGAAAGCCCTGCGTTCATCAATAGCGGGTAATTTCCTACCTGAGTTAGTTCTTGCCCCGCCATGTTTCTTTACAGTCATGTTGCTCCCCCGCTGTTTTCGTTGTAAAAATTAAATGGCACTTGGTGCAGCGCCACAACTGACCTTCTTCCACTACGGTACGACGCTCACCACGCAAGCCACGCACCTTACCCCAGAATGTTCTGATCATTTCAAGCATTGATCTTCTCCTGATATGACATGTGCATGTCGTACAGCTTTGAAATTGTTTCGCGGTCAATGTAGTAGTCCCGCACGATCGCCAGTTGTTTGATGTCCTCAATCAATGCCAGCATTGCGTCTTTGTGATGCCTGTCATCAATGTCGTAATCTTCTACCAGCTTTGCTCGCCAAGCAGACTGATCGCCGGTTACGCGCAGGTGTCTCAATGGTTTATCCATTGTGTTCCTCCCATCTTTCACACAGTTGTTTCACTGTCTTGGTTTTCTTTTTCTTGGCGCACACTGCGCTCACGGATTTGTACTTAGCCGTTGCCTGTAACGACATAGGTGTTGGTGGTGTCGGCGGGTCAGGGAATAAACCATTGAACCCTACTGTGCCTAGCACGGCGCTCAGGATCAGGCGGTCAATCATGCGTCCTCCCCATCAGCACTCCATCCCCAATCCATTCTTTCCCATGCATAGTCTCTGGCGTAGTCGTCTTTCTGGTCATCAGTCATGGCATTCCACCTATCCTCGTCAATTTCAAATTCTGTTCTGTAGATTGATTGGTGGTTTGCGCCGCTGTCCAGCCATACATTGATTTTCAATGTGGTCATGTGTTCTTCTCCTTGAGTTGCTGGTGTATTTCATTGTGAACATCAACGTACATCCGCGCCCATTCTTGAGGAGATGCACCTGCTTTGCGCCCAGCTTCACTTACTGCGATCATTGCCGCAAAAAACTTGTATCTCTCTTTTTCGGGTAGTGCTTTGAGATGTTCTTGGAATGTCATGTATTCTTCTCCTCAAGCCTGTCATTTGTAAACATGATTGCGCTGAACACATTACCACCAGCCTTCAACTTAATTTCTTCAATTTCTTTATTGGTCAGCCCTTGCCATGTGCGCTGTGGTGTAGATGTCTTGACAAGTAGCGCTTCCATTTCAGCAAGGAACTTTTTTTGATTTAGGATAGACTCATGCCACGACATAGGCTCTTGCTCTGTGCGCTGTGGTGGGTGGGTGTAGAGGGGTTCATCGTAGGCAGATAGCTTCTCGTTGCGGAGTTGATATCCGACATCCAATGAGCCGTCTCTGAGTTTTGTTTCTACTCTAACTCGCCACGCTACAGGCTCTTGGCTTTCCAACTCTGCAATGGCTTGATGTAAGTCGTTTAACCCGCTTGTTGTGTTTCCACATTCAAACGCCTCAAGCGCCTGTTTCAATACTTCAATCATGCTTGTTCTTTCATCAACTAATCCGTTTGCCAGTTTGCCTTGGTCGAGAATCATTTGAGCCTCTCAATCAGTTCTTGTAGTGCATCGGTGTAATCTTTGAGAGAGCCATCAGGCCACCATGCTGTTGTGTGAATCATGCTTCCCTCGCTTTCAACATTGCGTCTGCCATGCAGTAAGACATATTGGCAAGACCTTGCATTTCGTCTTGCTTGAGAATTTTCTCTATGTGAAAAAGAGTTCCTTGCATAGCCTTCGCCGCAAAGTAATCGCGCAAGGTCATGCCTTTATTGCCTAGTCCGTCTGGAAATGCTGGTGGGTTGTTCATTTCAAATCCTTTTTGAGACGTTACCGTTCTCGTCGATCTCGATGTAGCCATCTTCGGTTTCTACAGTAATCTCAGGCACACAAGTGCAAGGTTTTGGGTCTTTCTTTAGCGCACCGCACCCACTATCGTGTATGACATTCGGCATGACTAACCCGCCTGTGATATGTCCGGCACTCAAGGCTTTCATAATCCGTTCCATGTAATCCATCTTTTTACTCATTTCTTCATACTCCTAATATAAACAGTCAGTGAATCAATCGTGTCAGTGCCAAAGCCTTTCATACGCTCTACCGCCACTGCCACTTCTTCGATAACCCCATTGCGCAGTTCGTCGTAGAACTCTTGTTGTGTTTTTGCTCGCTCTGTTGGTCTGTTGAATTCAGTCATAGCTCTTTCTCCAATCGTTGCAAAACTTCTTGCTTTGTGAGTCGGTATTCCCAGTTGCATCCGTTGGTTTCTTGGCGCAAGCAACTCCACCAAACCTCGTAAGGGTTCTCAGGATATGGACTGCGCCCTGAGCGGAGCAACTTGTATTTGTCACCAACTCTTTCAAGTCTGAACTCAGTCATTCTTCACCTCCGTTCTGCATCCACAACAGCGCCCAACCAAACAACGCCATCACCACAATAAACACCACTGCACCGAACGCCATCAATAAAACTGCAATAAGTACATCTAACATTTGTTAGCCCCTTTTTGTTTCTCTGCGAACATACCCACGCTTGGCAAGCTCTTCAGTTATGTTAGTACCCCCGCGCATAGCCGCCTTAGCCGCCGCCATAACCTCGTCATTGACTATGCTTTCATGCACCGAACTAAGTGACCTAGCCAACTTAGTTGTCTCTTCTTTGACCCAGTCGAACGTGCGGTATGTTTCTTTCACCATGTCAGGATAAACCGAACCTTCAGCAACACGTCGCATGTGGAACGCAGGGCACATGTCTCCTGCATGAGCGCAGTCAAACCCAAACCACTTGCGCCCATCCATCTTGTCGCCAAAGGTCAGCCCACCATGTGCATAGACACCAACCGCGTCTGCTTGTTCGTAGGTCATGCCACGCACCTTGTGTCCTATGGGTACTGAGACATACCCACACAGGGATAGATTTGACTCGTTGCGTTTGACACGGCAACGATACCCAGTCTTCTTGTCTACCCACTCCTCAAAGTCAGGCTCGTTCTCCCACGGCCTGTGCTCTATGAGTAGCTTTGCTTTCAACTTGTCATCTAACATTTGTTAGGTCTCCTCTACGATCAACACGAACGTCTCGTCATTCACTCTGCAACCTGTGTCCGACACGAACTGCTCTACGGCTACGAGTTTCAACATACCTAGTTTGCCGCGCATCCAGTCAGGGAGCGTATTATCATCAAACAAGTCCACCTTGTCACCTATCTTGACTAGGTATTTACCACCATCTTTGATGACTAGCGCGGTCTTATTTGCCTCGAATGCAGACTTAGCTTTCTCAATGGTCATCATCTCGTCGGTCAGCCGCTCGTTCTCCTGCATGGCATTTTCAAATTTGTTGCGTTCAGACTCTGCGCATGTTTTAATATGCGCAAGTAGCAAGTGAAAGCCAGTTCCCATGATGAAATCATGCGCGACAGTTTTGATAACGCCCTCGGCCATGTAATTCTCACGTTCCTTCAGTCGCTTCTGCTTACTGATGACCGACTCCGCATCCTTCGATGCTTTCTCGATACGCTCGTTGGGCTTGAGTTTGAAGAACATCTTCTTGGCCTTGAGTACAGCCTTGTCTGCGTCTACTGTGCTATACCCATTACTGCGTTCTTTAGTCTTGGCGATGCGTTCGTTGCTGACATAGATCACATCGTTGTTACCTTTACGTTCACGTGCAATCTTGCCTAGCTCTTCGCCATGCTCTAGTACGTTGAATGATGTAAGCGCGAGTCTGTTAGTACCGCCATACCCCCAATCGGTAGCGACGAACCTCCACAAAGGATTCAAGGTAGCCAGACGCTGAATGACTGGGTCTATTACCTTATGTATATACGCCTCATGAGATTCGCCCCCGTTCTTACGCTCGACAAGTTCCTTCTGTAAGTTTGGGCTTATCTCTACGTTGCTCAGTTCTAATGTGTTCATGTTCACTCCTTACCAGTTAAATTTACCTAAGATCGCATCCACCTTGGACTTCAACTCACTACGTGAATCTGCATCTTCCTTGATAGTCTCAATGTCCGCGCCGATCATCGCCAACTCCAACTGTCTACGTGCTTCCTCCAGCTTGGGGTCGTTGGTCACGTTCAGCTTGGTTAAAAGAGAACAGAGTTCCAGAGGATTGGAAACCAACGTGTCGTGGTAACGCTTCTTGCCCTCACCATCCTTGTCGGTCAGCTTCTCGGAGATACCAACCAGCATCTCGTGCAGTCTGTCCCACGGCTCACGCATCGCCTCGGCTAACTTGTTCTCTTGTTGCTTCATGAACTCGCTGCGCATCTCCTCTAAGTCATACGCAGGAATGTCTAAGCGAAAGTCGCCCGCCTCGGGCACAGGCTTGACCGCCCGCTTGAACCCGAACTTCAACCTAACATCTGTTAGATCGGGGTAGTCCTCGGCCTTGTACATACTGCCTAGGTTAGTAGGTGCTTCCACCACAAGACGCGGGTACTCGATGTAGAAGTTGTCGCACATCATGTTGAATGTCTGCTCGAACCCATTCATGGTCTGCTTGTAGTCCATGAACAACGCAGTTGGTAACATGCGTTCTCCCTTGTCGGCCCACGGCAGTGTGTGCCGGTTGTGATACAGGCGAACCCTTGCGGCAAAGTCTGATATGTCTTTGCGTAGGCTAGTACCTGCAAACAGATTCTTCTTGGTCTGACTCGCACCACGTACCGCAGACGCATCGCTGTTGACCTTGTCCGTGACCTCTCGGTCGAGTTTGGACGCAGGCCATACGCTGATATTCAATTCCACTAACAACGCTGATGAACTAATACTCATGATTCACTCCTTGATTTCGGTTATGTCTAACACTTCTGATTCCCCATCTGCCTTGCCCAAATTGAACTCGGCATACATAAGGCCACTTGCTTGATCTTCATTCTCGGCTTCCACTTCAATCTCTTGGTAGTATCTGAATACCACCACTCCTCTGTATCGTTTCATTGCCCTTCTCCCAAGAGTTTTAAATATGTTTCCGCTAACGCTCTGCTGTTGACCTTGATTAGCACCTTGTTGGTATGGGTGTCGATCACTCTCCACTTGCCATACCGATGCACGATCTCGTATCGGTTTTGCTTTACCGCTCCACCATACATGTATCTGCCCTCTAACATTTGTTAGGCTCAGTCTTTGATGTGGATGGTCTTACCATTCGCGGCTTCACCGTCGAAGTAGTTCCCGACAATGCACCACAGCGTAGGTGCAGTCCATTCACTGCCCCAGTCATCGCCCACGCAACCATCGGTCAGGATGATGACGCACTCGGGCTTGATGTTGTTCTCCTTGAGATACTCTGATACACAGGTCGGGCTTGTGCCACCACCACCCTTGGGTCGTGTTGATGCAATGATGTTGGTTGCTTCGCCATCACCATACGTCTCATGTTGAACCACACTGCTACCCCAATACAACAGGTCAACACACGCAGGGTTTACTTCTTCCGCGATACCCTTAACCTCGGACAAGAACTCACCAAGCTCCTCGTCACCCACCGAACCCGATGTGTCAACAGCGATAACCAAGTGGCCTACCTTCTCACCGATCAGCGTTGGCATGTACACGCCTGTGGATAAGAACCTACGGTTAACCCTGCGCCATGACGATGCGTCCTTGGAATTGCAGATTGATTTGACAAAGTCACGCAGGACTTCACGCCAATTAACTTTCGGCTCCATCAGGTCGGCAAGCTCACGGTCTGACCCATCCATGCCAGTTCCCGCCAATTTCTGGCGAGTCATCATGCCTTGGCGTATTGCTTGGTCGATCTCGCGCTCAAGCTCACGCTTCTCCTCGTCGGTCATGTTCTTGGCATCATTCCAATCGTGCTCGTCAAAGTCACCGTCACCATCACCGCCTTCGCCATCACCGCCTTCACCGCCTTCACCGCCTTCACCGCCTTCACCGCCACCTTCGCCGCCGTCGCCATCCTCTTTCTCCTGCTTGAGTATGTCGAACACTTGCTTGGTGTTCATGCCACGGAATCGCTCGTCGATCATGCCCATAGCTTTACCCGCCATCTTGTGCCCCTTGGGGTAGCGCGGCATTGCAATGAACGTCTCTTGCGGATCGAGGTCTTTGAGCATGAGGTTAATCACGTAGTCACAAGCTCGATTCGCCAGTCGGTGATCTATGTCGTGCAACTTCTTCCATGTGGTCAGGTGTCGATACATCTTGTGGGATGCTTCGTGTGCAATCAAGAACCCAAGCTCTTGGTCACGCAGTTCGGCCACAAACTTACGGCCATACTTCTCGTCTCGGCCATTGGTGCACGCCGTAGGTAAGTTATCCACTACGCTAGTACGCCCAACCATCAACACGCCGGATAGTAATGCGAACTTGGGGTTACGCATCAACATGATCTTGGCCTTCTGAACTTTTCTTTCTTCTAACATTTGTTAGCTCCTTCGTTTAACATTTCACAAACTTTCTGACACACGCCGTAGTCCTTGTGCTCGAACAGGGTTTCCCCTGTTTTGCGGTTGCGCACACAGTTCCCCACCACTTGCAAGTGCCCTTGTGTAGAGTCGAATTTGGTCACCCACTGCACAAAGTACGTATCTTCCAACTGCTTACGCAGTTCCTTGTGGTCAATGTTTGTTGTTGGCATCTTCTTCCTCCGTGTTTATCAGCATGAACAATGCTGACTCCATTTGCTCCAAGTCCGTGGTCTCAAGTATCAGGTGTCGTTTCTTTTCCCATGTGATTGGGTTGTTCTCCCACCTCACCAGTGTGAATTGAAACTCCTCCATGAACGCCACATCAAACATGCGCCTTGAATAGATAAGTTGGTAGCTAGGGGCGAGGCTTTTCAGTCTCCTCTCCAGCCATTCCAACTTCGCAAACTCCATTGGCAGTGTGTGCTTCTGTTCAACAGGTGCGTACATCCGGTTGTCCTAACATTTGTTAGAGCAGGTCTTGGTTCTTAGCTACCCAGTTGCTGAACGCCTTGGAACTGAACGCAATCGCTTGCTTGTCCTTGGCCTTGGCAATGTTGATAGCGAACACGGCTTGCCACTCGGCATCGAACCGCTCAAGGTATTCCATGAAAGGTGCAATCGTGTCCTTGGTGATACGCGAGATCGCGCCAAACACCACAATCGCACAGGCCCCCGGACTTGTCGGTACTTTGGTAGTCCTAGGATGCTCGATGGTTGACTCCCATGTCGGCAGTTGGTCAGCGAACTCGATGTACGCTTGCATGTCCCGCGCACCACTCTCACCCAACGCACCAGTCAACGCCGCAATCACAGCATCGGGGTCGTTGTGCTTACGGCTTCGCACGATGTTGCTTGCAGTTGCTAAAGAACGTGGAGATACAAACGCCTTCGCGGGCTTGCGTGGGTTAAAGATATAGGGG
>Ga0194047_10002537_pt1 | contig 10432 bp, 6 predicted proteins | sample JunL225m_MetaG_2_FD_160070 | JGI IMG/M metagenome (GOLD analysis project Ga0194047, IMG submission 160070) | Anoxic zone freshwater microbial communities from boreal shield lake in IISD Experimental Lakes Area, Ontario, Canada - Jun2016-L221-5m | ecosystem: Environmental > Aquatic > Freshwater >...
ATCAGGTGGGAAGAACCAACGGAAAGTGTATGGTGCTTGTCCCCATCTAGCTGTATAAGGAATTGTTATAGAACTTCCGATACAAACAAGTGTGTCGGGAACAAATGGACGAACTGTAGTATCAACAGAAATGGTATCAAAAAATTGTTTCTGGCATGGTGTTCCTCCTGCTGGTCCTTGAGTATTAACATCAAGTTCAACAAGATATTTTCCTCCAACAGTAAAATTTTGAACAGGGGGAGTTACCACATTTAAGTAAGTATTGATATTCATCCCTGAAAAATCGTTGGCAACGCGGCTGATATTCCAGACTGTTGATACAAAAGTTTGGGAAGGTTTATTTTTAGTGTAACTCACCCGCCATTTACCACATCGCAGGTCACTTTTAGTTATCGAAACATCTGCTTTCTGAAGCACTGTTATGGCAATTGCTCGTGTGGCAGAACCGGGATTTGGACATTTACTATCTCTAACTGTTACCGTAAAATAATAAGGTAATGTAGAAGCATCGTAATCCGTGGGATGCCAACAGAATTGATACCTGTCTTCTCTTGGACCATTAATTCTACGCGTTGCAAGATTATATGTTGGTAAAAAAGTTGCACCTCTGGATGCCAGAGAAGCGTTCCAACTCAAATAAGTTGTATCAGAAATTGGTGGGGTATTACTTGGAAGAAAATCAGTATCTTTTCCAATCACATAAAAACACAGTTGATCACCTGCACAAACCGACCAGGATAATTTTGGAAGTAATCCATTTGATGGATTTGTCATGAGATGCGGAGGGCTGTTTGGCGGACAAGTTATCAGCCACATTTGAATATCTCTTCGGGTAATACCAACACAAGTAACCACTCCATTTATCGTTCGCCATTGTTTTATTTCAACAGCCATTACTCCACAAAACTGACCACCCGCACCATAAGCCGGGGTAAACATGATATCTCCTGTATTTGGGTCACATCTTATTCCTAATGGGAAAGGTCCTGTTTTAGGCGGGTAATAGGGCATAGGGGCATCGTAGGCATATGGTGAAATATATGAAACTGAAGATCCTGCTGCTTGCAAGGATGGGACAAAAGAATATGACAAGGAATCATTATCCGGGTCAACGGCACCATTGTTAAATACAAAAGATTGCCCTCCGCACATCACTGCAAAGGGGTCGTTAGAAAGTTCGGGAGAACTATTACAAGGACTGTTTGCCGCAGCACATCTGTTAATGGTACAATCGGTATAATAACCTTGCCAGGATGATCCGGTGTTGATCTCAGTATTTCGACAACAGGAATACCATGAAACTAAAATATTACAACATGTAGAAGGCATAGATCTTAAATCAAGATTGCCTTCAAATTGATATCTTTCAACCCCTGGAGTGTATGATCCTGCAGTAACGCAACCCATATCTGTACAAATACTTTTAGCACTCGGACATTGCGGGTTTGGGTTTACATCTCTAACACCGGTGAGGCTCAAGGTAATTGAGCCGCGGTAAGCCGAGCAACCAGCATCAGATGCCCCCCAGTTTACCGAAAAACTACAAGATGCGCCACAACCTCCCGAACAAATTGGAATACCTGTACATGCACGATAGAAAATAAATGTAATATGCCAAATGCCGGGTGTGCTTGTGCAAGAATAAGTTAAATCATTCCCAGTAATATGATCGGCTTTTGCTTGATTAAATAAGGTAGAACCAAAAAACAACAGCAGCCCAACCAAAACACCTTTGAATTGGATACCGAGTTTGTTATTTATGAATTGTATTTTACCCATTATGAGATTTAACATGAATGATGTTTCAAACTTAAGCAAGATGTTTCTTAAATTTTTCTAAATAATTAAGACAAATCAATTTTTAATCTTGTATTGTAGACACCTAAAGTTTTGGGTAAAATTCAAAAATTATGGTTGTTTGAATAAAGAGAAGAAACATGCACTTTTGTATCATGCTATTTATCAAAAAACTTTTTTATTCTGTGTTGATTTTTTTAGCGGCATTTAAATTTTCATATGCCCAGAGTACATACGTGCCCTTGGGTTCAAGCAGTATTCATATCATTGATAGACTCGAAATTTTGTCAGGTAAATTAGCCGATCCTCAAGAATTTAATACAGCTACCAAATCCTATAAACGTTCTTCAATTGCAAGTTATGTTGACAGTTTTGATGTTATAAATACGAAGTTGAGTAAGCAGGATTACTTTAATTTGGATTATTTACAGAATGACAATTTTGAATTTAGTAACAGTGAAAACACAAAAAGCAGTCACCCTTTATTCAATAATTATATCTACCAACATAAAGCCGCATTTACCGATCACACAACAAAAGATTTTAATATTCTGATAAATCCGGTTGCTTATTTAGAGTATGGGTATGACTCCCGTTTAAAAGAAGCTGTTTCATTAAATAATCGAGGTGTTGAGATCAGAGGTTCGATAAAAGGTGTTGTAAGTTTTTATACTCAGATAAGTGATGAGATCAATCAAACCAATAGTTGGGTGAGAGATTTGTATCAAAAGGACAGTATCATTCCGGGGGCAGGTTTTTTAAAAACTACAAATGGAAAGACCTTCAATTATGAACTGGCATCAGGTTATGTTTCTTTTCAGATGAGTAAATATATTGATGTTCAATTTGGCCATGGAAAGAATTTTATCGGAAATGGGTATCGGTCTTTTTATATGTCGGATTTTTCGGTTGATCATTTATTTATGCGCATCAATACCAGGATTTGGAAAATAAATTATACCAATATTTTTGGGCAGATATTAGATTACACTACTCCTAATGAATCTACTTTACCACAAAGACATTATTACGCCACAACGCATGCCTCAATTAATGTTACTAAGAATTTTAATTTAGGACTATTTCAAACTGTAATTTTTCAAAGAGATAGTGGTTATGCAAATAGCGGTTTTGATCCTCAGTATTTAAATCCAATTATTTTTTTTAAGCCAATCGAAAACGGATTAAACAGTCCTGATAAAGCAATTTTGGGGACTGATTTTAAATACAATTTTGCACATCATTTTTCATTGTATGGCCAGGTTGTTATTTCGGAGTTTGTATTAAGCCAAGTAATTGCAGGAACAGGTTGGTGGGCGAATAAACAAGCCTATCAGCTTGGGTTAAAATATATTGATATGTTATCGGTAAAAAATCTTGATGGACAATTGGAATTCAATCAGGCTAATCCTTATATGTATACTTCATTTTCGAGATTGAATACCTGGGTAAATTATCGTCAAAATATGGCTCATCCAATTGGAGCAAATTTTAGAGAGTTTGTTGGGGTACTTCGCTATCAACCTATGAATCGATTGTTTTTAAAAGGAACTTTAATTTTTACTACTTATGGTAATGATACCAATAATTCTAATTGGGGAAAAAATATTGGATTGAGTTATTTAGCCTCTCATCCTAGGGATTCAGGGAATTTTATTGGTCAGGGAATTTTAACGCATTTATATTTTATAGACTTAACTGTTTCGTATATGGTTAAACATAATATGTTTATTGATTTACATCTTACCTATAGAAAAACAGGAAGTGCGATGGCAATTTTTGATTCAGAAACATTTTTGCCTGCAATTGCTTTTCGTTGGAATATTTCTGAGAGACGAAACGATTTTTAATAATTCAAATTACGAATCAAACTTCTCAATCAATTTTAAAAACACTTCAAAATCTTTTGGATAGGGGGCAACAATATCATATTGTTTACCGCTAAATTCAAAGCTTAAAGAATAGGCATGCAGGGCAACGCGCTTCATCATCGGTTGTTCATTTTCAAACTTCGAAGTTCTGAAATTTCTTTTATAACGTGAAAGCATTGGAAATTTTCCACCATAAGTAATATCGCTTACAATCGTAAAATTTTGTGACGCAAGATGAATTCTGATTTGGTGTAAACGTCCAGTAACAGGTTTGCATTCAAGCAATGTAAAATGGTTGAACATTTTTAGTGTGGTAAAAAATGTTTCGGCAGGTTTTCCTTCTTGCATATCAACTTTTGCAATTCCTTTTTTTGTTATTGAAAGAGGAAGGGAAATAACTTTATCGGAAATGTTTAATACCCCATCAACAATTGCATGATATTTTTTTTCAACTTTCCGGGCTTCAAATTTCATTGCCATTTCACGGTAAGCTTCAGGATTTTTTGCAATCACCATGATGCCTGAAGTTTCCTTATCCAACCTATGGCATAATTGCAATTCCGAGTTGTATTTCTTTGCCAGCTCTTTTATACTATGCAAGTTTGCATCTCTTTCATCCAGCGAAGAAACAAAGGCAGGTTTGTTAATGAAAATGAGATTCTCATCTTCTAAAAGAATACTGTTTTTGAACGATAAAAATTTAATCATAATGATATAAAAAAGAGACATACCGCAGTATGTCTCTATCTAAAAAATGAATTCCGGTTATTACCAGATTACAGCACGAAGTTTTTCATCGATAAACATTTTATCGCCTTTCTTCACTCCAAAAGCTGCATAAAACTCTGGCATATTTGAAAGAGGGCCAAGTACTCTGAATTTTCCGGGAGAATGAGGATCTGTCATCACTTGCTGACGAGTATATTCAGGTCGGGCATTGTTTTTCCATACCTGAGCAAATCCAATAAAAAATCTTTGTTCAGGAGTAAATCCATCAATTATTTTTTTGTTTTTGCCTTTCATGTAAATTTGGTAAGCATCGTAAGCAACGGTTAATCCGGCAAAGTCTGCAATATTTTCTCCTAGCGTTAATTCACCATTTACAAAAACTTTTTCTTCAACAGCAAATTTATTGTATTGGTCAACTAATATTTTGGTACGTGCTTCAAACTGTTTTTTATCTTCCTCATTCCACCAATTATTCATGTTTCCTGAAGCATCAAACTTGCATCCTTGATCATCAAATCCGTGAGAAAATTCGTGGCCAATTACCGCTCCAATTGCACCATAGTTAATTGCATCATCAACTTCAGCATTAAAAAATGGTGGTTGCATAATTGCTGCAGGAAAAACTATTTCATTGTTTACCGGATTGTAATAGGCATTTACTGTTTGAGGCAACATATCCCATTCTGTTTTATCAACTAGTTTATGAAGTTTCTCTGCCATCTCATTAAACTCAAATTCGTTGGCCAAGTAAAAGTTCTTTAAATAACTTTCAGTTCCAATTGTCAACTTACTTTTGTCTTTCCAAGTATCAGGGTAGCCAAGTTTGCGATTAAAAGCATTTAGTTTTTCAATTGCTTTTTGTTTAGTTGGTTCGCTCATCCAATCCAATTTATTTAATCTGATCTTGTATGATTCTCTTAAATTATCAACTAGTTCGTTTACCCGTTTTTTTGAATCTGGACTAAAAGCAACTTTCACATATTCTTGAGCAACAATTTCACCTATGAGTGAGTTAGCCGACTCAACAACTCTTTTCCAACGTGGCTTTTGTTCCTTTGTTCCATTGAGTGTTGTTGAGTAAAAATCGAATGATAATTTAGCGATTTTTGAAGATAAATATTTTGAAGTACCACACATTACTTTCCATCTCAAATAGATTTTCCAATTTTCAGCTCCGGTAATTTCAAGAGTTTGATTTATTTGTTTGAAGAATTCAGGTTGAGAAATAATCACTTCTTGCATGTCATCCAAATGAACATTTAGTTGATCAAAATATCTTCTGAAATTTATGCGATTATATTGTCCGTTTATATCGATAATTCGATTTTTGTTATATGTTTTTTCTAAATTTCTGCGTTCCACTCTTGTCATGCTGGCTCTTGCAAGTTCTGTTTCAATTTGCATGATTACATCAGCATTCCTCATGTCTTCAGGAAATCCGTATTCCGTAAACATTTTAGTGATAAATTTTTTGTATTCTTCTCTTATTTTATGAGATTTTTCATCTTCTTTAAAATAATAATCTCTATCCGGAAGGCCAATTCCACCCTGAGAAAAGTAGGCAATATATTTATCACTATTTTTTAGATCCTGACTTACATCAAATGAGAATAATGCTGAAATCCCTTTTTTGTGCAGATCTGCACAAAACAATAAAATTTCGTCAACGTTATTTATTTTATTGATGGCTAATAATATCGGTTTTGCAGGACTAAAGCCCTGATTATCCAATTTAACGGTATCCATTGCGGTGTTATAGAAATCGCCAATTTTTTGTTGGTTCGAACCAGGTTGAGCCTTTGTATCAGCAGCTGCAGTTTCTAATATTTTTCTTAAAAGAGAATTATTTTTCTCTGCTAAAAGATTAAAACTTGTCCAGCGTGCTTCTGATGCAGGAACTTTATTTTCTTTACACCACGTTCCGTTTGCATATTGATAAAAATCTTCACGTGGGTTTGCAGTTTTATCCATTGATGCAATGTCCACACCTTTAAGTATTTCGCTTGAAATAAAGGCAGTTGTAATTCCGGCAACGATAATTCCGGCAAAAATAATTTTTTTATTCATGTAATTTTTTTTGAAGGTTCAATTATACAATTCGATTTTTATTTTTCATCAATTAAAATACTTCCATCAGATTTTTGATTTTGATTTGTTGATTTGAGTATCCATTATTGCATTTTGATTTATTTCTAACAGAACGATCAAATAAACTTTATGTTTTATTTTTTTTCGATAAGAACCCTATTATAAAATGAAAAACGTCCTAAAACCCTCTGCTGACAGCTATCCTGCTTATTTTGAAAAGTACATCAATCTTGTAAAGAGTGAAAATATTTTTGAAGAATTTTATACCGAACATATGGAAACTGTAGACCTGCTTACTTCTGTTGATGAAGAAACTCTGCAGTTCAGGTATGAAGAAGGGAAGTGGAATATTCGTGAAGTTTTGCAACATATGATTGATTGTGAAAGAATTTTTAATTACCGCGCATTACGAATTTCTCGTGGTGATCAATCTCCACAGCCAGGTTTTGACCAACAACAATTTGTGCTAGAATCAAATGCATCAAAACGCGATATTAACGATATGGTGCGTGAACTTTCGGTAGTACGTGCAGCAACGGTTGAACTTTTTAAAAGTTTTACAGAAGAAATGCTCGACAGAAAAGGTATTTCAAACAATCATGAAATATCCGTTCGTGCCATTTTATTTATCACATTAGGACATGAAATTCATCACCGAAATGTTATAGATGAAAAGTATTTGCCTAGGTAGATTTGTTATTTTTGCCCTCTTATATTTTAAATTCTACTGCTAAAATTTATCTCAACATTCTTAAAACTCTCAAAAGTATATTCGTTCGGAATAATAAATTTTGATGCAATATTTTTTTGCTTTACCCGACCAGGTTTTGTTGCAGTTATACCGCAGAGCTAAATGGTATTTACTGACAATTTTCATCCTTTTATCACTTACAGTTGCTTATTTATGTAACAATAAATTTGACGGAATTATTTGCTCGTTAATGCTCTTTACCATTGTTCAGAGTGGTGTTTGGTTGAGCTTTAAATATAAGTTGAATTTCAATATCATTACAATCCCCATCGGGTTGATCGCACTTTTTTTTATCGATCTCTATTCAAACAAAGAAGCTCCGGTTTATATTTTCATGTTGATGATGTTTGTTTACATCAATTTGTTTATTCGATTTAAAATTTTACGATTTATTTATTTGTGCACTGCATTAATCATTGCCTTTCAAATGGTATACCCCGATATGTTTTATGAAGACGTGTTGAGGATCACGGTTACTTATTTTGTTGCATCTTTTACCATGTTTGTTCTTGTCGATTATATACGAAGAATAGAACGCGATCTGGCTAGCAAAAATCAAGATCTTACAGATATTTTTAATGGTTCACCTCTTCCAATTATGTTGATAGAATATGGCGGGAATATAAAAATGATCAATGATTCTTGTCTTGAAATGTTTGGTTTTTCATCTGACGAATTGAAAGGGAAAACACTGAGGGATATTATGTATTATGAAACATCGGAACGTGCAAACGAATTACTCCGATATTTTAAAAATGCAATTGATGAAAATAAGGTAATGCGTGTTGAAGAGGAATATAAAAAGCGCAATGGAGAAACAATTTCTATTTCGGCAGAAATAAAACCTCTCACCTTGCATGATGAAAAATATATTCTATTTGTTGGGCATGATGTAACACGCGAATTGCAACTTAGAAAGGAAATTCAGCGCACTCATAAATTATATAAATCGATGGCTGCAAATATTCCTAATAGCACGGTTTATATGTTCGACAGGCAATTGCGTTTTATGCTTGTTGAAGGTGGTGAGATAAACAAAGAAGGAACTAACAAAAATAATTTTGTGGGAAAAACCTTGCGCGAATCCTTTCCTTCAGAAATTGCAACAGTACTCGAACAATATTTTAAGGCAACTATAATTGGTGTTGAATCTACAATCGAAATCAATCAAGGCGGCAAAGATTATGTTTATTATTTTCTTCCTGTTCGAGCCGAAAATAATCAGATCATGTCGGGTATCGCACTTTCCGTAAATATCACCGAATTGAAAGCAACCCAAACGGAAGTGAATCATAAAAATAAAATGATCGATGCATATGCACATAAAGCATCACATATAGTGCGCAGACCTATTGCAAATTTGCTCGGACTTGCTGAGATATTAAATAATGAAAACACAAAAGAAGAAGACAAAAAAACTGTGATTAAATTTATTTACGATTCGATAAAAGAGTTGGATGAGCATTTAAAAGAAGCAGCAGGAGAGTTGAATCAAAAACAAAATTGATGATTACTTCATAATGATTCTTTTGTAACTGCAACCGTAACCTGTAAACGAACCAATTGCTCCGGTAATATTTGATTTAAGTTGAACAGGTGTGGCAAATGGCCCACCATTATTTGCAGCAGTTCCAAATGATTGCCAAAAAATATATTCTTTTCTTCTGATTGAATTGAGGTAAAAGTTAACAGTATCACCTTGCTTAAATTGGTTGGGATAAAAAATCACCCTTTGTGTTCCATTGATCATCTGGTCGTCAAATGTTCGGTATGAATCGGCTGAACCCCATCCAAGCATTAAAGAATCAACATTGTTATACCTTGCAAGTCGGTAGTTGTTTTGTTCAGGTGGATCATTAAAATATAAAGTTGGATAAGCATCATTAAAACCATCCTTATTAACATCTTCATTTTTTATTACGTATGACAACGAATCAATAGGAACAACTTTTGGAATAAATGTAGTACCCGAAATTTTTGTTCCGTCAGCTAAAGTTATTTTCAATTGATATGGAGTATTTTCTTTTCCGATTAAAGTGGTGCTAAAATATATTCCTGAAAATCCTTTGAATAAAGAATCGGCTCCAGGAAAAGTTCCAATATCTATCATTTGAAAAGGTGTACCCGTGTATAAAGTATCAGCACCAATTATTTTCCCTTCGATGATAAAAACACTTGCGCCTTTTATTCCACCCATCGAAAGATCAGGATTAAAATAATCAATACTTTTTGAAATGAATACATAATTCAAACTTTGAAATCTTTGGTTAATCGAAGCCTCAACAATAAACTGTTGCTTGGCGTCAGACAATGAAACAGAAATTTCTTTCTCACAAGAAGAAACCAAAAATATAATTGGCAATAAGTAAAAAATATTTTTCAAAAATTTATTCATTCTTCTTTTCAATAATATAACAACTCAATAACCCTATAACTTAATAACAATTTACTTACCCTTCATCAAAATCTAAAATTCCATGCAACCGATGGTAAAATCGGAAACAAATAAACCATGTATGCCTTAATAGTTTGCGATTGGATATCGGGAACAAAATATATAAAATACGGATTTGCTCTATTGTATACATTGTATACCGAGAAGTTCCACGATGATTCCCATTTCACAGTTTTTTTCTGCATATAAGTAAATGAAACATCCATGCGATGATAGGCAGGCAACCTGTAACTATTTATCTGGTCATATAAATCTATAAAAACAAATTTTGCCTGATTTAAAATTTGATCATATCCTATTCTATAAGCAAACCTTCCTGATGGTAAAGTAGCAGCATTTCCTGTTCCATAAACAAACACAATTGTACCCGACCATTTTTTGTTGAATTGTTGAGTAACCACTAACGAAAGATCGTGAGTTCTATCATATCTGTAATAAAAAGCCTCACCATTATTTAATTCATCAAACTGCCTTGTTGTTTTACTTAATGTATATCCAAACCAACCGGTAGTATTTCCAAATTTTTTCTTTAAGAAGAATTCTATTCCGTAAGAAAGTCCTTTACCTTGAATAACTGCAGCATCAAGATTCTGATTAAAGAATAAGCGAGTACCTGGTTTAAATTCAATTTGATTATACATTGGTTTGTAATATGTTTCAACTGAACTTTCCCATTCATTATCTTTAAAATTATGATAATATCCCAATGCATATTGATATGCTAATTGAGGTTTTATAGTT
>Ga0194047_10002539_pt1 | contig 10422 bp, 8 predicted proteins | sample JunL225m_MetaG_2_FD_160070 | JGI IMG/M metagenome (GOLD analysis project Ga0194047, IMG submission 160070) | Anoxic zone freshwater microbial communities from boreal shield lake in IISD Experimental Lakes Area, Ontario, Canada - Jun2016-L221-5m | ecosystem: Environmental > Aquatic > Freshwater >...
CTCCATCCCGAACCTAGAAGTGAAACGCCTCAGCACCGAAAATAGTCCTACCGCAGGGTAGTGCGAAGATAGGTCGCTGCGGCTTTTTCGTTTTATAGCTCCTTCCTCTTTCTCCACTCCCACGATGAAGCCCCCATTTTTGGCTCAATATGAGCGAAGATAAAATTCAGGTTCTATTGTATCTTGCCCCAAAGAGATCGACTCAGCGCTTTGTAGGCTTTAAATGGAGGAGCAACTCAGGTTTTTCTCCTAGATAAGAATGCGGCGGAGTTGAGCCGCCTGATTTGAATTGTCAGCCTATCACACCAATCCCAGCAATGCGGACTTTTGATGGTTCTAAAACATCCTGAAATATTTTTACACAACAATCCAACCGAACTGGAAGCTAGTCAGAGGGTAAGAAAGTGGTATGTAAGTTTGCACGCTAGAACTAGTCAGGAAGTGGATTGTTGGGATATATTTCAAACTCTACTGAAGAGTTGGAGAGCGGTGTAATGCGCTTTGAATACTGCAAAATAAAGCGGAGGGTTGTAAAATGAGATGGATATTTTGCCCACTATAATTTGAGCCTTAATGCCTGTTAATTGGCGCACAATTTGTTGGAATAGAGGATGCTATGAGCAATTTTAATATAAATCGCTATATTGAACTCAATCGGGAAGATTGGAATCGGGAGACGGAACGTTACCAAGAGCAACACAAGGATAATTTGGTGGGCGCAAATGGTCTGTGGGGTCCTATATTTGGCGTGCCAAGAGAGAGCGAACTCCAGATATTGGGAGATGTGGTCGGTAAAGAGGCGCTTGAGCTAGGCTGTGGGGGTGGGCAATGGTCGGCGAGACTGGCAAAACAGGGCGCACGTGTTATTGGGCAAGACATTAGTGATAATCAGGTAGAATTTGCGCGACACGCCTTCAATAGGCTTGAAATACCTGAAAATGCAAAGCTGGAATTTGTACAGGGCAATGCAGAAGATTTAAGCGAATGGCAGAACGAATCCTTTGATATTGTTTTCAGCAATTTCGGAGCAGTTGGTTTTGTAGATATAGAGCGTAGTTTCAAAGAGGTGGGGCGCGTACTAAAAAAGGGTGGGCTTTTTGCTTTTAGCTGGGTCAACCCCCTTTTCGATTGTTTTGCCGATGAGGGTGAAAACCAACTTGAGATTGTGCGTAGCTATTTTGACCGCAGCCCCATGACCGCTGAAAGTGGCTGGAAAGATGGGGTTCACACGCTTTATGTGCAGTTTCATCATACCTATGGCGATTGGCAACGTGCTATCAATGCCGCGGATTTGCTTTTAACAGATATTATTGAGCTTGAGCCGCAACGTGAACGTTGGAGAGAGAGTACATGGTCTAATGTGCCTTGGTATAAGGTTTCGATGATACCTTCCACTACAATCTGGCGTGCTAGAAAACCAAAAGTACCCTTGAGCGTAATCTTTTAATTTCAAGCTACCTCCTATCTATTTCACCTTACATAAGCGTAGCAAATCAGGTAGGCAAAGTTCTCCCTGTATCAAAAATAGGGCTAACTGCTATTGGCTTATTATGCTATAATTTAAAGGTCATTAAAAAGCATGGATTTTAAGGAGCTTTTATCGCGGTGTCCGAAGAAAATAATAACAAACCTCATCCAACCTTGCCTCATGCTATTGAACCTATAACTATGCCTCCGCCCATTTCTGAAGCGGGGGCTGAGCCTTATAATTATCACACTTCTGCCGGTGACGCTTCTATTGAAGCGGGGGATGGTCAGTTAGTTTCTGAGGAAAAACAAATCCTTACTGCTACTTCAGCAAGCGCGGTATCTGCTAAACTGCATAAATCTTTCTGGAGAGAGGTGCTGGAAACTGTTATTCTGACAATACTAATTTTCTTTCTAGCGCAATCTCTTATTCAGCCTTTTCGGATACAGGGCAGTAGTATGGAGCCAACTTTTCATACCGACCAATTATTGATGGTCAATAAGGCAGCATATTTCCATTTTGATGTTAGCCCATGGCTACGCTTGATTCCGGGGGTTAAGGCGGAAGGTTCGAGCAATTGGTGGGTCTTTGGTGGCCCAAAACGTGGGGATGTAGTGGTTTTTGAATACCCTCGCGACCCTAGTCAGGATTATATAAAACGAGTTATAGGTTTTCCGGGTGAAAAAATAGAAGTGCGTGCCGGTGTGGTATATGTAAATGACCAGCCTTTAGTAGAACCTTATATAAAGGATGCAGCGCTTTCTCCCTATGGACCAATGGTTGTGCCTGATGGGACTTTTTTTGTACTTGGTGATAATCGAAACGGTAGTAGTGATTCGCGAGCATGGGGTTTTCTGCCGATTGATCGGATAATCGGAAAAGCTATGATTGCTTATTGGCCCTTCGGTAAAGGTTGGGGCTTGGTAAATGAAGTTGGTTATAAGTAATATTACTCTGAGAGATTTTTCCACAGCATTTAAAACATGCTATACTACGGGATAAGAAAGCCTCGCTCAGGGTTTTCGGTTCTAGCTTTTTCAGGGAGAGCCATCATGATTGAAGCCAAAATTCTTAGCATAAGAATGAGTCTTGTGACTCAGCATAGAGTTGTCATCCTCAAGGAAGTTAATGCCGAGCGTTATCTACCAATCTGGATTGGCGCTTATGAAGCGGATGCAATTGCAGTTGAGTTGCAGGATGTATCTGTTTCACGTCCTTTAACCCACGACCTGTTACGTTCTGTTATTGGTGAGCTTGGCGCAAAAGTTACCAGTATTCTAATCAACGATTTGCACGATGATACTTTCTATGCGCGTATCATTATGGATGTAGGCGGGCGGCATGTTGAGGTCGATTCTCGCCCCAGCGATGCGCTGGCTCTAGCAGTGCGGGTTGGCTCTCAAATTTATGTTGATGAAGTGGTGATGAATAAAGCCGGCGTATTGCTAGACGGGCAGGGTAAAGAACAGACTAAAGTTGAAAATCCTAAAGCCGATAAGGTGGACGATGAAAAACTGGCGGTCTTCCGTGATTTCATAAACAGCCTTGACCTTGATGATTTAGGCAAGGGCAAGGACGAGTAGTCCTGTTAGTTGAATCCTGAAATTCTATCTTTTTTTCGGGGTGAACTCTGTTTCACCCTCTTTTTTTGAAATTTTCTCAACGAGGAGATGTTTATATGACCAATGCACAGCCTGATTTGAGTGATCGAAAAACCCGTCTGAAATATAAGATGGAGGAAGCCCGCCGCGAGTTGGTGGATACTATCAAGAACCTGACCGATGCCCAACTCAATTTGCCTAGCGTTAATCCCGGTTGGACTATTTACGATATGATTTGCCATATTTGTGGGGCAGAACCCGGCATGGAAATTATTGCACAGCGCATACTGGCGGGTGAGCAAACAATGGTCGAGGGTTTTGATATAAATCGGTTTAATGCTGGACAAGTGAAAAAGCGGCAGGGCAAGGTTGTTGTAGAGATGATAGAAGAACTAAACCAGAGCCGCATCCGTATGTTGGCGTTGTTGGATAGGGCTACCGATGAACAGTTGAATTTGCGCGGGCAGCACCCTGCCGCCGGTGAAATTGACCTATACGGGTTGTATGTGGTGATTTATCGGCACGAGCGCGAGCATACTGAGAATATCAAGGAGGCGTTGGTTGCTTCCGGAAAATAATGGATGAGCGGAACTGAAGCTATAAATATCGCCGATTTCGAGTATCACTTACCGTTTGAACTCATCGCACAACAGGCTGCCGAGCCTCGCGATAGTTCGCGCTTGATGCTACTAAACCGCCGGGAGCAGCAAATTGGGCATCTTCCGGCTTTTCGCGATATTGTGGATTATCTCAAGCCCGGTGATGCGTTGGTGGTGAATGAGAGCAAGGTTATACCGGCGCGGTTGTTTGGGCGCAAAGCGGCAAGCGGCGGTCAAATCGAGCTTTTGTTGCTGCGCCCTGCCGACCATTGCCCGAATATCCTCGAAGCGGTCATCTGGGAAACGCTGGTGCGTCCCGGCAGAGGGGCGCGTGTAGGGGCAATTTTTGTTTTCGGCGAGGGGCAATTTGAAGCGGAGGTGTTGGAAATAACCCCTACCGGCGAACGGATAATACGGTTTAACGAACCGCCCCTACCCTTCTTGAACAAATTCGGGCAACTGCCGTTACCGCCCTATATTCATGCCCAACCTGCCGACCCCAATCGTTACCAGACGGTGTATGCTACCGCACCGGGTAGCGCGGCTGCCCCTACCGCCGGGTTGCATTTTACCCCCCAATTACTTGAGCGACTTGCCAATAAAGGAGTCAGTTTTGAGCGCGTGTTGCTGCATGTTGGTTTGGATACCTTCCAACCCGTCAAGGAGGAGAACGCGCTAGAACATAAAATGCACAGTGAATGGTGTCAGCTTGAAGCCGAAGTGGCGGAGCGGTTGAATCAGGTCAGGGCGCAGGGTGGGCGCATAATTGCGGTTGGCACTACCACCGTTCGCACTCTTGAAACCGCCTTTGACCAGAATAGCGGCAAGTTGGCAAGCTATTCAGGCGACACCCGGATTTATCTCTATCCCGGCAAGCAGTTGCGCTCGATTGATGCGCTGGTGACTAATTTCCATCTGCCTCGCAGCACCTTGCTATTGCTGGTGAGCGCATTCGCCGGACGCGAGTTTATGCTGAAGGCTTACAATGAGGCGGTGAGGTTGAGCTATCGCTTTTTCAGTTTTGGAGATGCTATGCTGATACTATAGGTTGAGGATGAGCCAAATTTTAAGCGGAAAAACAATTTTTATCACGGGCGGCACTCGCGGCATCGGCAAAGCTATTGCGCTAATGGCGGCGCAGCAAGGCGCACAGATAGCAATTACCTATCGCGACCCTGCTAAAATGCGCCGCGCTATGCAAGCTAAACATGAGTTGGAAAAGAGCGGGGCGCAAGTCTTATTATTACAACTTGACATAACCGATGGGAGTCGAATTAGTCACTGTCTGCAAGAAACCAAACAAGCTTTCGGGAAAATAGACGGGCTGATATTGAACGCGGCGGGGGGGCTTGAAGCAGACAAAGATGCAAACTACGCGATGCGCTTTAACCGCGATGCGAATCTATGGCTGTTGAATGGGGCGCGAGAAATGGGCTTGTTGGGTAAGAGGGCGTGGGCAATTTTCATTACCAGTACATGGGCGCATGATTATCCGAAGATTGAGCCACCATCGTTTTATCTGTCGGTAGCAATCACCAAACGCGCCGCCGAAGATGCTTTGCTGTCGCTTGTTCCAGAATTGGCGCAAAGCGGGGTGGGGATGGGCGTGGTGGTTGCACCTTTAGTCAGTGATACCGGCGCATTTGCGGTGATAAAGTTGCGCCATCGTGAGGTTCTGTCGCAAGAAACCGAAGAAGGGCGCATGATTTCGCCGGAGACGGTGGCAGAAGCGACTCTTTCATTTCTGAAAAAGCCGGAAGTAGAATCTGGGCATATTATTTATCTTTAGGATGGGGGCAAAGTGGCGGTCGAGTACGAAGAACTGAAACGTTCAGCTAATAGCGCGGCAAGGGCGGGCATTTTGCATACCCTTCATGGCGATATTCCAACGCCCGTATTTATGCCGGTGGGTACGCAAGCAACCGTTAAAACTCTCAGTAACGCCAATCTTTATGAACTGGATGCGAAGATTATTCTGGGTAATACTTACCACCTGTATCTGCGTCCCGGTCATGAGTTGATTCGCGAGATGGGCGGTCTGCACCGTTTCATGAACTGGAAACGCCCCATTTTAACCGATAGCGGCGGTTTTCAGGTGTTCAGCCTTGGACCACTCCGTAAGATTGATGAGGAAGGCGTGACCTTCAAGTCGCACATTGACGGCAGTAGCCATCGCTTTACCCCCGAAGTGGTGATGAATATCGAGCGTGACATCGGCGCAGATATTATCATGGCTTTTGACGAGTGCGCCCCCTATCCGAGTAACCCGGAATATACCCGCGCTGCTATGGAGCGTACTCATCGTTGGGCGGCGCGTTGCTTGGAAGAATATCATCGCAACGGCACACCCGCTACACAAGCGTTGTTCGGAATTGTGCAGGGCGGTTTTTACCACGAACTGCGCCATGAAAGCGCACGCTACTTGACGCAAGAACTGGATTTTCCGGGCTATGCGCTTGGGGGTTTAAGCGTGGGCGAACCAAAGGAAATCTTCTATGAAATGATGGCTTCTACTGCGCCGCTCATGCCTCGCCACAAACCGCTTTATGTTATGGGCGTGGGTTCGCCTGAAGATTTGCTGGAAGGTATTTTGCATGGGGTGGATATGTTCGATTGCGTGCTGCCAACTCGCATTGCCCGGAATGGCGCATGTATTGTGAAGGACGGGCGTTTGAACCTGCGAAATGCGGGTAACTCTCGCGATGAACGCCCCATTCAGGAGGGCTGCGGTTGCTATACTTGCCAGAATCACAGTCGTGCCTATTTGCGACACCTCTTTCGCTGCGAGGAGGTTTTGGGCTTACAGTTGGCAACCATCCATAATGTTCATTTTCTGGTGGATATGATGCAACAGGCGCGTGAGTCTATTTTTGCAGACCGCTTTGAGGACTTCCGTGAACAATTTCTGGCAAATTTCCGCATCATTCCGCATGAGATTCGTGAGAAGAACCGTGAGGCGCGTGCTGCCAGCCATAAAAAGAAGAATTAATCTCGCCATAGCTCTTAGAACTAGTTAGGGTGTTTGTGCTATTATATGCCTTGAAAATTCCAACTTTGTTATTGAAAAACTTGCAAGATAATAAATGAGCTTACGTCTTCAAAAATTACTACCCTTTGCCATATTTTTATTCAGCTTCCTAACGCTACTTATACCTTTTCAAATGCCCTATACTTACTCCCTCCAGATTGGCGACCTTCAGGACGAGTGGCAGGTTATACAGGGCTTTGGTGAGCGCGAGAATAACGAGAATTTCTCGTTTCGCTGGACTATTGACGAAAAAGCTGAATTAAGGCTGCCAGACGTTGGTTCGCCCAGTCGTATCGGATTGGTTGGAGTCGCACCTCGCCCCGACAATTCCCAGCCCAAAACCACTATTTCTGCCGAAGGGGTAATTACTTCATTCCTGTTTGCCCCTACTGCTGCCAGCTTACCACCAGACTCTAAAGGTCGCCTTACCTTCGAGGCTTCCGGCGCAAGCCCGGCTTTCCGTCTTTTGCCTCAGCAAGTATATATAGCCAGTCCCCTGTTTCAGCCTAAAAATGACCCTCGTTCGTTGGGAATTGTGGTCAGTCTGGTTTATGTAAAAACCACTCCTAACAGTTTTGGTTTGGTACTTCCACCGCTTTCACTATGGCTAGGTTGGAGTTTGTTGGTAACGCTTGTTTTCATAAACCTTAGCTACACTCCACAAAAGGGCAAAAGCTTTTCGGCTCAATTTCTGAGACAATATAGCTTTACCGCCTTGGCATTAATGGCTGGTATCTTGGGGCGCATTTTGCTACCCACCCCCTACTTAGTGTACGGGGCGAACCTTGCTTGGGGAGCTTTGCTGCCGTTGCTCTTCCTGTCCCTTTCGCGTTGGTCGCTACTAGGGAGAATCTTCCTGTTTCAACGCCCTGCTTGGGGCTTACTAGCGTTGCAACTATTCGGAGTAACGCTGGCTTTCTACAATCTGGTGGGGGCGGTATTTGTAGGCGCGTTGCTGGCGGTTTCTGGACTTATCCTGCTGAGCTATGCTTGGAAAGGGCGCTTTAGTGGGAATCTGGAGAACTGTAGTTTGCTGGTTTCAGGCAGCGTAGCTTCCGGTTGGGGCTTCTGGCAAGGTCGAATTCCCTACGAGCAAGATACTATAATATTTCATCTCTATTGGGTAAACGAACTTGATAGGCTTATCAAGTTGGGTAACCTCTACCCCCGTTGGTCGCCTATTTTCAATTACCAACTAGGCGGCTCTATTTTCAACTTTTACCCACCATTTGGGCGCTACCTTACGGAAGCCTTTCATTTACTGGGTATGACTGTCAACAACAGCACAATGGCGACTCAGTTCGCAATTATAGTGGCTGGAATCTTTGGGGCATATTTTCTGTGTGTGGAAATAATCAAAGATAAACAGGCTGCGTTACTTGGCGCTTTTATATATTGCTATTTTCCTTACCGCCTTGCCGATATGTACACGGGAGGGACGCTGGCTTTCCAGTTAGCCGGAGCAGTGACTCCTTACATACTCTGGCTGATGCTACTGCTTGTCCGACATCCCACAAAGCAACGCTACTGGTTTTGGCTAGGTTTTAGCGCAGCCCTGCTGGCGCTAAGTAATGTGCCTGCCGTTCTGTGCTTTGCCCCCATAGCAGTTATCTTTCTGGTGGGCTTGCTCGGTTTGCAATGGAAGCATGACAAACTGGTAGTTCGCCAAACCCTGCTAGGTCTGATGGTAGCAGGTGCAGTTGCTTTTGGCTTAAGCGCGTTTTATTTGATACCCACCGCTGTTGAAAACGGCTTGCTCAGCCAAGATTTGAACCAGAATAACCTTGCGGAAACAGGCGCACACTTCAACTTCTTTTCAGATTCTTCCGAAAGTTTCGCCCTATGGCGACCTATCAAAATTTACATAGATGATTTTCGAGTATTTGGCACCTTGCATTTCTGGCTTGGGGGAGTAGGCTTGTTATTCCTTCTTACCTCTCGCCGGGTTAATCGCCCTCTAGTGATTTTGCTTGCTTCCATTACCGCTTTCGTCATTTTCCTGCAATACCCGCCCTCTAAATTTATCTGGCAGCTTTATCCATTAAGCTCAACTGTACAATATGCCAGCCGCCTGATGTATGCTTTGGCAGCGTTGCTGGCTCCTCTTATCGCTGGATTAGCGATTCGTCGTAAAACCCTGCCGGGTCGTCTATTAACGCTTATCAGTTCTCTGCTGGCGGTGGTTCTGACGCTATATGCCTGTTTCTACAGTTTTAACCCCACTTACCTGCCTTTCAAATTTGATGGCGCGATTAGCGTGAAAATCTTGACCGAGCAGGTGAGAAGTGCTGACCCCATGTATCTACCGAAAGGCTGGAGCAATCTTCGTAATTTCGACCATTATCGCACCCCACAATTTGATGACCAACGCCCTTCTAGTCCAGCCGATACGCTCTCTTGGAATATCACCGGAAGTGATAGCTATCAGTTGGAGGCAACCCTAAGTAAACCCGGAAGCGTGACCGTACCATTAATTTTTTATCCGGGCTGGTGGTTTGCAAAGGATGTGCAGGGGCAAACTTATTCTGTGACTCAGGGTGTGGAAGCTCCTTTTGTGCAGCTTAATCTTCCCGCCGGAGTCCAGCGGATTACAGTTAAGTTGCAGGATACCCCTGACCGTTTAGTCGGAAATTGGCTCACTATGTTAACGTTGGCGGGAGTTGGCGGCTATAGCCTTTATCGCTGGCTTAGAGGTAAACGCCCACGCCTAATGTCTGCGCCGGAACCTACTGTAATCCAGAACTGATTCCCCGAAAACGCTTAGACCCCATAGATAGGCTGTGCCGCCTGTTTTTTTATAATTACGGCGTGGGCTATGGTAAAATAGGGCGAGTTTGGAAAATTTCAGGTAATTTTCAGTAAGAAAGTAGAATTAAAAAAATGAAGGGTGATTATAATAAAGCCGGATTTGAAACTCGCGCTATCCATGCCGGGCAACCTGCCGACCCTCAAACCGGAGCGGTATCCGTGCCAATTTATCAAACTTCTACCTATGCACAGGAAGAAGTTGGCAAGCATAAAGGCTACGAATATTCGCGCACCCATAATCCCACCCGTACCGCACTGGAATTGTGCGTTGCTTCGCTGGAGGGCGGAGAGAACGCGCATGCCCTTGCCTTTGCCAGCGGTTTGGGCGCAGAGACAACTCTGTTGCTTAGTTTGCGCTCCGGCGACCATGTTTTGCTCAGCGATGACGTTTATGGTGGCACTTACCGTCTATTTGCGCGGGTTTTAAGCCAACATGGTATCCAATTCGACCTTGCCGACCTGACCGACCTTGAACGTGCTGCAGGGAAGATGCGTAGTGCCACTAAATTGGTTTGGCTGGAAACGCCAACCAACCCATGGCTCAAGGTTATAGACATTGCTTCGGTGGCGGAGATGGCGCATAACGCCGGTTCGTTGCTGGTGGTGGATAACACCTTCGCTTCGCCTTATTTGCAACGCCCTTTGGAATTTGGCGCGGACGTAGTTTTACATAGCAGCACCAAGTATTTAGGCGGACATAGTGATGCGGTGGGCGGTTTGCTGGTAATGCACGATAAGGAATTGCGTGACCGCATCGCCTTTTTCCAAAATGCGGCAGGAGCGGTGCCGGGTCCCTTCGATAGTTGGCTGATTATGCGAGGCATCAAAACGCTGCCGATACGCATGCGGGCGCATCAAGAAAACGCGCTGGCGATTGGTCATTTCTTGGAACAGCACCCAAAAGTTGAACAAGTCATG
>Ga0194047_10002540_pt1 | contig 10421 bp, 6 predicted proteins | sample JunL225m_MetaG_2_FD_160070 | JGI IMG/M metagenome (GOLD analysis project Ga0194047, IMG submission 160070) | Anoxic zone freshwater microbial communities from boreal shield lake in IISD Experimental Lakes Area, Ontario, Canada - Jun2016-L221-5m | ecosystem: Environmental > Aquatic > Freshwater >...
GAACCTTCTGGTCCAAGTGGTTGGATTTCCTGGAAACAGAAATCATCGGCGGTTCCTATATCAGCCAGCCAGATTCTGCATTGGTAAAGCTCTGTACTTCAGCTGAGAGCGCCGCAGAGGAAATCTTCACGTTCTACTCGAACTACGTCGACTGCAGCTTCGGTTCTGGCGAAGTTCAGATCAATCTGTTGAACGAACCAACTGATTCGCAAGTTCAAAGTCTTCTAAAGGTAACGCCACAATTATCCAAAACCCCACTTTTTACTAAGCAAGGATCATCAATAACTGCGAGTTTTGAAGGACGCAACTACGTCGGTCTTCGACTCGTAATTAACGAAATAAATTCCTGGGCTTAGTCAGCACTGGCGCCACGCAACAGCGCCTCGGCTTTTTGCAAGCTTCTTCGAACTTTAGAAAGCCGACGCTCAAGATCCTTTGCATTCTCTGGTTCATCCGCGTTCACCTGAGCCCTAAGAGCGTCATAGATTGCGTCAGATACGCGCGATTCGATGCTGGAAACTTCGTCAGCTAATTCGTCAAATGATTGCATTAACCAAGTGTGATGACTTCAAGTTCATTGTCGCCATACTGCGAACGAAGAACCTTCTTGTCAAACTTGCCCACGCTGGTCTTTGGAACGCTCTCAATGAACGTCCAGCGCTCAGGGAGCCACCACTTCGCAACGCGCTCTGAAAGATACGACTGAAGTTCTTCTGCAGTTGCGCTCATTCCTGGGCGAAGCACGACGCACGCCATCGGACGCTCCTGCCACTTCTCGTCAGGAACGGCTATCACAGCTGCTTCAAAGACGGCTGGGTGCCCCATGAGAGACCCTTCGAGCTCCACAGAACTAATCCACTCACCACCAGACTTGATTACGTCCTTCGTGCGGTCACTGATCACAAGGTAACCGTATGCATCGATTGTTCCGATGTCGCCAGTTCGAAGCCATCCGTCGCGGAACTTCTCTGGATCATCAACGCCGAAGTAGGAACCAGTAATCCAAGGACCACTGATTTCAAATTCACCAACAGTCTTTCCATCGTTTGCGAGGACAGTTCCATCCTCTGCGGTGATTCTCATCTTCACACCAGCAACGATTCGACCTGCCTTAACGCGCCAGTCGATTTCCTGATCCTTAGGTGTTCCAAATGGTGGAATTGAAATAGCCGCCAAAGGACTTGTTTCTGTCATTCCCCATCCTTGAATAATGTCAACGTTGTACTTGTCTCGGTATGTTTCGATGAGCACGCGCGGTACTGCTGACCCACCAGCTAACAAGTAGCGAAGACTCGATAAGTCCACATCCGGCTTTTCTCCAGCAACTCGCAGAACGTCATTCCAGATTGTTGGAACACCGAGTGAAACGGTTGGCTTCAAGTCTTCAATCATCTTCACGATTGGTTCACCCTGCAAGAGCATCTGAGGCATGATGAGCTCGACACCAGCCATGAAAGCGGTGTAGGCACAACCCCATGCATTTACGTGGAACATCGGAACAATCAGCAAACAACGGTCACGCTCACTGAGTCCGATTGAGTTGGCAGAAGTTGATGCCATTGAGTGCAGCCACGTTGAACGGTGTGAGTAGACAACTCCCTTAGGGTTGCCTGTCGTTCCAGAGGTGTAACACATGATTGCGGCGTCATTCTCATCAAGATCTGGCCACTCAAATCCTGGCTTCTCTGCAGCGAGAACAGTTTCGTAGTCGAGTGTCTCTCCAAGGATGCCGGTCGATTCTGGACCGTGAACGATGATGTGCTTAACGTTTGGAATCTGATCACGTACTTTTGCGAGCAGTGGCGCAAGCGTGTTGTCGACGATGATCACCTGGTCGTCAGCGTGATTGATGATGTAGGCGAGTTGCTCTGGAAAGAGACGAATGTTGAGCGTGTGGAGCACTGCACCCATACAAGGGATCGCAATGTAGACCTCCATGTGAGCCTGGTTGTTCCACATGAACGATGCAACGCGATCGCCCTTTTTCACACCAAGCTTCGTAAGCGCAGCAGCTAATTGTTCAGCTCGCTTGGAGATCTGCAGGAATGTTGCTTCTTCAACACCATCTGGAGAGACGGTAAAGACTTTTTTGTCGGCGTAGATGAACTCTCCGTGCCTAATCAGGTCCCTGATTAGCAACTGTGTGTTTTGCATCGTACTTTTCATGATTCCCCCACTGCTGTTTAATGTGATCTTGTTGCGATTATGAAACTACCAAGAAAGACTGTACGGCTCGACTGGCGCTGGGAGCGAACTTGGCTCGCCTTGCAAATACGCGTCAATGCCTGAGGCAGCAGAACGGCCTTCGGCAATAGCCCACACAATGAGGCTCTGGCCACGAACTGCGTCGCCACAAGCGAAGACTTGCCCCTTGCCTTCGAGGCCTTTTACAGCCCAATCAGGGGTCACAGAAAGAGTTGCACGGTTAGTAACGAACTGGTCCTGATTGAGGCCCACTTGGTCCAGTTCAGGGCCAACGAATCCAGCGGCGATGAAGACGAAATCAACAGCCTTGGTGACGATCTCATTTGATGAATTGTCACGCAGGACAATTTCTTGCAAATTGCCATCACCCTTGAATTCGAGTGTTTCAGAAGAAAAAATGCGTTCGCCACCTTCTTGGTGAGCAGAAGTCGTCTTAAAAAGTCGAGCCATCGTTGGCCACGGTTGATCAGCTGGGCGCTCATCTGGTGGACGGTCCATGATCTCAATCTGGATGACGCTCTTTGCTCCTTGTCGGTGAGCTGTGCCAAGACAGTCAGCTCCCGTGTCGCCACCTCCAAGAATGATTACGTTCTTATCCTTCACATCTATCTCTGATGTTGTCGAAGTGTTCACGGCGCGATTTGAGGCCTCAAGGTAAGTCATAGCTGGGTAGACACCTGTCAGCTCTGCACCATTCACAGGGATCATGCGTGGGCGTGTTGAGCCGATTGCGAGGAGAACTGCGTCGTACTCTGATCGAAGTGATTCGAGTGAGACACCATCATCTCCTACACTCACACCGGTCTTAAATGTGATGCCCGACTCTTTCATAACATTGATACGACGATCAAGAACGGCTTTTTCCATTTTGAATTCTGGTATGCCGTAACGAAGTAGCCCACCAATGAGATCATTTCGCTCCAGCACAGTTACCTCGTGACCAACACTTCTCAGCTGTGCCGCGGCAGCGAGGCCAGCGGGACCAGATCCAACGACGCAAACATGCTTGCCAGTTCGTGTTGAGGTACTTCTACTTACGGGAAAACCATTCGCGAATGCGTGCTCAACAACCTCGTACTCAATTCGTTCGATGGTTACTGGGTCAGCTGCAATTCCGAGGACGCAGGCCGATTCGCATGGAGCTGGGCAAAGTCGTCCAGTGAATTCTGGAAAATTATTAGTAGAAAATAACTGATCCGCAGCTTCAGCCCAGTTCTGCTTATAGGCGGCATCATTGAAGACTGGAATTCTGTTTCCTAGTGGGCAGCCTTGCATGCAGAATGCGATACCGCAGTCCATGCAGCGCGCCCCTTGCTCAGAGACTTCTTTTTCGTCTTGAGGTTCGTACACCTCTTTCCAGTCTCGAAGGCGAACTGGAACGGGCCGATACTTCGGTCCCACGCGATCAAACTCTATAAATCCGGTGACCTTACCCATTTCGAAGCTCGTCTCTGACTCGCTGGTATTCAGATGTTTCAATGCGAACGAAGTCCATTCGAGCTGTTCGCCAATCGCTCAGTAGCGATTTGGCCTTCTTCGATCCCGTTTCGGCTTCGAAACGAGTGATGATGTCGAGGAGTTTTTCGTCATCTTCGAATTCGAGTGGATCAATCTCGTAGACGCCTGCGCTTAAGTGATCATGAATCATCTTCTTAGGGTCATACAAGTAGATGGTTCCACCAGACATTCCGGCTGCGAGGTTGCGTCCGATGTCTCCGAGGATTGCTACTACTCCACCAGTCATGTACTCACCCGCGTGGTCGCCGGTTCCTTCAACAACAATTGTTGCACCAGAATTTCTTACCGCACAGCGCTCACCAACGACTCCGTTAATAAAGATCTCACCAGAGGTTGCCCCGTAACCAATCACGTTTCCAGCGATGATGTTTTGATCAGTCTCGAAAGTTGAAGCCGAAGGCGCCTTAATGATGATGCGTCCTCCCGAGAGGCCCTTACCTGCGTAGTCATTCGCATCACCAGTCAGACGAAGTGTCAATCCTTGAGGGATAAATGCTCCCAGCGACTGACCAGAGGATCCTTCCAGGTTGATCTGAATGTGATCGTCAGGAAGTTTGTCAGCCCCGAGTGCGCGAGTAATGGCGCTTCCTGTAAGTGTTCCTACAGCTCTGTTGATGTTGTTGATCTTTGATGCAATCGTTGTCGACACACCAGTGGTGGCGCTACGAACTGCTTCATCGATGAAAGTCCAGTCGAGAGCATCGTGCATTTCGTGGTCTTGTTTGGTTGTTTGGCGACGCTGGTTGTGATCGACAGGAGCAAGAAGAGCACTCAAATCGAAGTCGCTAAGTTCCGAAGTCTTGCTGTCAATCGCAATGCGGTCAGTATCGCCAATGATGTCATCAAGAGTTTTTGCCCCAAGCAGCGAAATGTATTCACGAACTTCTTCTGCAATGAACTCGAAAAAGTTTTCAACAAATTCAGGTTGACCCTTGAATCTCTCACGTAGTTTCGGGTTCTGGGTTGCAATTCCCACTGGGCAAGTGTCGAGGTGACAAACGCGCATCATGATGCATCCAGAAACAACGAGTGGTGCAGTTGCAAATCCATACTCCTCGGCACCTAGTAGCGCAGCGATGACGACGTCGCGACCAGTCTTTAATTGACCGTCCACTTGGACAACAACACGATTACGTAGACCGTTCATTGCCAGAGTCTGGTGAGCTTCTGCGAGGCCAATCTCCCATGGCGTTCCGGCGTGCTTCAGTGATGTCAGCGGAGCAGCACCTGTTCCACCGTCGTGTCCCGAGATAAGGATTACATCTGCATGCGCTTTAGCAACACCCGCAGCGATAGTTCCAACACCTTGTTCACTCACGAGCTTCACGTGGATTCGAGCTTGATCGTTGGCATTCTTGAGGTCGAAGATAAGTTGCTTAAGGTCTTCGATCGAATAAATGTCGTGGTGAGGTGGTGGTGAGATGAGTCCAACACCTGGTGTCGAGTGTCTGGTTTTTGCTACCCACGGATAGACCTTCGATCCAGGTAGCTGTCCACCCTCTCCTGGCTTGGCTCCTTGAGCCATCTTGATTTGAATGTCGTCTGCATTAACTAGGTAACGGCTCGTGACACCAAAACGTCCTGAAGCAACTTGTTTGATGGAAGATCGACGGTTGAAGCGTGGGTCAGAAGTGTCGAAACGCTCTTCGTCTTCTCCACCTTCGCCGGTGTTTGATTTTCCACCAATGCGGTTCATAGCGATGGCGAGGGTTTCGTGCGCCTCACCGGAAATCGAACCGTATGACATTGCACCGGTTGAGAATCTCTTGATGATTGATGAAACGCTCTCAACTTGGTCGAGAGGAGTTGGCGTTGCAGCTGGCTTCAGATTGAAGAGTCCGCGAAGCGTGACTTTCGCGTCGTTTTGCTCGTCAACCATTTTGGTGTATTCCTTGAAAATGTCGTAACGCTTTTCACGAGTGGCGTGTTGCAGTTTTTGTACTGTGTGTGGGTTGAAGAGGTGAATTTCTCCGTCACGGCGCCACTGGTACTCGCCCTTGTTACGAATTTCGATTCGCTCACCTTCAGCAGGTGTGTATGCGTCAGAGTGCCAGGTGAGAACGTCTTGTGCAACGCGCTCAAGTGTTACTCCACCCATTCGCGACTTCATGCCTGGGAAGTAGCGAGACAGAATGTCGTCAGAAACTCCTACTGCTTCGAAAAGCTGGGATCCTACGTAACTTGCGACGGTTGACACACCCATCTTGGACATGGTCTTAACAATTCCCTTGTTGAGTCCCTTGCCGTATAGGTATCTAGCGTCAACGGATGCGGCGCTGGTCAGCTCGCCCTTTTCAACGAGATCATCAATTGACTCGTACGCGAGGTATGGACAAACGGCTGAAGCTCCGTAGCCGAGCAGCAAAGCAACGTGGTGAACTTCTCGAACGTCACCAGCTTCAATAATCAGGGCCGCTGATGTCCTGATGTGTTCAGCGACCAGACGGTGATGAACAGCAGAGGTAAGTAGCAAACTTGGAATAGCTGCGAAGTCTTTGTTGACGTTTCGGTCAGACAGAAGAATGATGTTGGCTCCAGCGCGAACTTCCTTAACAACTTCGTTGGTAACTTCCTGGATTGCTTTAGCTAGTCGCTCACCTGCAGTTCCAGAACCACTAGAGGGGAACAATCCCTCGACGACTGAAGTTTTAAAACCTACTGCCTTGTCAGATTCTTCGATGTAGCGGATCTTGGCGAATTCGTCAATGCTGAGCACAGGTGATGGAAGAACAATTTGGTGAGCGTGACGGTCGGTCTCGGTCAGCAGGTTGTCTTCGCCGCCAATTGTCACTCGTGTTGAAGTGACAAGTTCTTCTCTAATTGCGTCTAGCGGTGGGTTTGTAACCTGAGCAAACAGTTGTGTGAAGTAGTCAAAGATTGGACGAGGTTGTGTCGAAAGTGCTGGCAAAGCCGCATCTGAACCCATTGAACCAATTGGCTCTTCACCGACTTGTGCCATGTGTCTAATGATGAGTCGAAGGTCTTCTTCGCTATATCCAAAGTTCTTCTGGTGTCTAACTACTGAAGCGTGACTTGGAGCGAGCCATGGTCGAGCGTCAATCTCATCTAGTGAGATTTGCTGTTCATTTAACCACTGGCCGTACGGAGCTTTTGCTGCGAGGGTTCCCTTGAGTTCTTCGTCGTCGATGATTCGACCTTGTTCGATGTCTACGAGGAAAACTCGTCCTGGTTGCAAGCGACCTTTTCGTTCAATGTTTGCTGGATCAACATCAACCACTCCAACTTCACTAGCGAAGATGACTCTCTTGTCTTTGGTGACCCAGTAACGAGCTGGACGAAGACCATTTCGGTCAAGCACGGCTCCGACAATTTTTCCATCGGTGAAGGTAACTGAAGCCGGTCCGTCCCATGGTTCCATGAGTCCCGCGTGGTAGCGATAAAAATCACGACGTTCGGTACTCATGAATGTTGATTTTTCCCATGCCTCAGGAATCATCATGAGAACTGCGTGTGGAAGTGATCTTCCAGACTGAACGAGGAGTTCAACTACTTCGTCAAAACTCGCAGAGTCAGACATGTTGTCAGTAATGATTGGATACAGATCCGATACTTCAACCGGAAGCAGATCGCTTTTAAGTGTTGTTTCTCGAGCAGTCATCCAGTTTCGGTTACCGCGAACGGTGTTGATTTCACCGTTGTGCGAGATGTAACGGAATGGCTGAGCAAGTTCCCATCTCGGCAACACGTTGGTTGAGAAGCGACTGTGTACTACTGCGATTGAAGTAATCAGACGCTCATCGCGAAGATCATCAAAGTATTGGCGTAGTTGTGGCGAACTGAGCATTCCTTTGTAAATAAGTACGTTCGGCGAACATGAAGACGCATAGATCGGAAGCTCATGTTCCAGCATCTTTCGAGCAGCAAAGAGTGATCGCTCAAGGCTTTCAGCACCGTTGCTGGTAATGAGTTGTTGGATAAAGACCGGTTCTGATGCTGATGATGTTGGCCCAAGGATTGAAGAGTCAACCGGAACCACTCGCCAACCACTTGACTTCAAAGAAACCTTCGCGAGCGCCTTGTCAATTGTTGACTGGACGTCACTCATGACTAAGTGCTTTGGAATCATCCAGAACGCAACGCCGTAGTCACCAGCAGCTGGCACGTTGTCAAAGACTTCACGAATAAATGAGTCCGGCATTTGAATGAGAAGACCTGCGCCGTCACCTGAGCCCGTATCGGCTCCAGTGGCGCCACGGTGCTCCATGTTTTCAAGAATGGTTAGAGCGTCGAAGACGTTCTTGTGAGTTGGTGTTGCTGTGAGATCAGCAACCATTCCAACGCCACAGGCGTCGTGCTCAAAATTGGGGTCGTAGAGAGTTTTTGTCATATTCGTTGTCTAGTGGGACAACGCTGACCCGAAATAAGTATAACGAATCTGCAATTACTCGTGCCACGCCTACTGTGGTGGGGTGAGTAAAAGTTCGATTGTTGTTGGTGGCGGAATAATTGGCCTTCTGAGCGCTTACCGGCTTGCCCAGGCCGGTTTTTCCGTCGATCTATTCGATCCACATCTTGCCAAAGGAGCGACATTTGCGGCCGCTGGGATGCTGGCCCCTGGTGGCGAAATTACAAGCGGAGAACAGTCTCAGTATTCAGTTCAAATGAGGTCAACGCCCGCTTGGCAACTTTTATCGAGTGAGATTGAATCCCTCTGCGGTGAAAAGATTCAAATTCACCAGGTAGGGACACTTCTCGTTGGTTGGGACAATGCAGACAAGAGACTTGTACAACAGCACCTTGAGCTCGCCACAGAATTCCAGGCCCGTGTTTCGAGTGTTGACAAAGACAGCCACCCAACGATGTTTGAAAACATCTCTCCGCGAATAAACGAGGGCATTCTGTTGCGAGATGATGCTTGGCTCGACCCAGATCAAGCGATCACAGCACTACTTCGCGCTCTAGAAAAGTTTCAGGTCAACCTACGCGGTGATTTTGTTGAAGAGGTTGTCCCTTCATCAAGCGGAGTTCAGGTTCGAACTGCTTCAGGCTCCCATCAAGCCTCTACAGGAATAATCGCAACTGGCTCATCGACGCTTCCATCTGGAATTCTCACCAGTGGCGAAAATTCCCTTCGTCCGGTTCGAGGGATGACTGTTCGCATGCAAGGATTCGATCGAAGCACAGAGCCAATGGTTCGAGCCTTTGTTCGAGGTAGAAAGATCTACTTAGTGAGCCGCCCCGGTGGTTACAACGTTGTTGGCGCGTCTTCTGATGAAAGCGGCAACGCCGTTGTGGAAGCTGGTGAACTTCAACGTCTTCTCCGTGATGCACTTGAAGTTTTCCCTGCACTCGAAACAGCCGAAATCGTCGAAACGCGAATTGGCCTTAGGCCAGCTGCGCCAAATCACGAACCATTCTTCGAAGAACTTAAGACCCCTAACTGGGCTTGGAGTTCTGGTCACTACCGCCATGGCATAACACTTGCTCCCCTGGCCGCCCAGCAGGCTCTTGAGTTTGCGAATGTGAGAGCAAAGTGATTCTGAACGGAAATCAGTCTTCTTTCCAGGGAACGATCGAGCAGTTGCTCGTTCATGAGGGGATCACTCCTCGTGGCGTTGCGGTAGCAATTAATGGCGAAATTATTAGTAAATCTGCATGGAACACAACAGCACTGAAAGACAGTGATGTAATTGAAATAGTGACTGCCGCTGCTGGTGGCTAGAAAGTTCTACAAATGACAATTAATAATGATCTAATAACTGCAATCGATGAACGAATTGCTGAAGCCATCAAGACAAAGCTTCCAGGTGAAATTGTTTTGCATCTTTGCGAGGCTCGTGCGTGGTTGCTGCACCCTGATCAGGCTCACGGTTCGCAACGTTCAAGCCAGTAGGATTTTCCCTTCGCGGGCTGTGGCTTAGTTTGGTCTAGAGCGCTCGGCTGGGGGCCGAGAGATCGGGAGTTCAAATCTCCCCAGCCCGACCAGGACTTAAATACCCTTGTTTCGAAGCGTTCCAAGTCCATCGATGGTTGTTTCAACAACATCGCCAGGCTTAAGGAACATCTTTGGAGTTTGACCTTGACCCACACCGTGCGGGCTTCCAGTGAACATGATGTCACCTGGACGGATCTCACATACCGATGAAACGTAGGAAACAAGTTCTGCAACAGTGAAAACCATGTCACTCGTGTTTGAGTTCTGATACTTGGTTCCATTAATACTGCAGCTGATTCGAAGATCGTTCGGATTTTCAATGTCGTCAGCTGTTGTGAGCCATGGACCAATTGGTGAGAAATTCTCGTGAGACTTTCCAAGTGAGAACTGTGCTGGCGATCCTGCCATTTGAAGTTCACGGTCACTGAGGTCGTTTCCGGTGCAGTATCCAGCAACGTAGCTGAGTGCATCTTCTAACGAAATGTTTCGAGCGCGCTTTCCGAAAACAACTACTAGCTCTGCTTCCCAGTCCGTTGTTTCTGAGGGAATCTTGAAGGATGAGTTTGCGCCCGTGATTGATGATTGAAATTTTGTAAAGACCATTGGTCGAGTTGGCAAGACGAGTTTCATCTCTTCGGCGTGGGTGCGGTAGTTGAGTCCAATGGCGAAAATTTGCGATGGGTTTTCAATCACTGGGCCAAGGTCGTTGCGACTCATTATTTCATCGAGGGTTGCGACTGTGGTCGGTGCCGGATCAGTGTCGTAGAACCACTTTTTGAGAGCATCGAGGTTGTTGATTGCC
>Ga0194047_10002542_pt1 | contig 10412 bp, 9 predicted proteins | sample JunL225m_MetaG_2_FD_160070 | JGI IMG/M metagenome (GOLD analysis project Ga0194047, IMG submission 160070) | Anoxic zone freshwater microbial communities from boreal shield lake in IISD Experimental Lakes Area, Ontario, Canada - Jun2016-L221-5m | ecosystem: Environmental > Aquatic > Freshwater >...
TTCAAAAGGATTTGGCTATGACCCTATTTTTATTCCCGAAGGCGCTAGCAAAAGTTTTGCCGAAATGAATATGCAAGAGAAAAATAATTATAGCCACCGACAAAAAGCAGTCACCCAACTTTTCTCTTTTTTAAAAAGTCTTTAAAAATTATTGATTATTGTATAGGAGGTATGGCCGCATTCCAAATGGCCCAACTCTCTAAAGCTTGCAAGTGCAACATGTCCAAACCATTTTTGATGGCTGCTCCTTTTTCTTTTCCCTTGGCTAAAAATAAAGTTTCCGCAGGATTGTACACAAGGTCATACAAATAATGCCCACTACCGATGGCTTCATAAGGAATCAATGGGGCTTCTTGCACATTGGGATACATGCCAATGGGGCTGGTATTAATAATTAATGTATGCTCCTGTAGGATATCTTCATTCAATGCATGATAACTAAGTACCGGTGCGTTAAATATGGAAGCAACCGCCTGATTGTTTCTCGACACCAATTGATATTGTATGGATAATTTTTGCAGGACCCACTGCACTGCAGCCGCTGCTCCACCCGTGCCTAGTATCAATGCTTTGGTATGATTTGGTTTTAATAGCGGCAACAAAGATTTTTCAAAACCCAGCACATCGGTATTGTACCCATACAATTCATTGTTGAATTTACGAATGCAATTGCATGCATTTATTTGCGACACCACAGTGGATGGATGTTGAATAAAAGAAATCACATCTTTTTTATAAGGGATGGTTACATTTAATCCTTCCAAATTTTCATTTGCCCAAAGCGAATTAAATGCTTGAATAGTAGCTATAGGATAATTTTCATATTGTGCATCTACAATATTTTCTTTCAAGAATTTTTCAGCAAAAAATCCTTTTGAAAAAGAATGTGACAAGGGGTAGCCTATTAATCCAAACTGACGCAAAATTATTTATTTAAGTATAAATCAAAAGTATCACTTCTTAGTCCAATGCGCATGGTTTCCAATGGAATCACTTCAGAGGGCGCAATATTGCCTAAATTCACATTGCAGCCTATCAATTCTAAGAAATACAATTGCTGGGCTTTTTGTGGTGCTTCCCAAAGAATTTTTTCGGCAGGAATTTTAGTTAAAATTTCTTGCACCAATCCTTCACGTACTTCCCCGCTTCCTCTATAAATGCCCACATTGCCTGCTTCTCTTGCTTCTGCAATCACATAGGCCGATCCTGCATTGAGTTCTGCACTCATTAACTCAATCCATTGATAAGGCGGTATGATATGGGCTGCGTCCTTACTACCCACTTCACTCAATACGGTGGCAAATTTTGCGATCTTTTCAATGTAGCCGCATTTTTCACTGTGTGGAATGGTAATGGATCCGTCACTTACTTCTATCAAATCTATTTTGTAGTCTTTGCAAATGGCTACATAATCTTCGTACTGATTTCTGATAATGAATGCCTCAAATAAAGTACCCCCAAAATAAACTGGGATATTATGCGATTGGTACAATTCAATCTTTTTTCTCAAATTGGGTGTTACAAAGGAAGTACCAAAACCTAACTTAATTAAATCAGTATGCACACCAGCCACACTCAAAAAATTCTCTGCTTCTGCAAAACTCAAACCTTTATCCATCACCATAGTTAGCCCGCTATTTCTAGGTTTGGCTGTTCTTTCAGGAATTTGAGACATTTTGAAATTCATCATAGTCGTTCTTTATAAGTGATACCCTAAAGGTAACTCAATTGATTAAGACTTTTTTCCTTTCTTCTTGTATTGACCAATCAATTCAGCCACCTTTGCATCTTGCACCATCTCCGGATAAAACTTAGTAAATTTTTTCAATAATTTAGAAGATTTGGATAGGGCCATTTCCAATTGAAGTAAACCCTCAGCAGTTTTATTCATCATAAATAAAATAGCACTTCTGTAAAAGATGAAGGTTACTTTTCCCTGCGTAGACATATAGGCCAATTCTGTTTGTTCTAGTGCAATATCCAATTGCTCATTGGCCACCAAACACTTAATTAAAGACTCCCAACCTGCAATTTGTTTGGGTTTGTTTTTTACGACAGTTCCAAAAAATTGAGCGGCTTCTCTAAATTGTTTCAAATGCATGTAACACTCTCCCATTAAAATATAATACTCATTAATGTGTTGATGAATTCTTAAAGCATGTTCCAATTGCTTGATGGCTAGTTCCCAATTTTCTTCTTGCATATAAGTACCTGCAATTTTCTGGTACAGCCTACTGTCATCTGGATTTAAGTGCACTGCTTTTTTATAATGAAATCTTGCTTGCGCATAATTTTTCATTCGATGGTAACAATGTCCAATGGCTTCATAAATCACATCTTCGGGTCTGGAGAGTTCTAATACTTTTTCTAATGCATCGATGGCTTCTCTGTATTTTCTTAAGCGTAAAAATGCATCGCCCATATTGCGGTAAGCGTAATCAAATTTTTCATCAATCACAATGGCATATTGATAAGCATCAATGGCTTTCTCATGTAGTTTTATTCCTTGATAGGCTGCAGCTAAATTAAACCAAGCGAGTGCATTGTAAGGTTGTTCATCTATGATACGCTGATGCAATCGAATGCTTTCTTCGTTTCTTCCTGTAAAGTCAGTCCAAAAACAAATTTTGTACAAAGCTTCTTCATTGGTTGGATCTTCTTCCAATATTAATTGCAAACAATCAAATACTTTGTCAAAGGCTTCGTGGTCGTCATACACATCGGCTAGTTCAAATAAAACTTCGGTACGTTCTGGTCCTTCAAATAAAAGAAGTGCTTCTTGCAATAAGACAATGGCTTTTTCTGGTTGATCCAAGGCCAAATAAGCATCTGTTTTAAGAATGAATAAATTCATGTCTTTATGGTCATACAAGGCAGCGGCATCCAATAATTTCAAAGCCTCTTTGTATTTTCTAGTGGCCAAAAGCAGATCCGCTTTTTTTATCATCAATAAAGAAGAATGTGGGTATTGGTTCAAAGCCATATTGGCCGCTTCAATGGCATCTGCCATTTCATCCTTTTCATCTAGATGTTCTATGATTCTTTCAAAATCATCTTCTTCTATATAAGAATTGGTTCGACCTAATTTAAGGTTTTGAAAGCGTTGCATTAGCTCTTGAATGTCTCCGCCCTCCTCGTCACGATGGTTATCGAACATGGTACTTTACTTATGGGTTAGGAATAAAGCATTGATTTTCAATGCCTTAACTCAGAAGGCAAGATTCCTCTTTGCTTTAAATAAATGTACAATTAACCTATTAATTATCAATAATTTATTCTTCACATCAGCCTATAAAAAGGTTCAAAATAAATTTTTTATAGATATATTAATTTGTCTACCTTTGAAAAGATCATGTCCACTATAAAAACCATATTAAACACTGCTAGTTTAGCAATGCTATTGCTTGTATCTACAAGTACCTTTTCTTCCACCATTGTCATCAACAACAATTTGGATGCAAGAAAATTAGTAGAAAAATATAGTTTAAAAAATATTGGCAATAGCACCCATAAGACAGCCACTTTTAATGCTTTAAAATCTAGTTTGGTATTTAAAGGATTCTCTACCAATACAGTGAATGCTGATGCCAACAGCAATTACATAAAATTCAACAAAGGAAATATTTCTTATGTAATTCCTTACAGATACAATGTTTTGTTGTCTAAGTTTAAGACACCGACTCCAGTTCAACCTTAATTACTGATTTTTTTTATTGATGTTTAATCAATGATTTGATATAAGTCTTTGTTGACATTAAATTGACTCAATGCAATTGGACTTAAATCTATCTTGCTGGCCAAGTATTGAATGGCTTTCCCTTTGGCTGGAAGAATGGTATACCCCAACACCAATCCAGGAATGTCTTTGAAGGCCAATTCAAAAGCATTGACTGATGCTGCTATTTCGCTGGTGTATTGAATTTCATAAATAGTTTGATCACTCCAAACAACTTGTACTTTTTTACATAAATAACCCAAGATAGAAATGGCAGAGTCCGATGCTGCTTTCATGGAAAGCATGGTAGGCGTATTATTGGGCGGATATTTTATTTCTTGTAGAAAATGATTTTGTCCAATGTCTTTTAAGATGATGGCGTTGTCTGACTGCGTATTAAATATTAAGGCTTGCACCAATTGAGGTGAACTAAAAATTGTTTTGCATTGACTCCCCTTGATCCATACATTTTTGGTACCCATGGCCATCCATTGAGTTCCTCTCTGTTCCAAAATTTCAAACTGAAGGGCGCATTCCCCTACTACCTTGACTTGTGCATGGGCGCTAGCAATCGTAAAGAAAATGCTCAGAATTAGGGGGGTAATTTTACATTTCATGAACACTAAAAATTGAGCACCCGATCTACATGGGTGCTCAACGCTTATTTATTTTTTTGTTTTATCTTTTAAGTCTTGTACTTTTTTCTGCGCTTCCATCATTTGCTCGTACTTGCTTTGCCAATTACTTTTCTTCTTAGGTGTTTTACGTTTTACTTCTATGGCAGCTAAAATACTATCGTGATTAATGATGAATTTTTGAATGATCAATTGTAAAATTAATGTTACAATATTCGAAACTGTATAATACCAGGTTAATGCGGATGGCAATCGGTTAAAGATAAACAGCAACATCACTGGGAAAATATAAGGCATGTACTTTAAGGCAGGATTGTCCTGTGTAGGTGTCATGGACATATTGTACACAGAAATAAATACACTAGTAATAACCGCTGTAATGGTAAACAAGCTAATGTGGTCACCAAATCCCATAGGTACAGTGAAAGGCAATTTTGCAATCACATCATAGCTTGATAAATCCTGGCTCCACAAAAACGACTGACCTCTTAATGAAATATTTGAATTAAAGAAACTATACAAGGCAAAGAATATGGGAATTTGCAATAAGGCTGGAATACAACCGCCTAGCGGATTCACCCCAGCTTCTCTAAATAATTTCATTTGCTCCATCGCAAAACCTTGCTGATCGTCGCCTAATTTTTTCTTAATCCCATCCAATTCTGGCTTAAGCACTTTCATTTTAGCACTGCTTAAATAACTAGAATAAGTAAGTGGAGAAGTGACTAAACGAATAAAAATGGTCAACCACAATACCACCCAACCAAAATTTTTCACAAAGCCTGCAAAGAAATCAAATACAGGCATGATGATGAACTTATTGATGGGTCTAACAAAAGAATATAAGTCTCTACCTAAGTTCACTATCTTTTCCATCTCAGGCGCCTGCGTTTTCAAAATTTGAAAATCATTGGGGCCATAATATAAAGACAATGCAATACTTGCATTGGTTCCGTTTAACTTGGTTTGCATTTGTGCTTGTAAGGCAGCCAAGCCATTGCTGCTGTCTATCTTTCTTTGCCAATCTATTTTACCAGAAGTAAAGCCTTCTTTAGCAATGATCGTGGTATTAAAAAATTGTTGCACCAAACCCACCCATTGAATAGGCTTTTCAAAAGCCTTGGTGGTTTTGCTAGAAATATAATCAAACTCTCCACCTTCTGTAAAACATACATTGGACATTTGACGCTCATACACCGAAGTGCGTTCTTGTTGAAAAGAATGCACGTCCCAAATTAAATTTACTTGGTTGTTGGTCAACAATTGATCGGTTCCGTCCAATTTGATATTGAAATCAATATTGTATTTGTTGGCTTGCAATGCAAATTGATGACGCACTGTTTTTCCTGATGGCGTAGTAAAACTATATTCGATTTTTTGAACGCCATTTTCGCTAGGCAATACCGTAGTAGTGGGGAATAATACTTGATTGATTTGAACCGTTTGGTTGTTGCCAATATTAATTGGATAATTCAAGGAACTACTGTCTCCCAAATAAACATTTTCTTTTTTATAGTTGGTGTAGTTTTTTAAAGTGACGCCTACCACCTGTCCGCCTTTATTGCTCAATTTAACTTTAACCACTTCGTTCTCTAAATAGGAGAAGGTTTCTTTTACCGAATCTACTGGTTCTGCAATGGCTGCTTTAGTACTGTCTGCATTGATAGGATTTTTTAAAGCCGCAGCTTTATCAGCAGTAGCTTTAATCATCGCCACAGAATCATCAAAGTGCTTTTTATAAGAAGCTAATTCTGTTTGTTGTTTATTGGTGTACCAGAAGTACAAAAAAAACAAACCAGCTAATAAGACAAACCCGGTGATCGTATTTTTATCCGTATTCATAATCAGTTTTTAAACGTATTTAAACGAGGGGCAAAGGTATGTTTTTTATTGTTGATTTATACGGGACAAAAAACCACTTTTAGGCCAAAAAACTAGTTTTGGGGTCCTAATTAACCCTTCATTTAAAGCTGAAAATGAATGCTGCTATCTTTTGGAAGCCAGTTCTTTTGCAGCAGCAATAAAATGCACAAATAATGGGGCTGGATGCTCTACCGTACTTTTTAATTCAGGATGATATTGAACACCAATAAAAAATGGATGATTGGGCAATTCTATAATTTCCACCAATCCCAATTCTGGATTAACCCCGCTGGTGACCATCCCTTTTTCTTGAAATAATTTTAAGAAATTATTATTGAACTCATATCTATGACGGTGACGTTCATTGATATTGGTTGTACCATATATATTATAGGCCAAGGTATCTTTAGTAATGCTACATGGATAAGAACCTAAACGCATGGTGCCCCCTTTCATGGTAATTCTTTTTTGATCTTCCATCATGTCAATTACAGGATGTTCTGTATTCGCATCCATTTCAACAGAGTGCGCTCCTTTTAAATGCAAAATATTACGAGCAAATTCAATCACGGCCATTTGCATGCCTAAACAAATACCAAAGAAAGGTAAATTGTTTTCTCTTGCATATTTTACAGCCACAATTTTTCCTTCAATACCCCTATTACCAAAACCTGGGGCTACTAATAATCCGTGCAAGCCAGCCAATTGTTCATTCACATTCTCATCTGTGATATTTTCACTGTGCACATTCACTACATTTACTTTCACTTCATTCATCGCACCAGCATGAATAAAGCTTTCTAAAATTGATTTATAAGCATCTTGTAGTTCAATATATTTGCCAATCAAGCCAATATTTACCGTTGCTTTAGGATGTTTTAGTTTGTCTAAAAAAACATTCCATTTGGTTAAATCTGGCTCCTTGAAGTTCTTAATGTTTAATTTCTTTAAAACAATTAAATCCAATTGTTCTTTTTGCATCAATAAGGGGACTTCATAAATGGTGCTCGCATCTAAAGATTCAATGACATTGCCCGCTTTAACATTACAGAACAATGCAATTTTTCTTTTGATATCATCATTCAAAGGATGTTCTGTTCTACAAACAATTACATCGGGATGTACGCCTGTTTCGCTTAACATTCTCACACTATGTTGCGTAGGCTTTGTTTTTAATTCTTTGGCTGCACTTAAATAAGGAATTAAAGTCAAGTGTACTACCATCACATCTTCTTCTGGCAATTCCCATTGAATTTGACGCACGGTTTCAATAAAAGGAGTACTCTCAATATCCCCCACCGTTCCGCCAATTTCAGTAATTACAATATCAAATTTCCCATCTTGTCCCAACAATAACATACGACGCTTAATTTCATCGGTAATATGCGGTACCACTTGTACGGTTTTACCTAAAAATTCACCAGCTCTTTCTTTATTGATCACCGTTTGATAAATACGTCCAGTAGTGACATTGTTGGCCTGAGAAGTAGGTGTGCTTAAAAAACGTTCGTAGTGGCCTAAATCTAAATCGGTCTCCGCCCCATCTTCAGTGACATAACATTCTCCATGTTCATAAGGATTCAAAGTGCCAGGATCCACATTAATATAAGGATCAAATTTTTGTATGGTTGTAGTAAGGCCTCTTGCTTGCAATAATTTCGCCAATGAAGCGGCAATAATGCCCTTACCTAAACTACTCGTTACACCACCTGTTACAAATACATACTTTGCCATACAATTACATTAGTTCTTTTTCGAAAATAGGATATACCCAATAGAAAAATTCTATTGTGCATAAACCAGTTTCAAAATGGTTATTTTACTTTTTAGGACCTATCTTTATTTGGAAAAATTCTTAGAGGTCATACAAACCTACACCAAAAAAAGGGGGCAACAAAATGATACCTAGGACTCAACAAAAAATGTTTATAACTGTTATATAAAAGTGAACATCTTCAATTAAAATAAATAAAAATCAATGAAAAAAGCCATTTATGTCCTTTTTACTGTCCTTTTGACCGCCAGTTTAATTAGCTGGAATTGGACAAAAACCCAACACCCAACCGTAGAAAAAGCGGAAGTAATTGAGTGTTTGAATATGGAAACTCAACAAGCTTACAAATTAGAGGCAAGCACACCTGCTTTTGCTGCCATGCACCCTTCACCTATTGCAGTGCATCCAGAAAACTTATTGGGGAAAATGATGTCCTTTGAAGCTGCCGATGGTAAGCAAGCCAATGCTTATTTTATTGCTGCTAAAAAGAAAACCAATAAGTATTTAATTGTCATACAAGAATGGTGGGGTTTGAATGAGAATGTAAAAATGGAGTCTGATAAATACTATGCTGATTTAGGTGATGTCAATGTAATTGCAGTAGATATGTATGATGGAAAAGTAGCTGCTACACCAGATAGTGCCATGAAATTAATGCGCGGTGCAGACATGGGAAGAATGACAGCCATTATTCAAGGGGCTATTAAATACGCTGGCAGCAATGCAGCTATTTATAGTGTGGGTTGGTGTTTTGGTGGGATGTGGAGTTTACAAACTGCCATCTTAGCCGGACCACAAGCAAAAGGAACTGTGATGTATTATGGCCGACCTGAAACCAATATGGATAAATTGAAATCTATTCAATGTGATGTCATTGGCTTTTTTGGCAACTTAGATCAAAGCCCTTCTCCAACTATGGTGAATGATTTTGAAAAAAATATGAAAGAAGCAGGTAAAAATTTAGCGGTGAATAGATATGAAGCAGGACATGGTTTTGCCAATCCAAGTAACCCAACTTATAATGCTGCAGCTAAAGCAGATGCTTATGCTAAAGCCATTGCATTTTTAAAAGCACATTAATTTAATTTACTTAAGAGAAAATATACCTATCCATTAGTTTTCTCATTCATCAGACGCTCGTCCGCGTCTTCTTGCTCGAATGTTCGCTACGGAATAGTATATTTTCTCTTTTATTTATAAGTTAACTACTTATAAAATCCTTATGGCTCTGCGCTAGAACAGAGTCGGCTTCATGGAACTATTTTACAGTGTTTTAGTTTTTTTTCAAATTAATAACCCTTTGAGGGAAGCAAATAATTTTTTACATAGTCAGTAACGCCTTCCTCAAGCGTTGAGAATGGCTTATCATATCCAGCACTGCGAAGCTTATTCATATTCGCTTCAGTAAAGTATTGGTACTTATCTCTAATATCCAAAGGCATATCAATGAATTCAATATTGGGCTTTAAACCTTGCGCTATAAAAGTATTAGCTGCTAAATCATAAAAGCTTCTAGCCTTTCCGGTGCCTAAATTATATAAACCGTTTTTGGATTTATTCCAATTAGAAGCAAACATCTCATGCATCATCCATCCAATCACATTCACTAAATCTTTCACATATATAAAGTCTCTCAATTGCTCCCCGTCTTTAAAATCAGATCGGTGACTTTTAAATAGTTTAACCAAACCTGTTTCTTTGATTTGATTAAAAGCATGAAAAATAACACTGGCCATTCTAGCCTTATGCCCTTCATTAGGCCCATAGACATTAAAGAACTTCAAGCCCGTCCATAAAGGGGGTTGTTCGGTTTGTGCGATAGCCCATTTATCAAATTCATTTTTAGATACCCCATAAGGATTCAGTGGAACTAATTTGTCTAATATAGTATGGCTATCCTCATAGCCTTGTTCACCACTACCATAAGTGGCAGCAGAAGAAGCATAAATAAGTGGAATTTGTTTTCTAGTAGCATATAGCCAAAGCGATTTTGAATATTCCAGATTCAGTTCCTCATGAATGGCATAATTAAATTCAGTAGTATCGGTTCTGGCGCCAAGATGAATAAAGATATCAATCTCATATTCCTCATTTATTAATTGATCTAAAAAAGCCTGACGCTCTATGACCTTGGTGTATTTTTTTAGTTCCCAGTTTTTTCTTTTTGCCTCTACACCAAAATCATCTACCAATAATAAATTGGTAAAACCGTTTTCATTGAGGTATTGCACCATCACAGAGCCAATAAAGCCAGCGGTACCGGTAATGACTATGGTAGGTTGTTTAGACATGATTGACTAAGCTAATTTTTTTTCAATAGCAGTATCGTAACTATTTTTCCAGCTTGCAATGGAATCCCATTTTTCGTTGTTCACTTGGATGCTTCCCTCCGTTACTTTTCCAATGACAGAAGCAGCAATGCCCG
>Ga0194047_10002544_pt1 | contig 10401 bp, 7 predicted proteins | sample JunL225m_MetaG_2_FD_160070 | JGI IMG/M metagenome (GOLD analysis project Ga0194047, IMG submission 160070) | Anoxic zone freshwater microbial communities from boreal shield lake in IISD Experimental Lakes Area, Ontario, Canada - Jun2016-L221-5m | ecosystem: Environmental > Aquatic > Freshwater >...
TCGGGAGGTATGAATTCGGATAACCTGATGACTTTTGATGGATGTACTTTATATGTGATTGCAGAATCTCCATTACAATCGGGTGTGTTATGGACGGGAACGAATGATGGACAAATTAATGTCACTACCAATGATGGAAAAACATGGACCAATGTCACTGCTAATTTAAAAAACATAGCACCATGGGGAACGATACGAAGTATTGATCCTTCCAATTTTGAAGTGGGCACTGCATATATAAGTATCACCTACCAACAATTAGGAGATTTCAAACCCTATATTTTTAAAACCTCCGATTTTGGAAAAACATGGAAATCAATAGGAGAAGGTATTCCAGCTTCCAATAGTTCTTTTGTACATAGCATTAAAGAAGATCCTATTCAAAAAGGATTATTATTTGCGGGAACTGATAATGGCTTATACATCAGCCCTAATGATGGAGCTACTTGGGTGGCATTAAAAAATAATTTACCTCCTTCTCCGGTTTATTATTTAGCCATTCAAAAAAACTTTCGTGATTTAGTGATTGCCACTTATGGTAGAGGCTTTTATATTTTAGATGACATCACTCCTATAAGAGCATGGAGCAAAGAAATGGCAAAAAATAAAATTGAATTATTAGCCCCACGTAATGCGTATCGTTTTAATAATAAAACGGGCATTCATGCCGAACGTTCTATGGTTACAGGAAATAATCCTCCCTATGGTGCTAGCATTAATTATTTTATTCCCGATACTTCAACGCATCAATTGGCGATATCCATTTTGAATCAAAAAGGAGATACCGTGAAACGAATGAATGGATCCAAACAAAAGGGGTATAATCGCGTGTGGTGGGATTTAGCGCACGATGATATTATTTTACCTCCTTTAAAAACAATTCCTGATAACAAAGATTTTGTAAAATTAGATAAGGAAGGAAATCGTAAAATGTTTATTTATGATTTAGATATTGGCCCAGGGTTAGAAGCCATCAGAGTGCCGCCAGGTCAATATACTGTAGTATTAAAAGCAGACAATACAGTACAAAAAACAAGTTTAATAGTATTGAAAGATCCTAACATTCATTCTAATGATTTGGATATTAAAGCGCAATATATTTTTGGATTAGATTTAAATACGCAAATAAATTTGTGCTTGTCATTGATTGAAAAATTAGAAACAAAACGCGCAACATTATTAAAAGAAAATACAACTTCTTCTATAACCCAAGAAAAAGTTATTTATAATATTGAAAAACAACTTTTTGATATTCATTTAACAGGATCACGTATGGATATCTTTCGTAACCCAGCCAAATTGTTGGAGCGTATGTTGAGCATTCGTAAGGAAAGTCAAACTTATGGCGCAGACTTCCCGCCAACCAGTCAACAAAAAGCGGTATTTGCAGCATTGAAACAACAACTTCAAAAAGTATCCGAAGAAGTCAAAAAACTTCAGTTATAATTAATATCTTTAAAATCATTTAATATAAATTATCATGTCACATAATCGTAGAAAATTTTTAAGCTTAACTGCACTTTCTGCAGGAGCACTTACTTTTAGTAATTCATTATTTGCAAAAAACGGGCAACAGGGCGCGTATGATTTACCAAAATCTATTCGTGATTTACAGCCTATGAAAGAGGGTATAGTACCTATTAGTGTAGAAGAAAGAAAACAAAGAATTCAAAAAGCGCAATCCTTCATGGAGCGTGAAAAAATAGATGCGATATTTTTAGAAGGAACTACTTCATGTTATTATTTTACGGGGATGCGTTGGGGACAAAGCGAACGTACCTTTGGTGTGGTGATTCCAAGTAAAGGCCCTATTGCTTATGTGTGTCCTAAGTTTGAGGAAGATAGAGCACGTGAATTATTATTACCTGTGTTTGGCGATGAAGTACGTTGCTGGGAAGAACACGAAAGTCCTTATGCAGTGATATTTGGAATTGTAAAAGATAGAGGAGTACGTTATCACAAAATTGGAATGGAAGAAAGAGTTCGATTTTTTATAGCAGATGGCGTAAAAAAATTAGCAACCGGTTTTGAAATAGTAGATGCAACACCTATAACTGCTGGATGTAGAATGATTAAAACACCAGCAGAGCTTGCGTTAATGCAAAAAGCAAGTGATGTTACTATTGAAGCTTACAAAGCAGCATTCCCTACTATTCGTGACGGCATGTCTCAAACTGAATTTAGCAATAATATTTCTGCAGCTTTTAGAAAACTAGGATACAGTGGTGGAGCTTCTGTACAAATTGGTAAGTATTCTGCTTTACCTCATGGAAGTATCACTCCACAAACCATTCATGAGGGCGATGTAGTGATGGTAGATGGTGGAACAAGCTGTGAAGGATATGCTTCTGATATTACCAGAACTTTTGTAGTAGGTAAAGCAACACAACGTCAAACGGATGTTTGGAACTTAGAGAAAAAAGCACAAGACGCTGCTTTTAATGCGATTAAAATTGGAGCTCCATGTGAGCAAGTAGATGCTGCTGCACGAGCTGTGATTGAAAATGGCGGCTTTAGTAAAAGTTATAAACTACCAGGTTTACCTCATCGTACTGGACATGGTATTGGATTAGAAGGACATGAGTGGACTAATTTTGTCAAAGGAAATAAAACTCCCATTGCAGTGGGGATGTGTTTTAGCGATGAGCCTACTATTTCTATTCCGGGTGAATTTGGGATTCGATTAGAAGATTGCTTATATATTGGAGAAGATGGGCCACACTTCTTTAGTAAACAAAGTATTTCTATCGATCAACCTTTTGGATAAATCATTCTAAAATCGAATTTTCAGGCCCAATTTTTTAATTCACTCTCTGTAAACTGACTATTGCAGAGGGTGTGGCAGGCCTTGATGGAAGTAATAAAGCAGCAGAACCTGTGACACAGGAGTTGGTGTTTTTGTTACTGAAATATATTTCAATGTAATCGTTTACACCTAGGTCCACCCAACAGGAAGCTGTTATCACATTTTTTACATTCGACCCTTGTATGGTGTATACATTATGCGTATTGGCATAAGCAATACTATTACGTCTTACCCAAACGCTTATATCGTCGGTGCCTGCATCTGATTTTATAAACTGCAATGTATATTTCACATTGTAAATACCGGGATTCGTGACAGTGATGCGAGAAGGCAAACCACTTGTATTGTTCGTGACGTTAATATTATTAGAAAAATTAGTAAAATTAAATTTAATAGATAAGGCAGTGGCCGCTGCTGTTTGTTGTTTTGTAGTATCATAAAAACTCCCATAATCGTCACTGACGGGAGTATAATTTAAGGCTTGTGTAATATCGTTACTGGATAAACTGCCCAGGCTTATTTTATTATTTATACGGTTGCTTAAACTTGATGTATCTATTTTAGGAATTTGATTGATTCTGTTACTTAGAGATAAAGTATCATTACTATTTAATTTTAGATTGATTCTATTACTTAAATAAATGGTATCTAATTTATTGAGCTTTAAGTTGATTCTATTACTAAGACTAGTGGTATCTATTTTAGGGAATAAATTAATCCTATTACTCAATGATAAAGTATCACTACTATTTAATTTTAAATTAATGCGATTGCTAAGACTATTGGTATCTGTTTTAGGAAATAAATTAATCCTATTGCTCAATGATAAAGTATCATTACTATTTAATTTTAGATTAATACGATTGCTAAGACTATTGGTATCTATTTTAGGGAATAAATTAATCCTGTTACTTAGAGAAAGAGTATCGTAAGTAAATAATTTTAAATTAATGCGATTGCTAAGACTATTGGTGTCTGTTTTGGTGATCAGATTAATTCTATTGCTCAATGATAAAGTATCACTACTATTTAATTTTAAATTAATGCGATTACTAAGATTACTTGTATCTGATTTAGGAAATAAATTAATTCTATTGCTCAAAGATAAAGTATCACTACTATTTAATTTTACATTAATACGATTGCTCAAGTTTAAAGTATCTAATTTATTGAGCTTTAAGTTAATTCTATTGCTGAGTGATAAGGTATCAGAATTGTTTAGCTTTTGATTCATACGACTGCTGAGACTACTAGTATCTGTCTTATTTAATTTATCATTGAGTAATGCTAAAACACTTGCCGATGCTGGCTTTTCGGAATCCAAGGTATTATTGACTTTATCTAGCTGCCAATTATTTTTAATGTCTTTAATGCTAGTAAATCCGGTGCCGCCTTGTGCTAAACTTAAAATGCCCACTACATTTTTTGCTTCAACTTTATCTGCATAAAAAGCAAAAGGCACATAATTTATTTTTTGCATCCCCAATGTAATAAAAGAAAAATCTCCTGTTAAGTCTACTTCCACCATTAAATATTTTTCATTATTAGTCCAATTAATATTGTCAAAAGAACTCGAGGTAATAATTTTTCCTATTTCATAACTGCCCACCACCACCGTAAAAAGTCCTAATATATTAGTGGTGACTGATTTTATTTCTTGATATTCTACTTTTTTATAAATAGTATCATTTAAAATGCTCAGTCTGAGATTAATAGTTTTATCGGCAACCACAAATCCATTGCTATACCGGGCGATACCTTGAAAATTAATGCCTTTATTTGACTGTGTATATGAAGTAAGAGATAAACTGCAAAAACAAAAGAGCAACAAAATATTTTTCATAAATGAGCAATTACATTTTAATGACTTTGCAAATTTTGGTGCGAGTCATTGATTGCTCCACAACATAGTGAATCATTAAAAAGTAAATTCCCGTATTTACCGAAGTAAATGGTATTTCATATTTAAAATATAATCCTGAAAAAGGGCCTTCTACTTTTAGTTGTATTCGACCCCATTGATCTGTGAGAATCATTTTTTGGATCGTTACATTATTTTGGTGTGTCCAAATATGCAATGATTCTTTCACTGGAATAGGTCCCACATAAATTTGATTTCCGATACTATCTATTTGATCCCTACTAAAATAATGCAGTATCTCATTTTGTAAAACCCCTGTAGTCATCATGATATTTTGAGAGGAATGCAAAGTGTTAATAGATATAGTTTCCCCTAAACTCCAATCTAGTATATATGGGCTGGCTTGATAAGAGGTTTGACTAGATACATTCAAGGTGAATGGTGGTTTTGTAATGGCTTTTATTTGTGCTTGACATTTAATACTTGATAAAAATGGTATGGCTAGAATGCCTATTCCTACAATGATGTTTTTCATATTATGTTAGGGGGGTAATTTGATAGAGTGTACAGTGGTTGCATATAAAAATGAAAAATAAGACTTAAAACATTGAAAATGAAATATATACACATTGTATCTTTACTCATAAGTAAGCCTATTTTCTCGTTTAGTCCATTTTTTCAATTTGCTGATATAAATATTAATAGTAATTTTAAAGTCAATAAAGGTCTTTTATTGTGTGAAGGCGTATCATTTTGATTGACTATGAAAAAATTGACTATGAAAAAATTGACTATTGTTTTATTAAGTTTCACTTTTATTGTTGCTGCATGTAATAAAGGTGGCGGAAGTACTGGTGGCGGAACCACACCACCCACACCTCCTCCAGTAGCCACTGTTGAAGTAGGTGATATTGCCTTTAAAGTGGAGATTGATACGAAGGAAGTAGATTATGCCGGTATTTATGGCGCGTTAAGTGCTAGCCAAGCAATCAATGTGAATGTAACTTCAACTCCTTTTGCGAAAGATGGCGTTACGATAGATTTATCTGTAAAAAAAGATGCTGATAATTCAGTGGTTTCTGGAACAAGTGTTTCTAGTACTACTGCAGGTTCTAATGCATTAACTATTTCTAATTTAACTGCAGGGGTTTTATGTACTGCTACAGTGACTGTGACTGCAAAAACGCTAGACACTAAAACTTGTAATTGCTATAAAACATTTTCAAAGACATTTAAAATCGCTAGAAAATAATTATCTTCTAATTATTTTAAATTAGTATAAAATTTACCCCTGTTACAATTATTTAGTGGCAGGGGATTTTTTTGCGATGGCTTCAATGGCATTTACTAATTTATCTAAATCTTGTAAACGAGTATATACATGTGGAGTAATTCTAACACAACTTATATTTTCCCAAACTATCCCAACGGTGTGTATTTTATAAGTATTAAATAAAGCACTGTCTAATTCACCTGGCGTCATGCCGTCAATGCTCACGCCACAAATAGCACAAGAGTATTCATCTTTTAATGAAGTGTTTATTTTTACTTTAGGAATTTCTTTTACTCTTGTAGCCCAATAATTTTTTAAATATCTAATTCTTTCTTCCTTTCTTTTACTACCTATGGCAGTATGAAAATTAATGGCTTCTCCAATGCCTTGTTCGATAGGAAAGCTTCTGGTACCAAGGGTTTCAAACTTTCTAATATCGGTTCCTTTAGGATTATCATTGCATACTAAAGGCCATATTTTTTCAATATTTTCTTTCTTAATCCATAACATTCCACTTCCTATGGGCGCTGATAAAAACTTGTGTAAGGAAGTTCCAAAATAATCACAACCAAGTTCAGGTACTTTAAAATCCATCAATCCGAAACTATGTGCACCATCTACAATGGTTTCAATGCCATGTTTTTTCGCCAATACACATAATTTTTTGACAGGCATAATTTGCCCCACCCAATTGACCATATGTGTGATATGAAAAATTTTAGTTTTGGGTGTGATTGCTTTTTCAAATGCGTTCACAATTTCTTCGTCATTTTCAATAGGATACTTGAAATTTAGTTGTGTATATACAATTCCTTCTCTGCTCGCTCTTTGCTTCCATGCATTAATCATGTTAGGATAATCTTGCTTAGTGCCAATGACTTCATCACCTGCTTTTAAGTTCAATCCAAATATCACAGTATTCAATGCTTCCGTTGAATTTCGGTTAATAGCAATTTCTTCGGGATCTGCACCTGCTAAATCAGCTAACTTATATCTTAAAGGTTCTCTGCCTTGATCTAATATGCGCCACATAAAATAAGAAGGTCCTTGGTTGGTCATCTTATTAAAATTTTCCACGGCTTCTTGGACGACTCTGGGACTTGGACTCACACCGCCATTATTTAAATTGATGATGGAGGGGCTTACGGTATAACCTTGCTGAATCACACTCCAATAATCTTCGTCTGAGGCGAGTTGTTTGGCACTGATATCTTTTTTATTCAAATTGATATGTTCAAATTCGGCAGCATGTGCTTGGTTAAATAAACTATTCGCCGAAAAAGCACCGGCCATTAAGCCAACTTGTTGTATAAAATTTCTACGATTTGCCATAAAATATACTTTGTATAAGTAAGTTAAAAAATATTCGGCGAATTTCCATTACCATGGATTCAAAATTTTAACCGCTCAACATTTTACAGCGCTCAAATTCTTATTTTTTGTTACATTTAAGCTGATAAACAAAGCCTTTAAACGAGTTAAAGCTAACCAAGCAGATATATTGAAAACTGTCATTGCCACCATATTATTATTTTTTGCCATCACTAGTCAATTAGGTACTTATGCAGTGTATCTTATTCAGCAAAAATGGGTAAAAGAAGATATGGCTCGACAAATAGCCAGCCATCTTCCAGATAGCGAATTAGTTAAAATACAGGATTCTAAAAATTTAGATTGGGAAGAAGAAGGGAAAGAGTTTTTTCTAGACCATCAATTTTATGATATAGTCAAAACTGAAAAAATAAATGGAGTGGTATGGTATTATTGCATCAATGATAATATACAAACTAAATTATATAATGATTTTGCAAAAACAGTGAAGTCAAATAATGAAAATACCACAAATCCCAAGGATAATAAATATCATGTTAAATTACCTACTTCTTATTTTATAGTAGATGCATTGTTGCAAAATCAATTTGTTGACATAGTCATCCAAGACCATGAATTATTGTATCAAGAAAAAGTAATCTTTGCCCCTACTGATATTATAGTTCCACCTCCCCAGCAGATATAATTATATTTTAGATTATTTATTTTTCCGAATCATGATGCATTCGGGAATATTTTTTATTTTAATTCATTATATCTCATGAAACTTAATATTAGTTCAATTTTACTTTTTTTATCTTTGATAGGCTTCCGCTCTCAAATTTTTGCACAAACAAAAGTGACCGGTAAAGTACTAGATGCTATTACGCAAAAACCTTTAATCAGTGCAACCGTTTCTGCAGGAGCTCAAAAAACAACCACCAATAATGAAGGTTTGTTTAGCATAACAGGAGCCACCAAAATCACGGTATCTTTTATAGGATACGAACCATTCACACAAATAGTGGGAGCATCTTCTGGCGCACTTACTATCTATTTAACACCTATTGCTTTATCCTTAGCGCAAGTAGAAGTAACAAATTCTTCCAACCCCAATAAATCAGTTTTATACCAACCTGGATCTATCTCTAAAATTGGTAGCACCGAAATAAAACGTAATACTGGCTTATTTATGGACGACGCTATCCAAACTAATATTACGGGAGTGGCTATGGCACGTCGTTCGGTTGCAGGCGGACAACAATTAAATATTAGAGGGTACGGTAATGGCACACGTGGATCACGTGGAGTGAGTAGCAACTTTGATGGCCAAGGTTATAAAGTTTATCTAAACGGCATTCCTTTAACAGATGCGGAAGGCATTACTACCATGGATGATATAGATTTTGGAACCATAGCAAATGTTGAAATTTCAAAAGGTCCTGCTGGAACTTTATATGGCTTAGCCATCGCAGGTGCGGTGAATTTAACCACTGAAAAAGCAGAAAAAGGTAAAACGAGTATAGCACAACAAATATTGACAGGTAGTTATGGATTAAGACGTTTTACAACTACTTTAAAAGCAGGTTCAGATAAATCTTCTTTACTTGTAAATTATGGGACTCAAAAAACAGATGGCTATACGATTCATAATGCATCTCAAAAAGATTTTGTGAATGTAGTGGCGGATTTACAGCCTAACACAAAAAATAATTTTAGTGTGTATGCGGGATACAGTAATAGTTATGATCAACGTTCGGGTGAATTAACTATTGCTCAATGGGAAGCCAATGATTATACTGGTAACCCTGACTATATTAAAAGAGATGGTCATAGTAATGTCGTAAGTTTTAAAACTGGAGTAAGCCATGTTTACAATCACAGTCAAAATGTCTCTATAACATCTGCTGTTTATGGCATTGGTTTTAACAGCAATGCAAGTTCGGCTGCCGGTTGGACCGATAAAAACACAGTTAACTATGGTATAAGAACTTCTATCAATACTAAAATTCCTATTTCAAATGAAGTCACTCTTGGTGGGGTAACAGGCATTGAAACACAACAACAAGTGGGTCAAGTAATAGGATATAGTATGAAACAAAGCCCCTTGGATTTGGCAACTACTTGGACCTATGGATCCAATCCTTATTGGGTGATTAACACAGCCACTTCTAATGTGTATGCAACTAGTACTAATAGTCATTTATTTACAGAATGGACTTTGTCTTTACCAAAAGATTTTTCGGTGGTAGCGGGCTTGGGAACAAGTACAATGCATATTAATTTAAATGATCGTTTTAATACGGCTTTAACTACTCGCCCAGCTACTTTTGATACTTCTTATCAATCAATGGTGTCTCCTCATTTCGCTATTAACAAAGTGATCAATAAACATATTTCATTGTATGCTTCTTATAGTACCGGATATAAAGCACCTACGAGTTCTTATTTTTATGTTACTACACCAGCAGTCACTACACCTGCAACACCAGCTACTGGAAGCTTAAATCATTTGTTATCACCTGAAAAAGGGAATCAATTTGAATTAGGTACGAAGGGTCAATTATTCAATAATAAATTGACGTATGAATTGGCTTATTTCAGTACCGTGTTTTCTAAAAAAATGACTGCTATTTCGGTCGTATCACCCGCGTCACCTACTACGACATTATATACTTATGTAGTGAATGGTGGAGATCAAATGCATAAAGGAATAGAAGCGATGTTAAAATATACTTTGTTTGAATCTAATAGTGGCTTTGTTAGTTCATTACGTCCTTTTGCTAATTTTACTTATTCTAACTTTACTTATGGAGATAATTTTAAAATTCAAAAGTCAGTGGTTTTAACCGAAGATTATTCTAATAAAAATGTGGCTGGAGTTCCTAAATATGTAGTGAATTTTGGTTTTGATATATTAACACAACCAGGTTGGTATGCAAATGTCACTTATAATTATAGAGACAAAACACCTATAACTTCCTTAAATGATTTTTATGCAACATCCTATAATTTATTGAATGGAAAATTAGGCTATCAAACTGCTTTATCTAAAAAAATAAATTTTGACGCATACCTAGGAGCTACTAATATCACTGCTGTAAAATATCCTATGATGATTTTCGCCAATCAATTACCTGATACTTATAC
>Ga0194047_10002546_pt1 | contig 10399 bp, 10 predicted proteins | sample JunL225m_MetaG_2_FD_160070 | JGI IMG/M metagenome (GOLD analysis project Ga0194047, IMG submission 160070) | Anoxic zone freshwater microbial communities from boreal shield lake in IISD Experimental Lakes Area, Ontario, Canada - Jun2016-L221-5m | ecosystem: Environmental > Aquatic > Freshwater...
ACTTGTTACTTGATGCATTTCTCCGTGGAAACCTACCATCTAGCACCCAAGCCAAAGATGCTGCAAAAGCCCATCAAGATGCGATCACGAATTGGTATTACGACTGTTCCGACGAGATTCATGTTGGCTTGGCCGAGATGTACCTACTAGATGAACGATTCAAAGCCCATTACGAAAATATCCACGAAGGTCTCGCACAATATGTTCATGATGCAATAATCGAAAACTCAACTAGCAAGAGGGAGATTTAGGAAGCCAAGCCTGCCATCATTCGACCGATCTTGGCGCGATCGGCATCCTTGCCATCTAAAATTGCCACAATCTTTCCGCCGAACATAACTGCTATCCGGTCAGAGAGCGAAAGAATTTCATCCAATTCCGCTGACACTAAAAGCACAGCCGCTCCATTATCCCGAGCGGAAACCAATTGTTTGTGAATAAATTCGATGGAACCAACATCAACTCCACGAGTGGGTTGAGCAGCAACGACAACTTTGGTGTTCTGACTTAATTCTCTGGCCACAACTACCTTTTGCTTGTTTCCACCCGAAAGAGCTCCAGCAGTTGTCTTGATCGATGGTGTTCTAATGTCGAAGTTTTCAACCAAGTTGGTTGCGTTCTGTTCTAATGCAGTTGCATTTCGAATCCAGCCGTTCGCGAAAGGTGGCTGATCAAATTGATTGAGAACTAAGTTATCTTCGATGGAATAGCTAGCAACTAACCCATGTTTTTCACGATCTTCAGGGATGTGCGAAATTCCCATTCGATGAACTTTATGCGGCGCCATATCTGGAGTCTCTTGACCGTCCACTAGGACCGAACCCATCAATCGTGGGCGCATTCCGCAAATAGCTTCTACAAGCTCTCGTTGACCATTTCCTTCAACCCCAGCAATACCCATAATTTCCCCGGCATGCACATCCAAACTAAAGCCATCGACCGCAGTGTGCTTTCGGTCATCATTTGCTTGCAGATCGCGAATCGAAAGAACAATCCCCTGTTTCACAGCATCGCTTTTGTCTACTTGCAAAACAACATTTCGACCAACCATAAGTTGAGCTAAGCCTTCTTCATTGGTTTCTTGAGGAGTGGTGGCTCCGGCAGTCTTGCCATTTCGCAAGACAACGACTCGGTCTGCAACGGCCATCACTTCACGCAATTTGTGTGTAATGAAAAGGACTCCAACCCCAGTACTTGCCAGGTTCTTGATAACACCCAGAAGTTCTTCGATCTCTTGCGGAGTTAATACCGCCGTAGGCTCATCCAAGATCAGAAGATCCACATCTTTGCGAAGCGCTTTTAAAATCTCAATTCGTTGTTGCATGCCGACAGGGAGGTCTTCCACTATTGCATCGGGGTCGACTTCCAGACCATAACGTTGGGAAAGGGCAACAACTTCTTCCCGTGCCTTCTTCTTGTCGATGAAAATTCCCCTGCGAGGCTCATCTCCCAAAATAATATTTTCGGTTACCGACATGACTGGAACTAATTGGAAATGTTGGTGGACCATTCCAACGCCATGATTAATTGCGGCAGCCGTATCCCCTGCTGCAATCAGATCGCCTTTAATGCGAATCTCGCCGCTGTCGGGACGGACCAATCCGAAAACTGCCTTTACTAACGTGGACTTTCCAGCGCCATTTTCACCAAGCAACGCAACAATCTCACCTTTATTGACGGACAATGAGATATTTTCATTTGCAACAACACCAGGATATGTCTTAGTGATGTTTGTCAGTTCAAGAAGAGTAGACATTTATGCTTGCTCCTTTTCGTAAGGCTGACCTTCAGCGGCGGGAGCTCGCACTTTTCCGGCAGATATTGCAAGGATAAGAATTGTTAATACATACGGAAGCATGTTAGTAAATTGTTGTGGAATGGTGACAACCTGAGTAATCATTAATTGGTTGGTAACCGCTTGGGCGGTTCCAAAGAAGATGGCCGCGCCTAATGCGCCAATGGGATTCCATCTTCCGAAAATCATCAGCGCAAGCGCGGTGAATCCTTTACCCGCAGAAAACCCACGGTCCCATGATCCCACGAGCTCTAAAGTTAGATAGGCGCCAGCCAGTCCGCCAAATGCTCCAGCAATGGCAACATTGAGGTAGCGCAACTTAATTACAGAAACACCTGCTGTATCGGCACTGCTGGGATGCTCCCCTACCGCTCGCGAACGCAACCCCCACGGGGTCTTATAGAGCGCGACCCAGAGAACAAAAATCAAAATAATTCCAGTGTAGGTCAGGGGTCCATGCATGAAGAGGACCGGACCAAAAAATGGGATGGACGACAAACCCGGTATATCAACTTCGGGAAAGGTCGAAGGAATTGTGTGACCTTGTTTATAAAAGAAAGAAGTCAAACCAGTAGCCAAAATATTAATAATGGTTCCGGCAATAATTTGGTCCATCTTCCAAGTGACGGCAAGAAGCGACAGTAGTAATCCAGAGATAGCTCCCATAGCTACCGCCGAGATAAGGCCAAGTATCAAATTCCCGGAAGCTGAAGCGGTGAAGAATCCCACGAACGAACTCACTAGGAGGGTACCTTCAATGCCGATATTCACGATGCCGGTTCGTTCACACATAATTCCCACCATGGCCGCCATAGCCAGTGGAAGTCCGAAGGTAATCGCGGTACCAATCACAGAGGTGGTCACCAAGGAATCCCGCATATAAAAGTAAAGAATCGCGATAAAAGTAATGGCGAACATCAACCATCGAGAGCGCATTGCATTCCTAATTTTCATTAGTTTCCCCATCCGCCCGTTGTAATTTGCTCTGTATCGCGAATGCTCTTAATCATCTTTCCAATCAAAGGTGCAGTAACAAGGAAGAGAACGATTGCCAAAATCAAATCGATAATATCTGGTGAAACCCCGGCAGTGAATTGCATACTGGCGCCAGCGCCGCGCATTCCACCAAAGAGAATCGATCCTGGAATAACTGCCAACGGATTGGCCCTTCCAAGAAGTGCGATCGTGATTCCATCAAAGCCGATGCCGCCATTGAATGCCGGTTCATAGCGACCAACAACACCAAGAGTTTCAATCGCCCCACCTAATCCAGCCAAGGCGCCGCCAACAAACATTGAAATTAATATGGAACGTTTAACCGAAATGCCGGCGTACCAAGCCGCGCTCTTGTTGCGACCAACTGTTTCCATTCGAAATCCGGATGTGGTTGTCTTAAAGACCCACCACGCAATGACAGCGAGCGCCACGCCAAGGAAGAATCCCAATGGCATCCCAAATATTTGCGGGATTTTGGCAGAATTTAAGACTTCAGGAGTACGTGCCAATTGTTGCCCCGGCTCCTTAAATGGTCCGTAGGCCAAATACTCACCTAGTTGCAGCACAATACTGTTGAGCATGATGGTGGTAATAACTTCGTGGACCCCGCGAAAAGCTTTCAAAGCGCCGGCAATGATTCCGGTTAGCGCGCCAAAGAAGACACCAAATAGAAGTGCCAAGGGTAGGTGAATAATGGTTGGCAACCCTTTAATGGCATACCCAGCCCAGGCACTAGCCAAGGCTCCGGCCAGTAGCTGACCTTGAACTCCAATATTGAAAAGGCCGGCTCGCAAGCAAATAGTGACTGCCAGGCCGCTAATAATTAAGGGCGTGGCCTTACCTAAAGTCTTAGCGATTCCTGCCGAAGATCCGAACGCACTGGTAAAGAGAGATTTGTATGCAACGAACGGGTTAGCTCCCTGGATCTTCATCATGAGGGCGCCTACAGCGAAGGCAACCAAAAGTGCGATTGCTGGCAAAAGCCAGGAACGAAGGTATTTCACTTAATCTCCTCTAATCCCACATCACGCACTGACTGACATTATTCACCACGGCATAACTTACTTACTAATGACGGCGATAAGTATCCAACACTCAAGTGATCTTAACTAAGCCAGGTGCGCAGCACTTCATAGCGCTTTTCCCACATGGTGACCGAGAGATCGGCTTCTGGAGCAAAAAGCTCCGAAGCGTGAAATGCGCCTTCGTAGAGGTGAAACTCCCCGGAATTTCCAGCATCCCGCAATCTGTTGGCAAAACTCTGGTCCTCATCCCGAAAGAGGTCACAACTTCCGACATCAATAAAGATTGGAGGCAAGTTGGCCAAAGAGGCTGCTCGTGCTGGCGCGGCATAGGGCTCGATGGTCTCGTTCGAAATGGGAGAAGGATCTTTGCCGTACAAATACCAATTCCAACTTTCGATATTGGCGGCCCGGTCCCATACTCCCAATTCGAGAATTTCATGTGATGAGGCGGTTTCATTTCGGTCATCGAGCATGGGGTATGCCGCCATGATTGCCGAAAAATTGGTTTCGCCACGATCTCGGATAAACAGCGCCGTTCCCAAAGCCAATCCCCCACCAGCGCTGCCACCAAAAAGAACAACTTTCTTTGGATCAAAGTTAAATTGCGCAGAATTTTGACAGAGCCATCTAAATGCAGAATAGCAGTCGTGAATTTGAGCGGGGTATACATGCTCCGGCGCTAAGCGATAGTCAACCGCCATAACGCGAACTCCCAGAATTTGGCACAGTTGGGATGCATTGGCATCGTCGAGATCAAGACTGCCCATGATCATTCCACCACCGTGAATCACCATGAGCACCGAATCGGCAAATGCTAAACCAGCCTTGGGGGTGTATATCCGAACTGCAACCGAAGACTCATCCATAAAACTTTTACATCGAAAATCTTGACGGTCAACCGCTTCGTTGTGAGGAATTGCTGCGAGCAGATCGCTTATTAGTTTTCTTCGCCCCTCAACGGTTGAGGGAGCGTTCATTCCACCAGGAAATAACTCAAGAACCTGATCGAGGGCCAACCGAAGTTGCACATTCACCTTGATCATTTTCCACTCCTTCGCACTACCGGATCTGCCCATAAAAATAGGGGCGAGAAATTTCCTCGCCCCTATCTCCTAACTAATTACTACATTAGGCCTTTACGCCAGTTGGGATTGTTCCAGCAATAACCTTGGCAGAAACTGCCTTGACCTTTGCTTGGATTGAAGCTGATACCTTGCTAGCAAGAGCGTGGTATGGAGCAGCGCCGACGGAACCTACGAAGTTTCCGCCCTTGTCTGTTCCAGCCTTGATGCCCTTAACGATGTCGATAACACCAGCAGAAATGTTCTTCATGGCTGATGAAACCAAGCATGGCTGAGCTTCTGGAACGGTGTTCCACTGGTCGGTATCTACACCGATACAGAAGGCACCCTTCTTCTTTGCAATCTTTGCCAAGCCGCCGTTACCAGTCTTTCCACCGGCAGCGAAAATGACGTCATAACCCTGGGTTAGGTACTGAGCTGCAGTTGATGCACCCCAAGCAGGATCGTTAAACGCATTGGCGCCTGTGTAATAAACGGTTGAAGCCTTTGGATACTTCTTCTTCTGCTCTTTAGCTGCATAAGCAACGCCAGAAGCGAATCCTTCGATGAACTTACGAACAGGAGGGATGGAGTTTGGTCCACCAGCAATAGCTGCAGTCTTGCCAGTCTTGGTTAAGTAACCAGCAAGGTAACCGACAATGAAGCCGGCCTTATCCTCTGGGAAACCAAGTCCGGTGTAGTTAGCAGCAGTGCTTCCGTTGTATTGATCGACACCAACAAATTTGATGTTTGGATACTTGACAGCAGCAGCAGCAGTGGCATCGGCCATCAAGAAACCGACGGTTACGATGACGTTGTAACCCTTGGTAGCGAATAGATCGATGTTGCTTGCATAATCTTTTGGATCAAGAGTTTCAATGTACTTAGAAAATCCGCCCAATTGAGCTGCAACAGCTTTAGCACCTTCCCAAGCAGATTGGTTGAAGGACTTGTCGTCGACCTTGCCGACATCTGTAACTAAACCAACGCAAAAACCAGCAGCAGTTCCGCATGAACTTTCATCTGCGGCTGAAGCTGGGGATGCTGAAAAACCGAGCGTTGCGATTGCGACAGCAGCGAGGCTGGCAATAATGCGCTTCTTCATGAAACTCCTCTCGCTCAAACTTGGGATCGCCAATCTGAGCACGATGACGTAGAAGCCAGGAGGGGAAATCCATAACTATCTAAATGGTGCTTGAGAACCTACCAGATGAATGTCAATCACTTCCACCGCCAAATATTACAGATTCGTTACCTGCCTATTTATTGACCAACTTTTTGACCGGTTAATTGACCCGTTTATTGACCAGTTTATTGACCAGTTTTGCCATGCGCACCCAGCTCTTCGGCAGCTAATGCTCACCAATTTGCGGAAACACTCATCCCGCCGTCGAGGGTTAGAACCGTACCGGTAGTCCATGTGGACTCCCACAGGTAATCGATGGCACGGGCGATATCGTCAACAGTTCCCAACCTCTGAAGGGGCGCTCTACCCTGCCAGGCGGCCACCCCAGTTGGCCAAGCCTGATTTATTCCCTCTCGATAAATTAGACCGAGCCGAATTGCATTGCTGCGGATTGGCGCAATCTCTTGTGCCGCAGATTTCGTTAAAGCTTCAATAGCGGCTTTTGTGCTTCCATATATCGAATGACCAGGACGCGCACCTATTGCTTCAATAGAACTGAGATTAATGATGGATTCGGTCTTATATTTTCCGCTGGCAACTTCGGCATAAATTTCTGCAATGGCTCCAAGATTGACCTGAATCACATCATGAATTCGTTTTGGATCCTCATCTTCAAGGAGCGCAACATCTTGTCGCGCGGCATTATTGATCACTAAATCAATCGCTCCAAAAATATTGGCTGCACTAAGAATCAGATCTTTACCAGCACCGATTTTGGTGAAATCTGTTGAAATTACGGCCAAGTGTTCTTTCGGCTCCAGCGTGGCATTATTAGCGACTCCAACGACATTCCATTCTTTCTCTAAAAAATGTGAAGCTAAATTCGAACCGATATGCCCAGAAGCGCCAGTGATCAGTACCGTTCTATTTCTCATGAATTAACTCCGGAATCTGAGGAAGGCATTCCTGCCATGATTGAAAAAGTTGGGAAGTTGCTAATTCCATTCCCGAAAAAGCTGGTGCAAGAAAGCAGAGAACAAGAGACCACCGGCCTGAAGTGGCAGCTGCCATCCACTCACCAGGATTGACACTATGACTTAATCCCGATCCATCGCGACTAAGAACATGCTCCTGATACTTCAACTTACCGTTATCCGCCACTATGTGCAGCGAAACGGGATCACCGGCAAGCAGTACCCACGTTTCTCGCTCTTTCAATCTGTGCCATGCGGAAAAATCTCCGGGGGCTAAAAGAAAGTAAATGGAATTTCCTTCGGGTTCTCGTTGGAGCGGAGCGAAATATCCGCCTTCACCTTCCAAAGGTTGCAATCCAAAATCGGCGATTATTTCGGCGGCGGTTTTTGAGTCCAGATTTTTCATCGGAGCGAATCCAAAACAACTAAACGTTTGGCTACCCGATCTCGTAATTCTGCTTCATCAATTTTGGTGAGCTTTCGATCGCGCACGACTCGATCCCCCGCCACCCACACATCGCTGACATCGTTTCGTCCAGCAGCAAATACCAACAGGGCCGCGACATTGTGAATCGGGGTTAGATGCAAGGCTCGAAGGTCTATCGCAATCAGATCAGCTTCTTTACCGATTTCAATACTTCCCACCACTTTCTCTAAACCTACTGCTTTCGCTCCTTCAATCGTCGCAGCCCGGATGATCTTTACCAGATCCACATCTGCGGGAGAATGTTTCAAGGCCACCATATGCGCGGCCAAGCGAAGCACAGACCACATATCTAAATCATTACTGGATGAACATCCATCAGTTCCTAGTCCTACTGTTAGGCCAGAGTCCTGATAATGCTTGATGTCGGCAATGCCGCTGCCAAGTTTTAAATTGCTACCTGGACAGTGGGCAACGCTGGCCCCGTGGGCTAATGAAATTGCAATGTCGTTATCGGAGAGATGAACCCCATGACCGTAAGTCGTTGGTAACTTCAATATTCCAGTATCACGAACAACTTCCGTGGGTGTCTTTCCATGGGTATTGGCAGACATCTTGTTCTCTGCCTCAGTTTCCGATACATGTAGATGAACTCTGGCTCCCATTTGCAGTCCAAGGTTTGCGACTTCCGTAAGGTGCTCAGCTGAATCTGTGTACACGCTATGAGGCATAAAATAAATCGGAGTTTGTGCGCCGCCTATCTCGGTAAAAATTTCCGGCCATTTCTTGGCAAAGGCAATTCTGTCGGACCATTCCAAACCATCTAAACCGGGAAAATCAAAGAAGATTGGTCCGCATATGTGTCGCAGCCCGACTTTGACTGCACCTGTATGAGTTGCATCAGGGTGGAGGTACATATCCAAGGTTGTCGTCGTTCCGGATAGAAGAGCTTCTCCGGCACCTAATTCTGTTCCGAGTTGGCATGTTTCCTTATCCATAATGGCGCCTTCTGCCGCCCACACCCGCTCCAGAAATCCATCCAAGTTCACACCTTCAGCCCAACCACGGAGCAACGACATTGCCAAATGCGTATGGGTGTTTATCAAACCCGGAGCAATGAGATGTTCAGATGCATCAAATATTTCATAATCAGGAATATCAATAGGATTTATTGCAACGATGATTCCATTTTCGATGACTATCGTGGCATTGCGCAGTATTTCATCAGCGGAATTAACGGTGAGGGCGTACTGAGCATTCCTCAGAATTACATTCTTCATTATGCGAAATTCGCAATGGCCGCATCAATAATCGCAATAACTTTTCCGGTTGCGGCTTTAAGACAGGCACCAATCTCCTCCATGGTGATCGGCTCGTCGCTGATTCCTGCCGCTGGATTAACTACCAAAGCTATCGCTGCGTACTTCAAACCTGCTTCTTTTGCCAACGTTACTTCTGGGCAGCCGGTCATCCCAACTACGGTTGCGCCGGCTAGAGCTGCCAGGCGAATTTCGGCCGGAGTCTCAAAACGCGGGCCATTGAATCCAGCATAAATGCCGGTCTTGCGAAGAGGAATTCCGACTGACTGCGCCGCTGTCGACAAAACATCCCGCATAGATTTGTCGTAGGCGCCTACAACATCCACATGTTGCACGCCCCCTGGTTGAATGCCATCAAAGAAAGTGGCATCTCGACCAGAAGTAAAATCGATGAAATCATCAATGAGGGAAAGATCACCTGGAGCCAAGGTTGGATCGACTCCGCCAACGACATTCACCGCGATGACCTTCTCGATGCCTAAATTTTTCAAAGCCATGATGTTGGCTCGATAGTTGACGCGGCTTGGCGGAACGCTGTGGTCCACTCCGTGGCGGGTCACGAATTCAATAGGTACGCCATTCCAGTGACCGGCGGTCAGGAGCGCATCTCCGAATACCGTTTCTACCTTGCGAGCCGTCGCTCCTTCTAGCGCGGGTAATGAATAAAACCCAGTGCCGGCGATGATCCCTATGGTTGCGCTTTTTGATGAATTCATATCGGCAATCCTAGGTCAGAAATAAAGCCCAACGCGATTAGAATTCCTCAATGTCTTCTGAAGCCGCCACCAGCCAAAAAACAAAAATCCTTCTTATTGGAATAGATGGTCTCGTTCTTAACACTGCCTTGGGGTCGGGACGAGCTCCAAAGTTGCAACAGTTAAAACGCAAAGCATTTTTTACCGAATTCGAAGTCGATGCCCCTACCTACTCAGGTCCTGGCTGGTCGACCCTATTAACCGGGTCCACTCATGCAGAACATGCTGTGGTCGACAACCGTTTTATTGGCCATCAATTGCTGCACCGACCAGATCTATTGAGTCGCGCCTTTTATCAAGACCAAACCACCACCACCTTCGCTGCCGCTGGCTGGCCACCGCTGGTTGATCCCTCCGGCCTAGGTCCAGTTATACATCAGCGACGTGAGCAACAATTGGCCTACAAACATCGGGTCGTTGTACGCGATGGTGAAACGCACGGCTACCACAGTGTCGATGCCGAAATTGCCCAGGCTTCCATCTATGCAATTGATAAGGCCGGCCCAGATGTGAGCTTCGTGTATTTTTGTGGTGCCGATGAAGCCGCGCATGTCCACGGAATTCTTGGCGAACCTTATTTGGAAGCGATCTCCCGAATTGACGCTTTCTTGGCGCAACTTAAAGGTGCCATCGATAATCGGGTTGCCCAATTCGGCGAGAAATGGCTGCTTGTCATCACCACCGATCACGGTCATGTCGATGAAGGCGGACATGGTGGAGATTCAGCGCAGGAAAAGGGCTCCTTTGTGATTGCTCTAGGAGTCGGACGACCAAGCCCGGAATGGCCGATGGATATGCTTGCGCATCAGATGGTTGACCTACTCTTAGCTGAGCGCGCGCACTAAATTATTCGATGAACCTTGTGGTTTGCGGCTTGAGCGAGCGGCCTAACAACCAATGAATCGATATTTATATGGCCAGGAA